>OMLO01001538.1_pt1 | contig 17871 bp, 12 predicted proteins | sample 1674811 | NCBI WGS metagenome assembly OMLO01 (sample SAMN06265003, study PRJEB25207) | coral metagenome | isolation source: Coral host | place: Mexico:La Bocana,Puerto Morelos, Mexico | collected 2008-11-13 | reverse complement strand
GTTAAAAGTCCTGCAAACTTCAATTGGATATTGTTTTATTACCTTGACGAAGTCGACACACTTGATGATGTTGAAATAGACGATGACGTCGACACATAACTTGATGTGGACACACTAAACGAAATCAATGTCTGTTATTAATAGGAACTACAAGAGAATGATCTAGAAGTTCAGTAAATCAAAATAGCATTGATAATTATAAAATCTATCGATCCTTAATACTTAGTTGACACACTAAGAGAAATGTTCCGAAATTATTAATAGAATTTTTTTTTTCACCAGCTAATGAATCTAATTAAGAATCTCCCTAATATACGCGTATCCGAATGGCGAAATCGTTTTCTTAACAATTCCTTAGGTTCGGCAATTAAAAGCTTTTTTGGAAACCAGGTTTGGACATCTACTACACGCGGTGCACATGGACGTAAGGAAAACAAGTGTGTACTTGTTATTGGGCCTCTAAAGTTCAGGGCAACGTAACACATTACCTTGATGAGGTGGACAAACTTGATGATGTTGATATTGACGATGATGTCGAGAGAGAACTTGAAGTAGACACACTAAAAGCAAAGAATAGTGCTGTGATGTCAAATGACGGCTCCTTAAAATCCAGGAGAATTAACACGATTTATGTACACGGAGTGTATTTTTGAAAAAGAATCCCGACAAAGCAAAACGTCAACAAGGAGAAGCAATTATCTATGTTGCCTTAACCACTTTGATCATGTACTACAGGCAGAGCGTATTGAACTTAGGGACACTATGTGTGTTTTCATGATATGAGGGAAGAAGCCAGAGCAGCAAATTGGACGCGCTTGAAGATGTTGATACTGACGATGATGTCGACAACGAACTTAAAGTTGAATAACTTGAATAACGAAGAGTAAACATACTTTGTTAGCTTAAGATTACATCCAAACTACGAGTAGTTATTGGTATTTACCTTGAGGAAGTGGACACACTTGATGATGTAGATATTGAAGATGACGTCGACACAGAACTTGAAGTTGACACACTAATAGAAATTAAAAGTGATTACATAGGGAAATAAACAGCGCTTCCGAAGTAAAAACGCTCTCAGATAAAAGCATGACACACTCAGAGTAACCAATTCAGTGACAAGTGTAAATCATAAGTGTTTAGATACAGGGTTTTAGAAGGTCTTCAAGGCAAAACTATGCAACTAGTATCTATTTTGTAGAAGTAAGTTTAGTTTAAAAGCTTGCTGAACTATCACCGTCCAAAAGTATAGGTTATACTTATCGTAAACATAATTAATTATGTCTATCGACTGGGTAATCTATAGTTTATTTCATACCTAGACGTAGTTGCTGTTGACAAACTGGTCGTAGTTGGTGTCGAGGTACTCGATGAGGTCGATACCGACGACGATGTTGAAACTGAGCTTGATGTTGACACACTAGAAAGCAAACACGGGAAGAATGATTTATTTTTTACTAATAAAAATTACTAAAGAGATCTTTGATTTATTGATTAAAAATTTTTACTTTACTTTTCTAAACTTGTTACCGTCTGAGGTAACATCTCAAGTCAACTTAGTTAACCACATTACATAGTACCTGGACGAAGTCGACACACTTGACGAAGTTGATATTGACGATGATGTCGACACAGAACTTGAAGTTGACACACTAAAGGAAAGTTCCGAAATAATTAATATAATTTTTATTTGTTTAACAATCAATCAATCTCTTTTACAAGCTAAATGATATACATGATTAAAATTTTACTTTCTAAAAGTCTATTCCATAATGCCTACTTTTATCAAGATGCCATTGAAACCATTGATTCTGTAATGATATTAATATTATTATATTGATACCTTGACGTGGTTGCTGTGGATAGACTTGTCGTGGTGGGTGTCGATGCACTCGATGATGTCGATACTGACGACGATGTTGAAATAGAACTTGAGGTAGACAAACTAGAAAAAAGAAAGGGTTGTTTAATCAAAACTGATAAGACTGTAAATCAGTATTATATTCGGAGATCAGGAAACTATTGCCTACGTACATATAACAAGGGTATGTAAGGCCTTGATCTCGGCTGAATTGGGTCAGCATAGTCCAAGAATCGTTGTTGGGTGATTAACATTATCAACTACAACTATTTAATAATTAATTACCTCGATGAAGTGGACACACTTGATGATGTCGATATCGATGATGATGTCGACAGAGAACTTGAAGTAGACACACTAAAATGAGATCATGGTAATGGTATCATGCAAATGGTAACCTACTAAACGTGGTCCACACGGACGTTACGAAAACAAAAAAAGAAGAATACGTGTGTATTTGGTATTTGGCTTTGAACGTTCAGGGCAACGCAATACATTACCTTGAAGAGGTGGACACACTTGATGATGTTGAAATTGACGATGATGTCGACACCGAACTTGTATAACTGAAGTATTAATAATAATTGTATTAATAATAATAATAATAATAATAATGATCGTATTTGTAATAAAATTCTTGATCGTGATTGGTTCTCCGTGTGTCTATTTGTAACGTAATCGGCGCGTTTGCTTTGCTAGCCTATCATACGACAGATCTGAAGTAGTGGTCAAGTTGATATTACTTATCAATTGGCGTATAAGGTTGACTTAAGAGACACGTGATGACGTCGACAGCGATGATTTTGAAACAGAAACAGATGTTGAAACACTACAGACGAAGAGGAGGTCGTTAACACCGGCCTCATATTATTATCTTCTAGTTTTATCTATGACCACGGAAATTATCCTCTGGAAATTACATTCTTTTAAAACTTGTTAATTGGAACGAGGGCATTCTTTACTACCTCGAAGATGTTGACACGCTTGATGATGTTGACACCAAGGATTATCGAGAACTTGAAGAAGTGGACATACTTAGGGAAACAAATTTACTAAGATTACCCTAATCTTTTGTACAACTCCGTAAAACGAAAGAGAGTGCAGACTTAGGCTGGTAAAAGGTTGAAAAAGTCCTTTGAAACGCCAAAACACTGACGTAAAACTCTTCGTTAGATTGCAGGACTTTCCCATTCCTTTTGTGACAACGATGATGCACCAATTTGTCGACGAAAATATTTCCTGCAGCTTGTATTGAATTTTGTTAAATTTTTCAAAACTGTTTGCACTGCTTTCCACGAAACCAACTGTATTTGGGTGAAAAATAGCTATTAAGCTTTCCGTAATTTTTTTATTCAACTTCATAAACCACATTATTTATTACCTTATTGTGGTTGGTGTTGAAACACTTGATGACAATGACACAGAACTTGAAGTTGTAACGCTGAAAGGAAAGAGGTGTATTATTAACTATTATTGAAAATACGTTGTAAATTACATTGTATAGTGTATCTTTCTAATAACTTGGAAATTAGAGTAGATGTTGAAAATAAGATGAAATTTAAGAAATTTTAAAAGTTGAAATGACATCAACTCGGAAAAGAAATCCGAATTCCAGATGGGATTAGAATCCAGGACCCCCCGTGAACTCGCCGAATCTCTAACCACTGAGCTACTGGCGACTTTATGGTGAGGAAAGGTGAAATGTTGGCATCGGACTGGAACCGCATCGCGCGGTCACACAGCGAAATGATAACTCCAATAGCTCATTGGTTGGAACTCGGATTTTTTTCCGAGTTGCTATCATGTTGTAAATTACAAAACTAATTAACTGAGAAAAGGACACAAAAAATATTCTTCAAGAAGTTAGAAAGACAAACAATGCCGTGAATACAAGTTAAACTCTTCATTTATGTATGAAGTCAAAAGAGTTCATTACCTTGATGAGATTGATGATGACGTCGTGATAGTCGACGAACTGGAAGGACGAAGTTAGTATAAATTAACAGTAGGCATTTAAACGCCTACCAGATAGTGTAGGTATAGGTAGGTATATTTAATAGGAATACATGCCTTTCAATTTTAGAATAACTTGATTAACAAAAAATCCAGAGGACGGCCATAATTGGACCAGTTGGCAGTCAGAGGTATTTTGAAATCCAAATAAGAAAAGCATGTAGTTCATACGCCTTATTCGATGGTTAAGCATATAGTACGCGCGGATATTTTGCGAGTTGCGTAGTATTTTACCGAGTCCCGTAGGGGCGAGGAAAAATACGAGCAATGAGCAAAATGTCCGCTCGTATTATCTGTTAAACCATCGAATAAGGGATTTATTATTCCACCATTCCTCCACTTTCTAGTATTTTGGCTTTTAGTTTTCGAAATCCATCTTGCATCGTATCGATTGCATAATACCCGTGCGAAAGACATAAACATTGGTTTGGTTAAAAATCATAAACATTGATTGGTTAAAATGGAAAAAGTGACAAGTGATGACATGCTAAATTTTCGAGCTTTGCACGTAAACAAGGCAAAGTTCGGTTCGTTTTGTGCGGTCATTTTCTCGCTCCTCTTCAGTCAGTATTTTTGCCCTGTTCTACAGTGTAATAACGTGGCATATTTTGCGCGTTCTTTTGCCCTAATATGGTCAAAATGGCGCGATGGTGGAATAATAAACTTACTTATAAGTTAAATTACGTACGGAACAGTGAGACATGCATTAAGTATTAAGCGGACACCTTTGGGACACTCACTAGTGTTCGCTTAATACAGGGTGTCCTCTCTAAACAGGTTCTAACATATTGTTCAATAATAAATAATTATTAAACCTTTTGCAACACTGTGTTAGATCCTGACTGGTTATACTATACTGGTTATACTGGTTAAGACTGGTTATACCACAATGTCCATTCAGTCAATGCATCAATCTAGAATAATCTTCTGAGCTTTAAAACGAAATCGCTGACCAATGTTAAAGGAGTCTGAGCTGAGATTTTAGAAGTAAAAAGCCCTTGTGTCCGCTTATTGCAGGTTTCATACAACAACAAAATAGCTTAATATTGGTGTCCGTGACCGCTTAACAGAGACGTCCCCTGAATGTAGGTATATTTTACAGTAAATTAAGGGACTCAAGCTGGTGTCTTTAACTAATAAAGGGTGTTCGCTTGATATGGGGGTTAGCATACTTGTAATTTTGACCACTATCTAAAATATTAAATATTAAACGATAAAAATTAGCAAATAATCGTGCGCGCTTCAATCAGATTTTGGGCTACTAAGATTATGGGGAAAATAAACTTATGTGTCAGCTTTTTGAAGAAAAAATGGCTAGCAGATTAGCGCTCTTTGCTCCCAGCAATGAGATGTGTTTTAATTTATTTCCCTAACGCGCAAAAAGTATTAGATAAACCGGGATGAAATTCCTTGCGACAGTAATCTTGCCTTGCACTTTTAATATTCACAACTGATATTTTTGTAGCTCCATCAGAAACTGCATCATATATACTAATGAGAAAAAAATATTGTAACTCCTATAACTCACGTTGTGGTTGACATAGTACTGGATGTTGTCGAACTGCATGGTATGCTACATTCACTAGTCTGGTTAACACATTTCTTTCCATTGAAGTATGTTCCAGCAGGACAAGAGCAACCCTCTACGCGGGTACCGCGGCAGCACCTCTCGTCATCCGCGGGGCACTTTCCTTCATTTTCGCATGTTGACGGGATAGTGATGTTTGCCTCGTACCCGCCGCTGTTCGCACATGGTCGACAACAAGGAATTTCTGTTGAAATTTAAAGGCAAAATTAATTCGGGCATGGTTTCTGCGTGTGACAATCTCTCGTGGCTAGGTGGTCTGTAACATTTTTTCCCGATGCGGGAGAAAATGTTCAATATAATGACACAGACATGGCAACAATGGTACATTAAGGCAACTTTTAAATAAAACATGTCCCACAACCTTCGCTCTCTATGTTGGTTTTAGGTAGAAACAAACTGAGAATATAATTTAAAAGTCGTTCTGGTACTCTTACTCAAATCTAAAGTCCCCTAATAAAAGGCTACAGAATTTTAAAAACATCCTAGCTCAACCCTGTTTTTCGTAGTTAGTGTTAGTTTAAGCACAAACAAGGTTTGGCACACGGTAGCTCGCTGGCAGGCCGATTTGGTCCAAGTTCCTAAGCCGCCTTTCCCAGAGTCAAAACCAGAAGAAAACAACGTTGTAAACCACTCTTACCACAAAATCCTTCGCGACGCCATAAGATAGACACTCCGTGCTGGTTACATGCCCTCACATATGAAGCCACCATTGAGCAGAAGCAATCGCAATCACCTCCTTTGCTACACAGACAGCTTTCATGAAGACAAGCCTCATAGTAAGGAGCAGGGGGAACGACACTGTGGCAGGCGATGAAGTTCTTTTCTGTATTGATCATATTACATCCTAAAAGAGTAAAATAAATGGTTAGCAAATGCACGGTACTCCAACTACAGCAACAACAACGATTTTTTTTTATGTAAATACGATTTGGCTTAAAGCAACAGGCTTGCTTGTGAGGTGGTGTATTTAGCTTTAAGTTGAAGAAAAAATAAATATGTGCAGGAATAATAAATAATTATCTAGGTATTCATTCACATAAATAAAACTAAAAATCCGCGAGATTCTTTTCTTCTGTTTGAATCGGGCTCGCATTGCAGTCTACTTGTTTAGTAAAAACGTGTTTTCTAGCTTTGGCATAGAATTTCTTGAAATTGTTATTATAGTACAGTGTTCCGAAGAACAGCGTCCCGGCAGCTGATAGTGGTCTTTATATAATAGGTACAAATTCACGGAGTCTCGATCTTGTTACCTCTAGGTGTGGCATGTGACACGCCGTGCTCAACACTTGTCACACATGGTTTAAGTTTTTGAACTTGAATTTTTTTAAGCCAATACAGGCATTTCCGGGAAAGAACATGGGAAAACGATAAAGAGTATCCGTGCACCTAGCAAAATGTTTGTCTTTGGTAAAACATTCAGGGATCGTATACTTCCATGTACTTAAAGGTGTGCCACTGTTAGCCACGTTTGCTAGCACGTTTGCAAGCTCTGTTAACATGACGTTCGGCAATTATGCGGTTTAGCCTCGACGAAAGGCGTTTTCCGTTTAATGAAAAATTCAGGTTTGAATTTCCGGAAACTTACAGGAATTTCCGGGAAAAAGGACAACCTTGCGAGGTATTCCGAAATTTTCGAAAATTTCTAACAGGGAATTACCTTCCAGAATTTACTGTTGTATATTCGCTTTTCGGAAATTCGACAGTTTTTCGGTTTTTCGGAAATTTTTCAAAAACATTTCTTTACCATCAATTTGTCCCCGTTTCGAAATTTTCGAATTTTTTTGTTGAATGGAAATCGTCCCATATTACCCGGTAAGAAATTTATTAGTCTTGGAGGAACAGAGGAGGACTTTCTGTTAGGCACACTCGTTTCCCGAAAATCGGCTTGCAATTGAGCTTAACTTTCCGTGGGACAGGAATAAGTACAAAGTAAAACAATTACCCTTCAAACTCACCTTTCTTGGCCCAGTTTTCTCGATCTTTATGCTCTTCGCAAACAGTTTCAAAGTCAGTATCTCGAGCTCCACAACCCTCCTGGATGGCCCAGCCGTCACCAAGGTCACCATCATTAGTGGCAGTGGTACCATCTCGTTTTCTATAATCGTCGCTGTCCAGTCCGTTGAAATTACCGCATATTCCAGCCAGGTTATCCTTTCCCTTGTACTGTATATTTGGCGTGATGTACACTCGATTTCCTTGGTCGAATTTAACCTGTTGTCAGCAACAAAACAGGGGCGGAATATCAGGATTACGGTAAATGAAGTTCTTCCAACATTCTATCCTGTGCACGTTATTTTTGGTGTGTAAAAAAATCTTGTTTATTGTTAACAAAACATTTCCATGTTGCCGTGAATTTTACAACATTTTGACGTCTTTTGTGATCTATTCATTACTGAGCAGCGACATGAAATGTCCAAAAAGTTACTGACGTCACCTATGAGTCGGTCCTCCAATAGAACATAAGTTAGAACCAATCAAAATGCAAGAATAACTCGACACATTATACAATGTTTGATTTAGTTAATAAAGCACTTTTTCCGTGTTTTCATAGCCTCGTCAAAACACGAGAGGGAGAACTCGAGACAGTTATGCACACCCGAGCACCCGAGATTTTTCCTAACCCCCCCCCCCCAACTTCCGTAGGTAACCACTAGAGTAAAGAGTAAGGCTATGTAAATGGCAATAGTACTCTACTCTATTCCTTTAATAATATGTTTCTCAAAAATACGCGCTAATCTAACACGTCAACCGTGGTTACGTATTAGACACTCCTATCGACCAATGAGAGGGCGAATAGTATAGCAATAATTACATCACCTGTTCAGTAAATGTAGCCATGAATTCTAGTAAAAATATCAACGTACCTCATACATGGGCAAGAAAGGGTTGAACCGGGCAAACACTCGCACGATAATGAACAATCCCCTACTGAAGATTTCCACGTTCGTTAGTGCACTGGGGCTGCACGGCTGTGGGTAATCACCAGGGGTATACTCCACTATTTCGCTCCCATGGCCTTTATCAATAGTTATTTTTATGTTTTTTTGGAAAAGTTCGATAGTCCCCCCTTTGGTCTCAATGAGTACTTTCTTACAGATCTGCAGCTCTATAGAGTCAGCGCACTCCTCGTTTTCCGCAATAATTTTATTTGGTGTGTCATCATTATCAGTCATTTCCATGAGTAGGTATTCGCATCTCTCACTACCAAAGCTGATCCATTTGCCGTCAAAAGTCCGGTATTGATCCTGACCGTACGCAGCGCATTCGTATTCAGGAAGAGGTTCAATCCTTGGATCTGAAACCCATTCTCGGGCACCGTCACATGTCCTGGTGGGACAGAATTTTTTTAAAAACAAGTAGTCAAAAATTACATTTGACTTTTTCTTTTCATGTCAGTCAAAACTTCTGCAAGCATTTAGGAGAGGTATCGACCCATTGAATGCTGAATGTTTGTTTTTCGTTTTTGCTTTTTACAGTATGTGGGCCTATTAAACTTGCTTCCGATGGGGAACTTGAAAAAGTTACACCCGTTTGCAGAAGAATCATTTGAACGTTAACTGCAATTTGCTCTGACGTTTTCAAAGTAACACTGAGGAAAAAAAAAGATAAATAGTTCCCTCAGCCCCTTTTTGGCTCCCAGATATAGAGACATCAACACGTGAACGACACGGTCGAGTGAGAGAAGAGGAGCTCGCGCTAAAATATTATGATAATTTCAGGATGGTGAAGTATTCGGTACATCATGTCTTCTTCCCTTCTTCCCTCCCCTTCCATCCCACTGATTTACCGAGCACATGAGGTAAAATGGTTTACTCACAATGAACAGTCTATCGGAGAGGTAGCGTTTTGTTCGAAGTATTCGCCTTCGTGGACACATCCACACTCGGTTTTTACAACGCATTTCTGAGTGTATTTGTTAAAATAAAGACCATCTATGCAGTGGCAGCCAGGTTCGCTTGTTTGGTCACCAATCTCCAGTCCGGCACAGGTTTTCCCCGATTGAAGGTATTCTTGGTTTTCAATTTCACATATTTCTTCTTCTGTTGAAGGATCCAGCCCAACAGGAAAGATTAAACAAAATCATTACTTCTTAGCTATCGTTAATGTATCATACACACGTGTCGCAAACATGTGTAATTCATTATTACTGCACTTTCTTACTTTAATGCTCCAAGGTCTCCAGTTGACCAAAAACAGGAAAATTCATTAAAGCAAACCTGGCGTTTCAAAAAAAAAGCCGAATAGAAAAGCTCGACCAATATTTCCCCAATACGGATCTCACGTCTGTTCAGTGACGTCTACATTATGCAACGCAGGTTCCGAAGTTATCAAAATGCTCGTGAGGGACGATCAGGAGCTCGTGAGGGGACGATGTAGGAGAGTTATCACGCGATTAAATACAGTGTAGTCTAAAATACAGTGGAACTAACCGCGCATTCCTGACACCATACACTGGGACATGGGAACGCATTCGCCATTACTCAGCACCATATTGTCATCTTTGCAGAAGCAACCCTCTATGCATCCTCGACTGAAAAAAAGAGGCAACAGCTAAATTGAGAGTATACTCTTTTTGAGATCCCTTTAATGAGAAAATTGAACTGTCACCAAGAATATGTGTACCCAAACCCGAAAGTTGGAGAAATATTTTAGTTTAACTTGATTTTTCCACCTTCATCGTCATAAACATTTAAATGTTCGTCAAACAGACCTTCACGCGACATTTTCTTTCAGAAAGCAATAGGGAGCTAGTAAACAACGACGGCAAAGGAAACCGGGAAATAGCCTTACTGAGAAGAACAATAGCTGTGCACGTGTGGTATAAATTTTTGTACATTTCTTTGCTGTCCTCTGCAAAAAACGGGGTAAAATAATTGAATTGTGTGTATTTTGGAGAACGCGAACGACTACAGCTAATTTGGAGTTGAACGATGGTGTTACATATTTAGCGTGATGATCGGAGCCCCTGTTTAAAGCTCCCTGCCCTTTGCTCCCAGCATTCATTTAATAGAGAATGGACGCTTGTCCGAATCCTGCTATAGCATTCTGACAAAGTATTCTTTTTCCTTAAATCAGATTCTTGAAATTGACTCCAAAATGATATCAACCGGTGGTAAATATAGCCAACATAAAGTCTTTCGATTCAGCGTTGCAGCTTATATGCACTTTATTTCTAATTAACAATTAGCTCGAGATTTCTATGAGGTGATAGTTGATTAGCCCGAAGTCCGAATCAACTATAACCTCAGAGAAATCGAGAGCGAATAATCTAATTGTTTTAGTAGAATTCTAACTGAAATTTGTTTCAAATAACTATTCCTATTATTTCCGGTCTTAGTGTTAAATTTCACGCTCTAAAGAAATCGCACGGACTGAATTGTCAATTGGCATTTAGAGTTGTGTACACGCGCTGATCTTTTTATTTGAAAAACTTTGAGCATTTTAATTCAAGAAACCTCTCAGTCTTCTTAAGAATTCTATTATCCATTCCCTTGCAAATGTGCTTTCAAAAGTTCGCAGAAACAAGGAAACATTTCAATTTCATCGACCACTCCAAGCCACTGCACACTTATGGGTGATAGTATGCAATGGCTCAGCCAATCAGATTACAGCATTTGCATTAGTATACTAGAAGAATTCTACCAATCAAAAATAAATATATGGCGATGGGCAGGCTGGATACAGTTCATTGATCCTCCTCTAAGAGGAACGTGTATAGGACGGCTTACCTTAGGCATGATTGTGGATTTTTCACATCCCCGCATGTTTGAGGGCAAGTCAAACTAGCATTACCACAGTAACTGTATTCTTGATCGCTTGGGCATGCGGCTGTAAACAGAAAGCTTAAGATAGTCAACAGATCTAAATTTGAAGACGTATGAGATAAAATTACTAGGAAACGGCCAATCAACAAATGGTCAGCAAAGGCGGACAATTTGTTTATCCGAAAAGATTAGCTTCTTGCCAATAATCTGAGCGGTTGAATTGTTTTCGAGATCCTTGAGCGAAGAAAGCCATTCAAGTTGAACTGTGGTAAAAGCGTGCGAACAACGCGCACGGTCCAATAAAATGAGGCATGACACGTGTAGCTAATTAGCTGGGAATCTTTAAACGAGATGAAAATTACCTATTAAGTCTAGCTCTTCGCCTATAATCGACCTTAGCTTCTTCCAAAGTTGATTTTTGTGTTTAACTGTTTCAGCAATTTGAAGTCGATTGTTTTTTAAATATAGCTTTGCGCGAATCTTGAAAATAAAGGTGCTTATAATCGTTTACCATCCATAGTCCGAATGAAATGACGTATAATTAATGTTCATTAAAACCATACTTACGTTCTGGGCAACCCTCTATTCGTCCTCGCCAGTTTCCGACCGTGAATTCATTATCTCTACAAACTTTTGCGTATCCTCCTATTACGTCACACAAGCTTTCAGGGTGTCTGCATCCTGTCTTTTTAGCTTTGTCATAGAAGGGGCTTGGTGAGATGGATTGAAGACATGTTCCAAAAGGCCCGAGGGTATCCTTTAACACACTGGCTCGTTCTTCAGACTGCGCCAGCCCCTGAGAGTAGATGGTGCAGTAATCTATCGAATGTGTAGGTTCAGTTTCTCCGAGTCCACTTTCTCCCAATTCGCACATCGGCTGCTCGTCAATAGGCGGATCAAGCCAGTTCTTCAAGAAGGTCCGAGCTGTTGCAGCAACACCGCCGTTAAACAGGTGGTAATCGTCCATACTATTCCTGTTGAACGTGCCGCATAAACCGCATGTTTTATTCATCATCTCTGGATTCACAGTCAAAAAAATGTTTTGCCCGGAGACAATCAATTGAAATTGAGGAGTAGACACCATCGCAACATTCCCTCCATCATATTCAATAATTGTTTGTTCGCCCAAAATTGCAGGGTCGTATGTCAACTCAGGCTTTGTATTCATTGTCCTATGAATGTCGATCATTTTCCCGCCTTCCAAAGTAAGATGGATGTTTTGGTTTTTACAATACTGGATGAAGGTGTTACGAGTACATTCTTGATTTTCGATTCGCACGTCGAACTGAGATTTGTCTCCGTGGCAATGGCGTAGCAAGGAATAAGCACAAGATTTCGGATACACCTCGTATTCTTTGCCATCGAATGTCTTGAAATTCGTGTACGCAAGAACAGAACAGGTTCCTATGGAAAATACAGTTGAGCATCAGGTATGAAACCTTGCTAAAATAGGGTATATAATATATACCCTCTCAGATTTACTGTTCATGGGCCATTATGTAATTGTTTTTCTGTTATTATTTTCCATTGTTATGATTACTCAATTATTGTCATCATTATTATTGTTATTATTACCATTAAACATTTAGGCATTTGTTTACCTGAATTGTAAATTTGAGTTTTCAACTCTGAATTTTTTTTTTATTTTTTCATTCTTACCTTTGTACATAAATTTGTCCACAAACCTGTACATTTTCTTCCTTTGCATAGCGTTTTCTTTTTCTAGAGTATTTTTAGTCACCTCTTTGTAGTTAAGTCGTGTATTTCTCTTTAATTCCCATATTGATATAATACACTACTTATCAGCCTAGATTACTTGAGTCTCACTACGAAATACTAGACCTCGATCGTTTTCGCTACATTCCTTCCGCTGTTCCTACTGCTTCCCATACCACTGATGCTCCCACCACTCTGCACAATACTTGCTATGCTTCCAAAGTGGCATCAAAGATTAGGTTACCTAACCCAATCTCCCAATTAACTGGAAGAGTTTTAGATTTTCAACAAACTGTTGCAAAAATGAGCTTTTGTACATCTTGAGCATATTTTTTTTTTGTACTTACAAATCATTTTGTACTTACAAATCAAAATGAATTTATTTAAAGGTGTCAGAAGTTCATTCTCTTTAGCCGGTAACCGTCAGATGATATTCGCCTTCTCACTCCTACCATTACCCTTGCTACCAATTTATAGTTTCTTATTATCATCTCAAAACATGTCAGAAGCGTATATTTAAAACAAGTTAGAAATCAACTTACCTTTACATGGAATGTTGTGGCACTTCCAAGCTCCTCCAGTACATTCACTAAGAAAAAGCAAAAATGTTTTAAATACATGGAACCATTCAATGTTTCTTTGTTCCTATTCATATATCGCCAGGCTGGGAGTCACTGGTGGAAATTTAAATAGCAACGTTCGAAAGAACATTATATTAACCCAGTCTGGCAAAGTACAGATTTTGCCGGATTTTCTAGACATCTAGAGTCAAATAACCAATCGCCTTTTAACCGGGACCAAACGCAGACAATAAATTTGTCTCAAGCCATAGCAGCTGTGAGTAAGGTTGTCTTATTTTTCATTCATTACTACTTGAAGCTATAAAAATACTACTTAAAATAGTTAAGTCAAGCATCTTGAGCTATCTTGGCCACGTAAAAAAAGTTCAAATTAAAGGAAACCTAAAACTTGCTAGTTTACTAAGATAAAAAAACACCAGAGACAATATGAAACCATAAAGGAACAAGGATGGTTAAAACTTAAAAAAATATTAGCTTAACTTTCAGATGCGCAAATTGTGACGTATTTCCTTTAAAAGAAAACGTTCACACTAGGTGGCCAGAAGTGAGATATTAAAATTCATCAATACTATAACACGTTTGCCACAGACATCATTTTTCAAAATTCCCTAGCTTTTCTCTGACTTTTTCTTAATAAAATTGTCATTTTTCTCATCAAATAGATTCAGAATTTCCAACCTCCTCCTACAGCCTTACAGTCCTTTGTATCCCTCAAAGCAGTGATGGTGATACTTTTAAATATAAAAAATCTGAATGATGATGACATTAAATCAGCAGTATTATACCTTCAATTTTTCCTGACCTATCTTCAAATTATTAGTAAAATTCCCTAACTTGAATCACCTTGAATAATTTTTTATTCCTGACCTGTGGCAACCCTGTATAAAGTAAAACAATGGCTTCACTCACCATACTTGACAAGGTTCGTAACGAGATTCCCCGTGATCATAACGCTTCTCGCGGTAGTAGCAGGAACAATGATCCCTAGCGACGCATTTTAGGCCATCATGATATGTACCCTCTGGGCAGGTACAACCTGGGATGCATCTCGTAGAGCATTTCATGTCAAGAGTTTTACAGGTTTTTGGGCAGCCTGGTGCACACTCACTGTATACCATATTTGCTGGACATGACTTTGCTGTGAACAACATTGTGAAGAGAAAAAGAAAAATTAACTGCACTTCAGTTTACATGTGTTTTTTTTTCTGCTTACAATATTCCTCCCCCCTCAGCTTACAATGTCCCTCCCACTTCAAAGAATTCTTGGATTCCATTCTTGTGTACGGTTTTTTTATTTTTTTCCAAGCGGGCACGGTAACGAATCCTGCAATCTGATTGGTTCTTAGCGCCGGTCCGGATTTTCCTATCTCTGACCACGGTCACAGTAACGCTTGCGTGAGTGTTTTTCCGTGAGTTTTTTTTCGTTTGAGAGCTTGGAAAAAAAAATAAGTTATTTACCGGCTTAGGGTCGGTCCGTATAGTGAAAAACTGTGACCTCGGACTTGAAAATGCTGCCCGAGGTCTGCGGCCTCGGGCAGCATTTTCAAGACCTCGGTCACAGTTTTTCACTATACGGACCTGCCAGCCGGCAAATAACATATCTATATCTGTCCGCACGCGAAAAGACCAATCAGAGACGGATATAGGTAGGACTACGAAATCATCATAGTCTAACCATCATAGTCTAACCTCGGATTTTCTCTTACTTGTAAAGAAAAGAAGGACCTAGGCAGAACTACGAAATACTCGTGGTCTAAAATCCGATTTCCGGGCTGCGAAGGAAGTTCTCTTATCTGTGAAAAAATGTTCGCAATGGGCCTATACGGTAAGGGGGCGTTCGGCCATAAAATCATTGACCGAAATCAGACCCGAAAGCCATCTAGTGGGGGAGTAAAAGAGTGTGCGATAAGATAATTACTTAAAGAGTTTTCATTATTTTCTTTAATAACCATGTTACTTACGGCACAAGTTTGGTGCTCTCCAGTGTAGTACAATATTATTCAAAGCGCACTGTCTACTGTATCGGGTAAGCATCGCGCACACCATGTCGTCGCGCTCTTCTGGGCGACTGTCACAAACGTCGTTCATGCAAAGTGTTTTGAAATAAGAAGTATCAACGACGCTGCTACAGGCCGAAAATACGTCCTCGTCTAGTTTCGAGCATAAATTATCCGCCTCTTGTAAATTATAGCATGGTCTTGGAGCCACTGGGGGAGACGTGCAATCGTTGTCTATGAACGTATTGGCGAACGCGTATTCACTTGTTTTGACCTCCCCGTCGTTATCCGTGAACTCGTTGGCGAGATCATCATCGAAGGTTCCACAAAGACCCGCAGTTTTGGTTTTGAATACTTCAGGCAGCTGGATATCTGCCGACCGCACTCCGTCCCATATAATGTCTGCCTTGTCTTTTGTCGACACTACGATGTATTGCCTGGCGCCATTTGTTGGGAACTTAAAGAAAACAAGAATTGTGTCCGTCATCTCTGTTTATTTTCTATAAAGCGACTTTAGGAGTACGAGTACGGGCACAACATTTTACTTCTTGTTTCAGGCTCCATTATCGCGTCACACACTAACTCATCCTATAAGTTACCCCCTCCACCTAATACCAACATGATGAGGAAAGGCTCTGGAAATATCACTGGATTGAAATTCGAAAATTTTACTCGTACACAATCATACACTCATGATCCAATCTAAAGGTTACTATATTTTCGCTTCAGCAGGTCTCTTTTAACATGTATACAAATATACATTACAATCTATTGCCAGAACACAAGTAACAACGATAAAAAGAGAAAAACAATATCTATAATAGAAGAGTACTGTTAATGATAATAGTAATGCGCTTAGTGCAAAGGAATGAATAAGAAACCATTGGATGCCTGCAAATGAGTCCAAGACCCCATTCGATACAAGAAATCACTTATCATTAAATTACAGCAAAGGAGATGATAATAATATTAATTGATAAATTGATAATAAATTGATTGGACAGCAAAGCCAATCACGAAGCGTAATAATGCAAAGCCAAAGTAAAAGCAAGTTACGCTCAACAGTCAAGAAAAAGCCACTCTAAAGCCAGATTAATTTAAACAATTTAGCAAATTAAATACGTTGTTGGTTTTGTTATTTACGGTGTTGCAGCTTTTTTTCTTTTCTTGCAGCTATTTTCCCATATAATTAATAAGTAATTTACACGTGGTTTTATACTCTATTTACACTCTATGAACTAACTTAAATCATACATACCATGACTCTAATATAGACTGCTCGGTCAGGCTGGTGCAGATATGGGAAGTCATTAATCTCTACCCCGTCAACTTTCACCAGAAACTGCTCGTTTACTAAATTTCCGAGTTCAACTTCAACCCCGTAAACAAAAAGAGTAAGCGTCTTTTGGCAAGGTGTAAGAGGGTCGCAGTTAGGGTCATTGTTGACGACCACTTTCAACTTCTCTGGTTCTAATGGGAGTTTTACCATGACGTAATCACATTTACCGTGGAAGCTGTACGTCTTATTGTCAAAGGTATTGAAATGTGCGACTCCAAATAGAGAGCAGGTGCCATAACCTGAAAATCGATAAAACAGCTTAGCGGGTGTTATTTAAGTCCTGTATATTTCGTTATGTTTATTTCGTTAAACGTCGATATGGCGCTAGTGTGAACTGGCAAATTAAAAAAACTTTTCATTACAGAACCAAAATCGCTTTTACAATATGTATGTACTACTTACCCAGCCATAGCTATCTAACTATAAAAAGTCAGTTTAATTTCCGAGAAATTTTTCCAGGTTTGAATTGTGCACGGGCAACTTATTTGTCGTCACTATTGACCCAGCTGGTCGGTTCCAGATTAAAAAAAAAATGTTGGTCTAATTGCTTTCTCTATAGACCTAAAACAGGAACCTTTGTTAAAATAAGATAATCTGCTGATTAGAATCTGATTTTGTAGTAGTTTGCTATAAGTTTTTTTTTTACACAATGAGAAGTTTGTGCAAACTTTACCTTCCTCGAAATTTTAAGATACGTCTGCATTTTAAACTTTGGCTTAGTTAATAAGAGATACGTTACAAAAAACAGTTCGCGTAAGCATTTTAAAACTAGCGACTCCAGTATAATAAGTATTTTATACTACCAGGCAACTTTTTGAAAATACTGAGCACAGGCGCATTTCATTCAATTATTGGGAAAAAGTAAGATTCAAGTCACCAATGGATGATTTACGTGGTACTGGACCTAGAAAAAGTCTTGTTACTTATTATATGACTAACTCCGTGAGCGGGCAAGATGAACCGAATCTCGCGCTGTGATTGGCTACCCGAGCGGGCAAGATGGAGCTATCT
>OMLO01001537.1_pt1 | contig 17874 bp, 11 predicted proteins | sample 1674811 | NCBI WGS metagenome assembly OMLO01 (sample SAMN06265003, study PRJEB25207) | coral metagenome | isolation source: Coral host | place: Mexico:La Bocana,Puerto Morelos, Mexico | collected 2008-11-13 | reverse complement strand
AATAAAGCCAAGAGAATATAGAATACAAATAAAACACACAAAACAAATAATTTTATTCAACACAATATGTTTAAAGCTGATGCCAAACACATTTTCTATTTTTAACTATTTTGTATTGTCCCTCTACGATTCATCAGCCGGAATTTTTTTTGGAATAGCCGGCGATTTTTTCCGGCTGCCGGCTTTTATCTACATCCCTGAGTATTCTACAAGAAAGATTATTGCTGTTGCTTAAAATAAAACCTGAATAAAATTCAGGTTTGATTAGATTGACACCCTTGGCCTTTGCTAACTCTGCTACCAACTGATCCATCAGACAATCTGGGAGCTGCTCATTTTGTGAGTTTCATGTACAGTAATATATTGTACATGTAGGTGATGAAGACAGGCAAGGAGACAAATGGAATTGTTCTTTGGTGTATTATTAATAATCTTTCTCTTGGCAATATTTTTTATTATGCTCAGATGAATTTGTCAGTGGATAAGTATCCTTTTATTCTCAGACTGGTTTTGCAGATATGTTTATTTCTATAGAATTCTGACTGCACTATTTTTATTGTACTGTTGAAAGCTGACCAGTATGATTGCCTTAATTGCCATGTTGTACAAAGTACATATGAAAGAACAGTTATCTCAAGAGGACCAATGATCATACATTGGAGTCCTTCCTTATTTCCACCCTTAGTAACTGGCCATGCTGAGAGAATTTCACTGGTCAGGAGTAATATGGCGTGAATTTTTGGGTGGCAAAAGTAATTGAATTGAACTGCATCATCTTTAGAGAGATTTTACTTGCCTGCTTACTGACAGCATAACAGTTCTTTTGGAAACTAGCCTTCAACCAGCTGCATATGTATGGACATTTAGTTAAACATTTTTGATGTAAAAAAAAGATCATTGTTGGACAGGAGTGTTCAGTTGATTACAATAAATACCGTAGTCTGTGTTCTTTACAGAAAACCTGCTTTAATGCTCTTCGTCTTCAAGCTATTCAGAGAAGACTAAAGAACATGCGCCTACGGATGGCCGAAGATCTGCAGCAGAGATTTGTAAGTGGAGTATAGTAGGATAGTCAAAGATATTGTATATCATGTTGAATGGACAATGCTGATAATTAAAAATAATTCTTGATGATAATCTAATGCTGTCTGTAATCTTGCAGTATACATGTAGGACAATGAACTCAATTATTTCATTTGCTAATCTTCCAGTAATGGACAATGAACTCATAATTGTAGCATCGTTTGACAATGTATAGTGACTGTGATTGCCATTTTGTTTTGTTAGCAACTGCAAAGAGTGTGGACTGTTTGGTTAAGGCGATGTGAGCATTCTGAGGAGCTCAGGCTTTATTCAGTTTCAAGGAAAGCAAGAGCACATCACAAGTAAGACGAATGTGAAGTTTCTTCATTCACTGATCAATTTCTTATTTTTCCTTTGGCTGATTATAATTAATATTTCATGTGTAGCTTTCAGCTGAAAAGGAAGCTGTTTACAATTTGGGTCAGATACTGCCAGTGGAGGAGATTCAGAAAATCTCAGTATGGAAAAGCTGATTATCATTTCCGTGAAAGAGCTTTACCCAGGTTTGTTTCAATGTCAGTATTTTGTACCTGAATTAGTGATTAACAATGTTAGTATCATAACAGAAACAAAAAAAGGATACTGTTGACTGACATGTGAATGAAAGGTGTTGGTAATCACAATTTCTGGTTGTTCACTAGGTACTTTTGTAGAATGATGATTTTTGTGGATCTGATGCACTCCAACAAAGAAAATAATCTTGCTGCAGAAAAGTTCAGGCGGTGAGTTATATACATGTACAGAATAAACGAATACTATACTTTTTCCTTTCTTATTAGTAATACAAGTCTTTAAGACTACTGCATGAAAAATATGTTAATCATGTTTCTCAGAGCCATGAAAAAGCAAGGGCATACAGGAGCAATTTTAATCAAGTCTGAGAAAAAGTTTAAAATTTTGGAAGTCTGAAAAAAAAACAAATGTTTGCCCTATGCTATGAAAAGATGGAAAATTTCAATTTCAAATAGCTCCTTTTATTACAGATGTTTGGACCTTGTAAATTCTCTTTCTAAAATAAAAATATTACAATTATGATGAGCCATGAAAACTGTTTTACCTTTAAGTCTTTTGTAATTGCAGGGAAGCACTTCTGGCAAAGACATTTTACTCATGGTGGAGCAAATATCAGCTGATGATGGATGTCAGAATGATGGAGAGAATGGTAAGAATTACTTTTATGTACTTTGACCTTCATTCCACTTTTTTAAATAACAAAGATACAGTACGTAGAAGTACGTTTTTTTCTCCTTCATAACTAGGCTTAAGATAGTACTGTAAAGCATAAATGTACAAGCAAGTTGTTAACAAGAAACAATTGGTGATAACTGAATTTTTTGTAGAATTAGTAGACAATCTGACTTATCCTGTTGACGTTATAATCGGAAATTCGTCAAGTTCTTATCACACAGAAGAATAAACACAATGTCTAACCGTCGAAGGACTACTGTATGCCTTTATTTTAGGCCATTCTTCATAATGATGAAGTCATCAAGAGGCGCTCTATACAATTCTGGCTTCAAAGAGCACGAAGTAAACTGCACGAGAGAAAGCTGGAGGTAAATAGATACAGCAGTTAACATCTCTTATCAACGTAAATGCGATTTTAACTAAACCTTTTATTCCGAGAGTGCAGTCTTTTCATCTACCTGAATCGCAACTTCTTTTTAGTTCAATCCTGGGATGCTGACTGACTATAGTGGCAGAAATTTTGAATTTACCCTGCTTTTTGCAATATTTTTCTTATACATCTCGTGGCTTAATAAATTTCATATTTGTTTTTCTGGTCACGAGATATTTTCCAAAATATTTGCACTTTGTGTTGCAGTCTTTTGTTCTTGACTTGCTTTCCATCACATCAAGGGCTCCCAGTGTATCATTCAAAACCTAGAGGATGTCATTGTGCAGAACAAAACTTTGTGCTAGCGTGTTATGCGACAAGTCATAGTACTAAACTAGATGTATTTAACATTTTACTCTTAGGCTGTGGCTGATGATCACCGATATCAAAAATTGCTTCTAATGGGAATAACAAGGTGGAGAGAGTTTAACAGAGAAATGAAACAAAGGTAAACATATTTACACCACAGATGTGTCACCGAGTTCACTTCATTTTCTGGCGTATAACACCAGTTCAATTCGTACGGGATCTTTACGGAATATATCAAATAAGGAAAACAGAAAGACAGTTTTTATCCACTCCTTTACGCGTCGTATTTCCAATTTTCTTCTCGGTGTTTGGAAATGTGGTGAAACGCGACTTTCGTGTTTGATTTATTGTATTTTCATTTCATGCGGTCTTAGTGAATAACCTTGACTCATATTACTGTGACACTTAATTACAACATAGTGGTAAACGTTTCGTTGTTGTTGTTGTTTTTTTTTTTGTTTTAGTCGCTCAGTACAGCATTCGTCGGTGAGGCATTACTACATTCATCTTTTGAGAAAGTCCTGGGCAGCGTGGCAACAGGTGAGTCTTGGTCTCAAAGCGCAATATAATACAAATGGTTGTTAAGTGCACTGAACTCTGTCAGTATCGAAGGGACCTGACCAGGGTCATTGTGTTGTTTTTGGGCAAGACACTTGACTGTCAAGGTGCTTCTCTATACCCAGGTGTAGAAATACTCTTGTTCTTTTATTCCTTTCACTCCTCTATGGAACTCGGGAAATTCATAGTTCTCCTTCACTCGTCTCGGTCATGTGCTTTTTGTATTGGCGACTTGTTGTCAGCCTGGCATGTAACTCCAATAAACTAGCATCCCATGCAGGGAGAGGAGGGATGAAAGACTCGTGGACGTTTTACGCTACAGAAGGAAACTTGATATAAGCGCGAGAGCTATGAGCGCACTGTTAGTCTGCAGATAGTGGTTTGACATTGAAAAAACTCATGTATGTACTTTGCATGCGCTCGGTGACAAACTGACCAATGGTTTTTGGGGTATGTTGTGCTTTTGTTTCAGTTTGTTCATCACAGGCAGGTGAAATGGCAGAAACAGGCGCGTGCTGACCTGCTTTATCAACGGCACCTTCTCTCTGTTGTAATCAGCGCTTGGAAGGTAAGATGGTCATCTGAGTGGTAATGAGTGGTAATAATCTGCGTTGCTAGTTATGTAATTTTCTAAGACCCTTGGGACCGTCTCACTTGATGACTCGATCACTAGCTGTTACCTACGTAAGTTCACGACAGTTGTTTCGGAAAGTAACTTTATATCTACCTCTAAAATAAGACTTCGTGTTAGTGTCTATAGCCTATCCACGTACATTTTATAATTTTCTCTGCACAATACTAGTTGTCTGTCTACCTTGTGGTAACTTTACAAGAAATGGAAACCAGTTTACAGCTAAACTGTTTTATACCTCATGCTTATGTCTATTTTGTTGCCTTGTCTTGCAGGGCCACCACAAGCATGTGAAGGTTGTTGAAACGCACAGTGATGAGCGACTTCAAGCGTATAATTTGGATAGATTGAGGTGATGTATCACATTTGTCTCTTGTTCGCCTTAATTTCCAATTCTTTTCGAAGTCTGCTGTCCAATCGTTAAACTTGTATATCAGTTTACTGTAGTTTTCTAAACGAGAAGAAATTATAGTTCTAATAATCATGCCATACTCATATTTCTCTAGTACATTCTCAGCTCAAGATTTGTATCGCATGGTAGTTGAAGATATAGTTGGTAGAGCATCGCATCGGTATCGCGGAGGTCACGGGTTCGAATCCCGTTGAAGCCCTGATTTTTTCAGGCTTCTTCTTTCCAATTGCTTAGATTGGAAAATTAATTGCGATGATCATTCTTCACTTTCATCTACAACCGCAGTTCATATATGAATTATTTCATATAAACTTCACACCTCTTCACTGACACTTCGAAATCGCAAGGAAGCGGCCGCCATTTTGTTAACCACACACTGCCAGGTTACTTGCTATGCACAACAGAATATATAGTGAGTAGCGTAGCCAATGAGAGAGCGGCATTCATGAAGAACGATAATAGATTTATATCGATCACTGATATAAAACCAGTAGCCAGGTTTGTCTTGACTGCCTTGGCTATGAATGACATTATTTTGTTGAATACATAGGCCCTATGTTCTCTTGTTGTTATCAGGTCAACCTTTGAAACGTGGAAGCGGAACGTTGAAGCAAACAAAGAGGAGAGGAGAAATAAGCTTGTTGCGAAGACACTGTTTAATCAGACATTACTTTCCAAGGTAATTATTATAGCAGGATTTCACAAGAGGACAGTTTTAAGTTTTCTCTCTGACATATCTCGCACGAAATTTGTACTGACAAGAAAAGGTTATAATTTTCTTAAATTGAAAAGGTTGTTGTGCTGCCAGTCCAAATGGGTGCGTATGATCCTTCCTTATGTATGAGAAAGGTCTAAGATTGTATAAGAAGTAAGACTGCATTCTAAGGAAACGCAGTCAGACCCATAGTGCTCTGTGTTCCCTGCTTGATCCTCTGTTATGTCAGGTTATTTATGCTCAATAGACTGCAGCAAAGGTAACCTGCTTTGGTGCACCAATGTTTAACCTAAAGACTGTAAATCTTTCCAGTGCTTCTCGGGTTGGAAAGAATTCTCAACTCATCATGCCGTCAAGAAGTGGCAGCAGTGGCAACGTCTTCAGGAAATACAACAGAAACTCGCGAAAGGTTAGTAAGACGTGCTGTTTACTCAGTTCAGTTTATACAGCAAAGTGAGGTTTTCTAAGAATTAAGTAAGCGTTTTAATCAGTTTTTCTGTCATGAGAACTACTCGTTCTTGAAATAACCAACTCAGTGCGGTTTAAGATTCCGCACAATTAGAATTTTAATTCTGTACAATCTTTGGAAAGCAAAACTAAGACATCCGGAATGCATGGTTATTGATGCTTGTCTGACAGGAGTATTTGGTTTGCAAGGTAAATTACACCGCTCGTTCCGTGCCTGGAAATCCTTCAAACTGAAGTCAGTACGAGACAAGACTCTCGGAAATAAAGCTAGCAACCATCATAATAAGACACTTCTCGGAAAAGCAGTGCAGGCATGGAAGAGCTACAGCCACCTTTGTTTTAAGATCAAGGTAAGCGACCTTTGTGGAAGTTTTCATGGTCGAATTTTTTGGCCATCCGTGTTCCCCGGCCATCCCCTTTCTCATGGCTTTCTCTCCGATCCCTGAGGTGTTAGTCACTCCTTCACTCATCCCTATCCTCCCAGCTGGGACATAATTGACCTGTACTTGGTACCAGGTGGTAGAGGACTTTCCCAATTTTTGCTGTTTGACTGATGGAATATTGCCTCTGTCTTGGCCGTTTTGGAACACACTTTTTGTCATCTGCCAATGACGCATAGCCTTTAACTTCGACCCTGAGGCCACTTCGGGAACACTCTCCTGTCCGAAGCAGTAGGCAGGGTTTGTACGGGTCAAGGAAAACCTTGAAAGTCGTAGAATTTAAGTGAAGGTCATGTAAAGTAATGGAAAAGCTATATGCTTTCGGAAAATAAAAAAAAAAAGAAAAAAAGATAAAAACATTACAGACGAGTCAGCAGCGGACTTTAATTTCAGTAGAAATGGACACAAGCACGCATTTTATGTATTATAATGTTGGTAAATACATGAAATAAATAATTGTTTTGATACTTCTGTGAGAACATGGAAAAGTCGGACGGGTGCGTAGGGCAGCATACAAACTCTAAAAGACAACTTTTATTTTATGATTTGGTTTGATGATTTTTTGGCTGTTTTCTTAGCAACTGTTTTAAAATTAAATTTTTGGGTTAGCAAATAAACCAGAGTGTAAACTAGCCGCTGTGCCAGAAAATGAAATAAAAATTACGGTATGTGACATCATTTTCCCTTTCAGATTCTTGACAGACAAAGCATGTGGATTCATAATCGAAGGATTGCTGCTGCTTTCTTCACGAAATGGAAGAAACAGGCAAGTACAGTCGAACCTGTGGCTGCGACCACGTTTCCTCAGCTACCAGTTTTGCAACTGAAATGTTTCAAGATTATCTGAACTTGTAGAATAAATTTCTTGATTCCATACCGAAAATTGTTTCTTTTCGACCAAAACCCTCAAAATAATTTTTAATGTTACCACAGTGTTAAGGAAAACCAACCAATCGATGTGTAGGACGCCAACCAAATCTTGCTTTGGAAATTTTCATTGGCTTGATGAGCTCTGTTATACCTTAAATTGAGAAAAAAGATAACGACATTTTTGAAAATGGACGAAAATGTTGAAGCATTTCAACAATATATCTACAACAGATTTGGCCCAGTTCAATAAGTTGCACTGTAAACAAATTAATTACAAGCTTGTAATGTGTACATTTTCAGCACGGCATCGCAGTTCAAGAAAAGAGACAGACAGTTTTGGCCTTGTGGTATTGGAGTGTAACCCTGCAGAGAAAGGTGAGCAGTGTGTCATTGGTCGTTTGGTCCACGGTCCCCATTTTTCCTAATTAGAGGTTTTTGGGGTTTACGTGTCCTGCTTTGGCGCAAGTTTGATGTCATTTGATGTATCTTTAATCCACTTTGCAGTAACCTTACTGTGTTAAGTAAATCATATCTTGGACCTGGCAGAACAACGCGCCCTGCATGCAGTTAAGGCAAAATGGTAGATATATACCCGCCCATCCGCCCATGTACCTAACTTGTCAACTAATGAAATATCAGCCTATACCACATTTGCCTCGTAGTGAAACTTGGTTTTTGACTGGACACAAAAAAAACTACCATGTAAGGTTTGCTAAAAGCAATCACTAGGCGACGAAAGAGATTGTTCTTTTTTTTTTTCTACCGCGTTTAATCTACGGTTATTTTGGTGTGGTTTACAGGCGTTTTACGGCCTCTTGGAGTACGCAATCTCTCGCAAGAGGAAAGCAGTTCGAATCGCCAAAGCTTTAGAGGAGCGACGACACAGACTTCTGCGGACAGGGGTCACGCAGTGGATGAAGGTGTTACCATGTAACGTTTTTAGATCGTATGTTTGATTGGCTAACTTTTATCGTCGACATTGGTTTTACCACTGGAACTTATTGTTTGTTTCCCTCGCGGTGGTATTTTAGGTTGGCTTTCATCTGGCTTCAGAAAGATCAAGACTAGCTCAAGAAAGACAACTAGAGGTTAGTTCGTTTGTATCAGTCGTCATTTCTCAAGTTTCTCCATTCTACCTTTCATAACATTACCTGATCACCATACCCTCTCCTGATCACGTGTTCACAGGCTGCTCACTCCGTGCACCAGTGCGTGTATCGTTGCGCGATGCACTGGAGAAGAGTTACGGCAAATCGAGTTCGACAGAGAGGAGGGAAGCCTAGGCCGAGACGTGCAATCGAGCCGAAATCTGATTTGCCAATTGACACCTTGCCATTAACAACGCACTCAGTCCCTTCGATACAACCCTCGGCCTACACTATGGAAGTTAACAGGTTAGAAAGGAAATACAGTTCTTAGAATTTACCCTAACTTACTCATTTTTTATGACTATATTGAAAACGAGAGAAGGAGGGGTATATCTATTACTACATCGTCTTCAAGGTTGTGCAATTTAAATGCTTTCACTTGATTATTAAGAAACGACGACTTGGACTTGGACTGGGATGAGTGTAATTTCTTTAAGAAATTCAAATTTTAAAATCTTAAAGCAATTGGAGTCAAGTTCAAGACAGAAGGCTCGAGATTTTAAGTTTGTCCTTGTTGTAATCCGTTTCCATTCTCGCTGTTGTTAGTCAACTTTACGTCGTTACCCCCCTCCCCCGCCTCGCGAACGCCTGCACGAACATGAACCAAAAACACAACTAACACTACAAGCTAATTTCAAGTATAATTTCACCAACGTCTTGCGTCTGAATTGAAGTGAAGTCAATAGAAAATTTCTCTTGCTCTTGTCCATTGTCTTAGAAAATTCAAACCATAACAATAACAAAAATTTGATGTGTTTTATTTGTAAAAATCAATGACACTTAAGCAAAAGAAAGAGTAAGTGCAACAACCCTCCACTGTGTACTCTGTTACAGGCGCCTCCCTTTTCCTGTTGGGAGACACGGTGGCCTCAAAATTAGTGTCTCCGAATCGAGCGGTTCGAGCCCTGGCCGGAGTCATTTTGTTGTGTTCTTGGGCAAGACACTTGACTCTATTAGTGCCTCTCTCCAGGGGGTGTATAAATAGGTACCGGCGAATTTAATGTGGGGGGTAACCCTGCGGGGGACTCGCACCCCCCCCCGGGGGGGGGGGGGGAGGGATGCAGAAATATTCCTAGTCGCTTCAACCGTTGTAAGATCTGGTCTGATGGGCCAATTGGTTCGTATACTGACTAAACCTACCTTTTACCTTACCCTTTTCAAATGGTATTTTTTCTTTCACCATTCTTCGTAGAATTGCTTCAGAGAGTTTCAGGGAGCGCCCGCGACCAAGAAAACCCGACTACTTGAGGGAGTCCTTTGATTTCAATCAAGTATCCATTGCGACAAATGTGTCACCGCACGTGCCATCCACGCGTGTCACGAGGCAAGAGGAGGATGACGAGACCAAACCACGTTCTTCACCACCCCGACCGTCTTATCAAATGAGGAGCAATATCCATCCTCGCCAGAGGAACCCTAGGGAGGAATCGATTGTGTTTCCGTCGTCTTCTGGGGACGAATCTTTTCCTGGTGCAGAGGGATCGAAACAAGCCCGAGAGACAGTTGGTAAGATGCAAAATCTACTTATGATAATGTTACTAAGTCGAGCAGCAGTTAGCCAACTAGGTAGTGCTGAGTGGAGTGGATGGGTAGTTTATGGACGTTTTTATCTACGAGATCACCACTAGTATTACAATTGTTTCTGTAAACATCATAAATTTAAAGCAATGGGCTTTCGCTACCCTGCCTAAATGAGCAGTCATACATTGTTTTCAGACTCCTCAAAAGCTACGTTGACTAACGGGCAGCAAGGGCTCGCTGCCCCAATATCGAAACCTGTTCAAAAACCTTCCATTCCAACACTTATGAACACTGCTCAGGCCCGAGGACCCGAACGAAGAGTAGTTTTATTACCTCCCTCGTCCTTCACCCTGCCTTCACGAGCTAAGGGAGTCACCACGCACCCCTTGGTACCCGACGAGCTGGAGGTTCTTGCTTCTACCTCAACGCATCCCGCATCAACCCCGCGCACCTCCCTAGAGAGTGAAAAACGCGTGGCATCCAGTCCCTCTTCGGCAACCTCGTTATCGAGTAGATGCTCTGAAGACAAAGAAGATGCGGCGGGAGAGGGAGACGTAGACGAGGAAGAAGAAATCGACGAAGAACAGAATGATGAGGAATGTAAACCAGATAAGAGAGAAGAGGCTGCGAGGAGTATACTGCTGAGTCAACTGAAAGACGAAGGAAATCTTCAGGAACGTATTGCAGCCATGAAAAATATCCTACAAGAATTTCAAGACGTCAAAGTTGCGTATAGGTATATATATATGTCATATTGCGTTTTCTTGATTTCATGGTTTTCGTCAGGTCAAAATCCTTATTCTATCGCTATTGTTATACTTTACCGATATACAGGAATCTACGAAACGCAGACTAACGAGAGCAGCTTCCAATGAAATCACTGTTATAATGCTAATTACACGTCAAAGACGTGTCCCAGGTGTCAGTCTTGAAAATTGCATCCTAAGATTTTTGTAATTGGCTTGGCGCATGTTTGTTTCCACTCTTCCTGTTGTTCTTACATTTATCTGACGGCAGAACCGAATCCAACTGTATTTCAACGTCGTTGTAATGTTATCCTGTGTTTTTTTGTTATTTTTTTGAGCGATAAAAAGAAACAGCGGGATCAGTTGTCCGCGTGGGTTCAGGAACAGATAGAGAGACTGGGACCGAATCATCAGGATGACGAGTTGTTACAAACTGAACAGTGCTTGCATGAAGTAAGAATTGAAAAACAAAACTGCTTGTATTTTTCGTAATTCGTAGTGTTTTTGTTACAATATTAATTCATTTTTTTCTCCAAGAATCCACTGCTATCTGAAAGTAGCTTGACTAGAGGTATGCTAACTTCATTCGGCCAGCTGTTCTACTCTCAGCTTTTGTTATCATTTTCTCTACCGTTTCATAGTTGACCGAGGAAGTACACAAGATTTCGGAAAGAATAACAAAGACCCGACCTCTTGTTGAAGAAGTGGCAATGAACATCAGAGAACTCATTCACAAAACTGGTTTGGGTTAGTTGGACTACATGTAGCTTTGGCTATTTCCAGGCCACGATTGTGAAATCCTAGTGTTCCCCTTGTGAAGGGTCGCTCATTTACAAGAAGAGTTTTGTCTGCTTTACCAAACGAATACCCACTGAAAGTGGCTGAATCTCGGCAGAAGTAGGTCGTAGTTGATGAAGAATGTGTTGGGTATTGAATGCTTGGCTGTGAACAGTGGAGGCAAGCTAAATCTGACCGTTTTCCTTGTTATCAGCTCATATAAAACCAAAAAAATATTGGTAGCTAGGAAAAAATACGAAACACATGTTCACTTAACAATTGCAACGAAAGATGTACGTAAGTGAAACAACCTGCCTGTGCCTGTACCTTATTTCGTCTGTATCCTTAAATGCACGAGCCTGGACTACTGAGGCAGACCGATTTCCTTGGCATTTAGAGCGGTTTTCAACTGGGTCTCTTAAAAACCGAAACCAAGTAGAATACTCAGCCAATCTCAAACCGTAGTAAAACCAAACCCAGCACCAAAGTAATAGTCTGATTACTTTTGAAAACCACACCATTATTCCTCTTTAAGTTGTGATTTCTTGAATCCTGGAATGCTCTCATTCGGATAGGCCAGAAATGCTTTCTGATTAAAAATAAAACACACTGGAGTGTAAAAGAATTTGTATTTTATTGTCTGTTTTATTTTGTAAGTGTTTTTCACGATAAGAGTATTGGGCTTTGTCCTTTTAATCAGGCCGCTTTGAGCGCATTTCAAATGTTCTTTTGGCAGGTTTCTCATTTTAGTGCTCTAAACTGGCAAAATGACGGCGTAATTGTATATTTTATATCAATATATGTTTTCATATCTCTTAAAACTTTTCTGTTTAAATTTTCCTTGTTTACTTGAACTGCGACACTAAAGCTTCACTGATGAGGTGGAAACTCCCAAGTTGAAATGACAGCGATGCTTGTAAGAAATTTTTAACAAAGCCCTAAACAGTAATAGATGTCGATTTTTGGAGGAGGATCGAGTTCATTGCTGTCCCTAAAAGACACCATCTACTATCACGGGCTTATTTCTGAATAGTTTTATGAATTTCTAGTTCTTCCGTAGCGTGTTTTTGCGAGAACTAGGTTTGTAGGAATATGAAGTTGGACACCCCAAGCGTACCCAGTTGTGAAGTTCCCCAGGGAGAATGCAACTAATCTATGTAGGAGTCACGTGACCACAACTCCCCTATAGAGCACGTGACCGCCCTGTGAGTCAATCAAAGCCGGCCACACGTGGTACTTAATCGCTAGAGATCTCATTTCCGAGGTCATGAACCGTCCATGTAGCTTGTCTGAGAACTCTGTAGCTTCATACTCGATGATCATTGGTGGAATCTGGACTGCCATCATCCAGGACAGGCGCACGCATTCATCCATGTATTCTTTTAACTTGATGCAGCTTTGTAGCTCGGGGAAGTCGTATAATGTGCTCCACAGTTGTTTGCTCACATCCTGACACGAGAAGAAAAAAGTGAGTAAACGTTTTGGATTCTAGTGCTGGACAGTCCGTAGAGTTGAATCTCTGAACAAACAACCCTGAAACGTCAATAAAGCAGCTTAATGACTGAAATCACATTTTAATTCGCATTACTCTTGTATATTTATTCGTATCTTCATAACAAATATGTGAATTGTTGTCAGACATACTAGCTTTCTTCCTGCTTAATTCTTAAGATTTAGCCCTCTACAGTTTTCGACGTTTTCCTTGTTTTGCCTTACTTGAGACTAGATCACAAAGCTGCAAAACCTTATAGTCTCTTTTCCTCAATTCAACACTGTGTCTACAATGTTTACGGCTTGGAAAGCTAAAAGGCTTCAAAACCTACCCGCTTGATCTCGTCGATTTTTAATCGTGCGCCCGTCTGTCGTAAGTAGTCAGTGAGGCGGTCTTGCATATCCTGTGCATGCTCAGCTTTCTTCTCTTCATCCGGGATATCTAGCAGTTTTTTAAGCTTGTGCTGTTTTTCCGTCAGTGCTTGTTGTACCGTGCGGAAAGCCACCTGTTCAGAGCACATCACTTAATAACAAGCACGTTTTACGGTCGGAACTGAATTCAACACAGAGAAGTAAATATCGGTTGTGGACGTTGCTAAGGGTTAAGCATAACAAATTGTCTGGGCGACGAGTTGGACGGTGTAGTGATGTTACTGATTGTGTTAGAACAAACGGGAAATTTCGTTCACTCAAAACCAAATTTTCCAGTTTGGACAGCATTTTCTTACAAAATGTTTTCAAATTCAACGGGAAAAATGCGGGATACTTCTGTCAAATACTTTGTTGTTGGTAACCAACTGAAACCTAATATTTCTTTACTCACCACGACAACTGAGAAGAGGATTTTGTTCTTTATGTCTCCGTTATCATCCAGCTTGTGGAGAGATTCGATTTCATCGAGTTCATCCATAGCATCCAGCCTCGTCTGCGTGTAAAGGTTGTCATAGCGTTCTACTAAAGCAGACGGACGGCAATCACCCGCTGATAAGTCCTCGAATTTCCCTCCCTTTTTGAGCTGTCTTTGTGCCTGGTCTTGCAATCTGCAAGATACGAAGTTAAACTTCTCTTGTCTGGCCACTGGAAGAAACGTGTCAGGCACATAACATATCTTATGATTGGTCATCTCAAAGAAACATTCTTCTTTAATTTGATTTGCTATCATTGAAACCCTCTATTTTGCCCTGCGTTTAGCAAGCTGCTTGATTGTATAATGAACATCAAAGGGTTCTTTTTTAAAGTGTTCTCAAGAAAATTTGTGAGATCATCTTACCTATCCATAAGATCCTTCTCTCGCTTTGTCAAATTTTGAACCATTTTCCGCGCTGCTTCAAGCTCTTTTTGTTTTTCCTCCAGCTGTTTACGAAAGAAAGATGCTTCATCTGTTGATTTTTGTGTGAAATCATCATGACTTGGGTTCTTGCCTTGTGTTGACTCAACGTCCTGTGCATTTTCATTGTCACTCGAACTACTGACAGAACTTAGCGCTGAGAACTCTGCAAAAGAATTAAGTGTTAAATCTGAGGGACTGAATCTCTTGCTGCTATCCTTACGTTAGATTTTTATCTTTAGCACTTTAGCTGACTTGTTACCAGTTCTATCCCGCTCAGTTCCTCGGTTTCGTTGTAAAACCTTTAGCAGTTCACTTTCAAATGTGACAGTGCATTAACTTGAGTTATTATCCGAAAAGAAACTCACCGTCGCTAGTTCTAAATCTTTCAGCATTTCGTAACGATTAACAACAGTGACTTCACTTTTTTAAGGATTAAGCAAACAGTCAACATTGACTCTTTTCTAAGTCTGTTGGCAATCTATCCATGCTCTAGGGATTGGGGACAAAGACAAGCGTTACCTGTTTCATCATCTAATTGAGTGACAGTGTCAAACACATCAGTGTCACTACCGCCGCCTCCCTCCTCATTAGTGCTGACGTCACAAGACTCCGGGTCACTCGCAGTTGTGTGAGTAATAGTGGGTACTTTGACTTTCGCCTCTGTTTTGACCACGCCCTTCTGTGATTCCTTTAAGAGCTGTAATACCAGGCGGTGTCCGTGGTGAAATCTCTCCAGTAGCGGTAACACGTGCTCGTCATGTGATATGTTGAACTCTTTTCTCAGTTGGCTTAGAAGTTGAAGGACCTATAGTGAGATGAGATGTTGAAATATATATTTAACTCCATGAGATCTTATTCTCTGTACTTTAGTTCATGATATATTTCACATCATGTGTCCATCTTTTCTTTTGTTTATTAAAGTTGAGAATAACATCTCTGTGACGTCTCAAACGTGCGAGTACTTTGCTACTTGCTTTGCTACTAAAAACACCTGATTTGTCATAAACTGCTGGAATTTTCTTACGCATTGTTGGGATTATTTAAAAGCAACATGGCGTATCCTTCTTTCTTCTAGCAAATTAACAGTATAAGCTCAGACTTTGAGATAACCGAAAATTATATTGATATTTAACAAAAATTCTTCCACAGACAAAATGTTACGAAATGCAGAGACAGTAGGGATAATTTGCATGTTGATCAACAAATCAAGCCTGGACCGTTCTTCCTGTGTTCCGTGAGAAACAGCTTTGTCTGATGAACAGTGGAATACCGCCTACCTCTTTGTCGTGGTTTATTCGTGCTTCTAACTTGTCAACTAAATCAGTTACTAGAAGTTTGTCCCTGGAATTTATCTGCACTGCGTTAAACAGCGACTGGTTAAAGAAGAGTCTCTCCTCGATGGATTGCCCTGACATTTTCCTCATGTACTGAGTGGTTTTGTCATCCATGTCTGCTTGACTGTGTCCTGCAATAACAGACAACTCTGCACTGTTGTACGGAACGCTCAGCAGAGCGTCAGAAAGCTTTTGAAGAGCGTGCTTGTAATGACTCACGGCTCGTTCTAATTCTGTTTTCAAAGCTTCGTGCATTTTCATGTAGTAAGTCGCAGATGATCGTGTTATGGTCTCGTGCAAAGCGTGCTGGGAGAATCCACTCAAAGCCTTGGAAAACTGTTCCGCTCTCTGGACAAGCCGCTGCAGAAGGGAATCGTCCATTTGTGTGCAAATGTTAAATATGTTTTTAATGTGTTCTCTTGAACGTGCGCTAGCAAATGTTTGGTTGTTGTATTTGAGGACGTCGACGAAGTACCTGACCAAATGATGAACGAAATCGTCACTGCTTAGCCCATGATCGGGAAGTCGTCCTTGGCGGTCGTAAAATATCTTTGAAAAAAGCGCCTCAAGCGTAGCTAAACTGCTTGGAATATCAGCGTACAAGCTCTCAATGGATAAGTTGTCTGAAATAAGGACTAGTACATCTCCAGGGATTTGATTTACTATTCTGATCAATTCTTGATATTCTTTCCTCTCAATACGTAAGTTCACCTTTCCAATAACTTTTAGAACAAGTAGCTTGCCATCTTGAAGTGGATCTAAATTTGCAGAGACGGCATCAAAGCTTCGCCTCTCTTGACTCGTTTTTCTCGGCGGATGTAAACCATCGGCTAATGCATTGTCGGGAAAGGAATTCGACCGACTGTGCCGAGAGCCAGTCCCTGTAGGACTTAAACTTTTCTGACTCTTTGACATTCTGTTGCCATCAAAGTTACCCCACAATCATCAACGATCGTGAGATCATATCCGCATATCCGGCATTTTCCGTTGCATTAGCGTCAATAACATTCATTGCGTCGTCTTAGTGTCGCTCGCTAGGCTTTGTTACTCCTTGATTGATGGTTAAGCTCCCTTAATGCTGATCATACACGCCCAGAATAACAGAGAAAGCTTTAAGAGCGGAAGATCAGGCAATCCATTCACTAATAGTCTTGAGCGAGAGTGCACATTACCCAAATGTAAATTTCTTTAGAGGCTATTCTTGCACATTGTTTGGCGGCCAAGGTGATTAATAACACTTATTTACTTCTCTTTGACTGTTGACATACATGAGAACTTGGTATGCTGATTTGAATTCCTCTTTGATTTTAGAAGATAGAATTGTCAAAATCAGCCAGCCTATGGGGGTTCTGTGCGTTAAAAAAAAAATTTATTCGTTGAAAAAAAATGATTTTGGCATTGGTACGAGACGCAAAAATTATTATGTATGCTTTTGTTCTCGCACTTATGTTCAAACAGTTGTTTAGTGAAATATTTTGGAATCTTACCTGTTAAAACAAAATAGAAGCAACGCAACAGGTTTAGACAAAGAGCCAGGTTTTAAGACATGTCATTTTGCCAATTCGCGGTAACAACGATGATAGTGGAAGCATTTGAACAGTGCCTTTGTTAAGGAAAGCCTCATAAATAATTTATGTGGCGCTTAAAAGTTATAGTGCGTAGTGCTATGCGAACAAACTAGGTACGTCAGTCGGAATCCATTTTATGTTTAATTTACTACTTTGTAGCATGTTTGGAAACGATTTTCCTACTTGAAAAAGGTATTTGATCCATTGCCAACTTGTATTTTTGACGAATTGTCACTGGATTGTTGAATCAACACTAAAGCTTTTACAAGCAATGTAACAATCCACCCGTCGGGCTAGAGGACCAAGAGGCAAATGATACAACACAAGTAAGAGTTAAGATCAGTTTAGCCTTGTGAAAAGCTGTTTTGTTGAGATGTAGAGGAGAACGTTGATGATGTACAATCCATCGCAGGTAGGTGACGCATAACTTAATTAACGTAAAGAGATGGTGTTTCGGTTTATTCCAGCTAAAATGTCAAATTAACTTTGTCGTCGCATCTACTGGCAAATAGGTTAGGATTTCACTCGTTTTCATGGTCGCTTACTCCGTAGAAAATGAAATATCTTTTTCGGAAGTAATCGACCAGAAAACGAAAGCTGAAAATCAGCGGGCTTGTGACAAATGACCTGCTCTCTTGCTTTCCAAAACAATGTATGAAAATGTAATGTTTATACAAAAATATCTGTTGTTCTTAGTATAGGATTAGTGATACAGCTCCCGTTTGTTTATGTTCTTACGGAAGATTTCCTTTCTTCTCCCACTTCCTGGCTGGCTTATGGGAGGCAGCGTGGCCTAGTGGTTAGGGCGCTGGACTTGTAATCCGGACGTCACGGGTTCAAATCCTGCTCCCTGCC
>OMLO01001536.1_pt1 | contig 17876 bp, 16 predicted proteins | sample 1674811 | NCBI WGS metagenome assembly OMLO01 (sample SAMN06265003, study PRJEB25207) | coral metagenome | isolation source: Coral host | place: Mexico:La Bocana,Puerto Morelos, Mexico | collected 2008-11-13 | reverse complement strand
CGTTGTCGTTGTCGTTGTCGTTGTCGTTGTTGTTGTTGTTGTTGTTGTTGTTGTTGTTGTTGTTGTTGTTGTTGTTGGTTTCATTTCCACCAATTTCATCCACAAATCATTTTTCCAAATAAGATTCACCATACCCCCTGGATCAAACTTGCCACACCCAACTCACTCCAGGCAGTCTACTGGTAGTTTTATCCATGGCCCCTAGAGTCCTTGTCACTAAATCCCAGGCGTTGGGCGAAGTCATTCACCTTCGCCGCCAGCGCCGTGTCGTTGCGGCACAGCTTCACCACGCGCTGCTGCGAACGACGGCTGCGCTGCAGCTCACGCACTTCGTCCTGCAAGTCCCATGCGCTGCGCAATGATGGAGTTGGGGGATGGGTTGGAGATTACCTTCAATTTTTCTCCCTTAAAAAAAAAAAACAAGTTAGAAATTTGTTGAGAGCAAGTCGGAGAGGTTGGGGAATCTAAAATGTGACCTTCAGAATGAGTAAACTTTGATGGGAAACACTGGTAACATCCTTATTTCTATGTACCCGAACACTTACCTCTCACTCACGCCTCATCCAAGATCTCCAAAATGGCATCTGGGTTCTTCTCACAGAAGCGTACCGCTGACTGATAGGTGACATCTCGCTCCTTCTGCGACATCTTCATGCCCAGATCTGACAAGACAGACTGCAACTGCACCAACAATGTGGTCACAGTGTAAGCAGGGCTCCAACCACTTCCAACTGTTTGCTTCCACTCTGTGTGCACGAAGTCAAAATTGCCTAGCACATCCAAGCAAATCACTTTCTTTCCCTTCAATCTTCCTTCTTGCTGAATGTATTCAGCACCCCCTCGGTATTCAAACTCAAAGGAAAAGCCAATCCTGGGAGCACTCGCTGGATAGTCACAGGGAAATTCAATGAGGAAATGCAGCGGCACAGTAACGAAGCCGAGGTGGGTCACTTCCATCTGGGTGCCAATGATCCCATTCCAAAGGCTAAGGTCGTCAGAGCATGGCGCTGCTGCTGCCAATGGGATAGGTTCTTCTTGCAGATGCTTCAGATCCGACATGACTCGCTTTCTTGCCGCAGGGCTCAAAGTGGCCATTTTTTTTTCAGGAAATGCGGAGGATGCTTTGGAAAAGGCGAGGGGTTTGGCAAAGGCTTTGGCTGCGGCCACGTTTCAAGCGGTGAAGTGGGGGGAAAGAGTGATTTGGCTATGAAAAGCAACTGTGGTGAATCAAAAACCAAAAAAAACGAGAAAACAAAAAAACAAAAACACAAATTGAGTACAGTAATTACATGAAGTGAATCCACTAATCTCATTTATTCATATAAATATATATATTTATACTCATTTCTTATATTTCAATCTATTAACCTTTTTTGGTTTGATTTATTTGTTTTTTGAAATGATTTGATTTTTTGAAATCAATCATTCAATGATATGGTCTGGATTTTGGCCGCCTGCGGCATTTAATTTACTTTATCTTTTTAATTTAGGAAAATAAACTGAAAAAATGAAAAAAGATAAATCAATTGGTTTTATTGGTTTCAATTTTTCAATTTTTTTAAATCTATTCGAGTGAACTAAATGATCTGGACTTTGGCCGCCTAGAGCACTCCAATTATCTAATTCATTTAATATAGCCAAAACTTCAATACATTCAAAAATAAACTGATTTTATTGTTTTATTCAATTTCATCTAGGTCTTTGATTTTTTTGAATTAATTCAGTTACAGTAATAAACTGATTTTACACAATTTATTTGGTTTTAAATTCTGGAAATTTCCTTGTATTTAATGAATTAGACAAACAAAATGAAACATGATTGTATTCTTTAATCTATTTTATTATTGAATGTATGTCCTTTGTTTAACTTAATTAAGTCGTCTGGACTTTGGCCGCCTGGGGCATTTAAGTAATTTAGTCCTTCTAATTTCCTGAAATGGTTTTAAGGTTTTGCCGACTCAATTTATTTAACCTATCTAATCTAGCCAGAAAGGAAAAATAAATCAAATAAATGAAACGGGTCCATTCAATTTCTCTTTTTGCAATTTATATATGGTTTTGAATTTATTTTGTTTGCTTAATGTATTTGCTTTATTTGCTTTAGTTGATTTGGTTTAATGACTTTAATTGGTGTTGGCTTTGGCCGCCTGGGGCATTTACCCTTCTTAACTTCTTTGAATTTAGCTAGAAAGAAAACATTTGAAACTAGATGAAATAAATGAAATACATTACATAGATTCAATGATTTCATTTTTGAATAAATCTAATTTCCTTTTTGGTTGGCTGATGCATTTGAAATTTTCATCTTTTTTTTGACCACAAGAAAATTCAATAGATCAAATGTATTCAAGATTTAAAATCTTTTTTCAAATCACCCAAATGGTAAACAATGTTGAAAATAGGTGTTTTTTTTGACTGTTTGGATGCATGTATGTAGAAATATACCGCGTTTTACGGTGTGTTGTAATATCAAGCAATCTGAGATCACTTTCAAAATTGTAGTGAATTTAGGTATAGGAACACATGCATCTTGTACTCTAAATACCATTACAAATGACTTAGGTAGATCTTGGGGGATGGGCATGTATATATATATATATATACATCTATATATCTTCCATGTCGCTCTTTCAAAACATGATGGCTGATTGACATGCATTAAAAGATTTTCTAATGGAATGTTCCAATACATTCTGCATCTTGGTTCAATTTTTGTTAGTATCAAGTTCAATATAATAAACTACTATATTCGTCGATATGGACATAGTTATGTTTCTATAAGTGGTTAAGGTGTTACTTCTTATGAGTTGTAATGTTTCTTTGCTACTGCTTACTTGCAATAATTAACACTTTAAAATCCCTACTAGATAAAATAAACCATTAACATAAAAGCATGCATTTGTTTTTATAGATGCTTGCAGCCCTACAACAGTAAACATCTTAAGAATGAAATCATTAAAAAAAGTGCACTGCCACAGCGGGCCGGCCTCGCACAATTTGTTGTGCCAAGTAGCTCCCTGCCCTGGATATTTCCTGCGTTCACCTCATCCCAGGAATATCTTCTGGCAATTTCGCCCTTAGATTGGTTCTGAACCAGGATGGCTTGGGAGGGCCCTAAATGCAGCACAACATCTACTGGTTTTTCATTAGCATTTAAAAAAATATAACTTTAGCTACCTCACACCTCCACAAATACAATTCCAAAGAATGAGGTCCCAAGAATGAGGGTTAATAAAAACCTTTTTAGGTGGCAAAGGTGCTAGCCATCCATCAAACCCTTATACTTGAAGGCAATAGAGTTGTGGGGGTAGCTAAACTTCCCATGGCAACCTAATATGCAATCAATGGTTCAATGTTTGACAAATCTTTAGCAACCTCTTGCATCCTGCATCCACCAACCCTTTCTCTGTGCCTTTCCATTACATCCTTCATTTTGGATTTCCTTGGTTGCTGCTACCAAAACTCTAGACTACCCCAAAAAAGGACCTGCCAGGAAGAGTGGACCCACCAAACAAAACAGCTATATATAAAATAATACAGTTTAACATAGAATAATACAATGGAAAATAATACAATATAGTATAACAACATATATCTATTAAAGGTCGCATGTTTGTCTACCAACTCTTCTTTTAGACGCAGTCCAAGCTCAGAGCTGAAACCTTCTTGGCCCTGAGCTCTCTAACTTTCAAAAATGGTGGTAGTCCACACAGAAGCCAATATGCCTGCCCTACCTGTTCCTCATTCAACTCTCCTTAAGGCCATCACCGAACTTGCTTGGGTGCAAGAAGTTTAATATTCTGAGCTGCTCTCTCCTGCACCAATGAAGAAATACATCAGAAACCCAAACTAACGCACGCATGGCTGGAAAAAATGCATGCCCCTACACTGCAGCACCCACTCCTTGGCAACACATTTGTCTTCCCACCCTTTCCCTCATATCTGGCCAAATGCACTTTGGGCACCTTCCTCTTGTCCACCTCCCCCCCTGGGTCAGGGTAGTCAAGAGAAGGCCCAATACCATTTAAATGAAATGTATTGAATGTTTGATTGTCTTTTTGAAAAAACCAAGGAACTGGATTTGCCATCTGTTGAAGATGAGGAGCTCTTTTTTTGGCCTGCACAAGTGAGGAGTGCTGTAGTATCTATTTGGGTATTCAACCTGGCACCTCATTTCACACTATCTTTGCAGGGTGCCCTTTTCTTGTTGTGTGTTTCTTTTGTTTCGTCTTTTTCTTCTTCTTCTCACTGCTGGACCTGGTTGAGCTTCACACCCACCATGCATTGAACCAAATCAAAACAAAAAAGAAGATTCAACCACCGAACCATGCATAGAACATTACAAGCTTAAAACCTAAATTCAAAACATGGCCCAATTTGCAAGCAAAGGTCGAATCAGACTCCTGCTCACCATCCTCCTGCTCATCTTCTTCCTCTTCATCATCCCCACCTAGCAAGCAAAAACACCCCAGGAACCAAAGCTGTTTGAAACCAAATGCACGCCAAGCCACTCTTGCCATCAATTCTTTCGGAAGCTGGCTGGCTTGGCACAGTGGTTGAATAGCTAGCCATATTTGGCTGTGGCCAGTGTGGAGTAGGAGGGCAAGGCTGGAAAGCTGGAGCTGGCTGCTGGAAAGGACGGTAATACTGTGAAGCGAAAGGAGGTTGAGTCACTGGTCTCATATGCCTTGGGTTGATCAGACACTTCCATTTAGTCACAAAAATTCCAAAAGCTACCCAACATATTCACACGCAAGGGTACTAAGCAAATGTCTAAAACAAGATCCAAGGAACTCAGGCAGGGTGCTCCTCTTTGGTCTCTTATGGGGTGGCATGGCTGGCACTATTAGGTCCCACAAAAAAACATACAACAACAGGGCATTGGCCCACATATATGCTTTTCTTTTTCACATTGTTTTCCTATTATGTTGATATATGTTTTCCTAGTCCGTGGGATTTGGAATGGGGCATTGGCCCACATATATTCTATTGACCCATTCTTCTATTGTCTATTTCTGGACACACTACCAAAATCCAATAACATCTCGTGACCCTATCCCGATAAAAGAGCTCCCTTCATAAAAAATGCCTTTTTTGTTTCCCCCACTCTAAGGTTTTGGCAAGCCCCAAAGGTGTATCTGGACCAAAGCCCCCAATTCAATGGGTTTTTTGTCGTGGCTCCCACACCCCGAGGTTGACCGATTTAGTAGGAAATGGTCATCCCAAAAGCTTGTGACTGCTCATCACGATTAGCATAGCCCAGGTATAGCACTGGAAGTCAAGCACCATTTTGCTTAAAATGGTGGTTCCTTTTTGATGATAATAAACATACAATACTGCATGTATACAATTACAGTACATACAAACTCAGTAAATATGTAAGTATGTGTGTGTGTGTGCGCTTAAACTGCACAACACGTGTATGTAGTCCATGTTTTGTCCCTATTTTTTGCCCCTATTTTTGGAGAGTGTCACAAGTGACCCAATTGATTTGCTCCTGAACCCAACTTTTTAACAGCCATACATGGCAGAGGATGTCAATCCATGATTTTGCTTTTGGCGCCAAAAAACAGCTGTTGGAGTCTGTTTTGGTGACTTTTGTTGATGGACGCTCCCCCAATCCAATAAAAGTATCTAGCACCCCCGGAAATAAACGAATGTCCCTTGAACAGGGACCAGTTAAAAGGAATTTCATCTTCGAACCATCAAATGTTCAGGGGATATTCGGTAGTTTTCAGTGGGATAAATGTTTATCTAGTTTCATTTCGTTGAGATGTTTCATCCTACCCTGAGAATCATGGTTTGAATCCGTATAACACGGATGTTTGGGGGTCCTCAAAACAGCCACTTTTGAGGGGGAAATCGGATTCTTAGGGTACCACCAAAAAAACACATGTGCTGTTTCGGAGACTTTGATGGATTTTTGGTCGGGATGCTTTTTTAGGTTTACCAAGTTGACAATTGGAGAAAAAATTGAGCCGCGAAGAAAAAGCGACCGGGTGTTCCATTCAATCCTGGTTGTTTGATAGGGATCCTTACAATGGTTAACCATGGTCTCCATACAACTGAAGATTTCATCCCCTATCCCCTGGAAACAAGCAGTGGCCTTTTTTCATTGCTCAATTCCATGCAAGAAAAAGACATGGAACAAAAACTGTTACAACTTGCTAGGGCTCTGTGAAATGCCCCTTCCCATCAGCGGACAGGATGACGACTGCATGTTTTCACTGCCCTTAGCATCGGTGCCTCCCGGGCTGACATGCCACTCAAATTGAACTCGGATAGCTGGACTTGACTCAAATGATCGGATGGCTTGGCTTGAATACAAAACAAAGGAAAAAATCTTGTCCCAAAAACTCCCAGTCAATGAGGTGATTACCTCCAGGTCATTACAGCCATCGTGACCTGACTTGATTCGTGATCGTTAGAGGTCACCTTGAAACAACGTTAAGTTCGGGTCACGTGAACTCACTCACCATCCCAAAAAGGTCACATTTGCACTCGCAGAATTGCCAGGCTGTGAATCTTTCACAGTGGCACAGTTACCATGTATTGTTTTTTGTTTAAAGCAATTATTAACCTACCTTTTGGGGACGGTTAGCCACGTGCAAACTGACCATGGAGTAATTTAAATCCAAACTCAGCTTTAAAGTGGCCTCAGCGTTATGCCCAAAGATGAACGATGAGTTCACGCTAAGCACTGGAAACTTTCCCGTGAGATTTTCCCCTGTCACAAGAATTGTCATCCTAGGTACCAAAATTGGCCAGTTACAAGTAGTGTTATAACTCCGCTACAGGTGAAATCCCCGGTTACCCATTTCTTTTTGGCCATTTCTAGGGTCTACCTGTGTTCCTCCATTCAATTAGTTAAGTGACGGGGCCCATGTTGCTGGGATTTGCCATCTGCCAACATTGAACCCACATCCATATAGGGGTGTGATTAAATCTTCCGGACTTACCCTCCCTGAGCACCTGAAATATGGATGCTTGGAAGACTAGTTAAACCTTCCCTTCTAAAACACCTGCGGCCTATTTTCCGGGGTAAACTCGCTTTTATTTTTAGGCAGTCTGAAAAAAAAACAAGAAAGCCGTACTTTCGAGGATCGGATCAACCAACAACTTCCAACCGAAGGTAGAAAAAAACCTCAACGATATTTTCTGGATACCATCATCTAAAGATCAGGGCTGGAATCGCTATTCTTATACCCCCAAAAAAATGCGCAATGCTTGACATCTTACCCAGAATTTCCCATTTTCCATCTTCAGGTCCTACAAGCAACAAGGGGGTGGCAGATTTTCAAGGAATTGCTTCTAATATAAATGCAGTTAACATTTTTCAACAAAATCCAGGGAATGCTAGATGCTCCATAATCAACTGGTGACCGTTTCGGGAGATCATTGTAGTACCTGATTGCAGATTCCTAATCCCAACCCCCCTTCTTTGAGGGGCTTTTGTGAAGCTGCTGTAAACGGGATTTCCATGTTGGCCCGAAAAAATGATAGAAGATCCTCAATGAAGCACGACTGTTTCTGATAGGGGAGATCTCCAGACAAAGAACGACTTGAAACTTGTTTTTGTTCGATGGTCTTGAAGCATTTCAAAAAAGTTGTGTTTTTATTTGAGTCGTTCCTGATAGTTTCCTGTTCATAGAACCCATGAAATCAACAAAATCCAATCCAGGTTGAGGAGAGTTATTGCGTTTTCTTTCTTTTGAGGGCATCCAAAAAAACAATTGAGCAGTGTTCAAAACCGTTAGGAAATTTCATATTACTGATTGGTTTATGTGGATCCTTATAACAGCTTAGTTTAATCCCGCCCTAAATAACAGGGTGGTATACACTCCCTGAAACTAACCGCAAAAACCCCTGAAAATAGGCAAGTAGGCCCCAGAAGGCCTATGTCATCTTCCAACCATTGATTCCTTAATCCTTTCCAAAATAAAAACATCCATGCGATCATCGCCAAGCTCCTGACTTCAGTCACCGCGTGTCAAATTTCATATCCAACTTGTTTGGATGGGATGATCCGCGGTAGAAAACGGTCCCAGGCTGTTTCTCCATTTTTCCCCAACCCAATCTCGCAACAATTTGTAGGAAAAAAAGATTACAGTAATTTTTTTGTTGCCGGCCAAAAACATGTTCAGTCTCCAAAGGCGGGCTACAGGTTTTTTCTCAAAAAATGATGACAAAACCAAGAGCCTTTGCTGGTGCTTTGGAGTTTTTTTTCTTGAAATTGGCAATTCCAATGACATAAGCTATTTACTACACCCTGGAAATTTAACATGGATACCAAAAATGATGCTTTGTAAGAAGTCTGCCAAATATGGGGAATCATTTTGAAGGTATATCGCTGTATAAATTTTCAGGGGGGTATAACCTGAGGTGAATTCCAATGAAATTTCCGACCATCTTAGGGTTGATTGCTTAAAAAATCATCCCCTCAGCCATTACTCCTGATAACTCGTAACCTAGAATAGAATTCAATGGAACCGGATCAGGTCCATACTGGAACTTCTCGGACGAAACTGGTAAACATGGACATCAAGACTGGTAAAACTCTAGTCCAGGTGATTCAAAGTCACCATGTCACAAAATGACCATTTTATTCCCTAGTTAGAGGTCACCAACAACCCTTAAAAGGGTCATGTTTTCACCCATCCCGAAAAGGTCACAAAGAATTGCCAGGGTACTGTAATTCAAAAGGCGAAATTCATCTGGAGCCACTAAGGGAGAAATGTTCGCTTCCGAAAGCACAACATTACAAGGGAAGTTGGCTAAGGTCGTAAAATCCTTACAACCCCAACCCATGTTTTGATTAGGTCTCTGTGTACAAAGTATGTCTACGCATTTACATACTTTAATATGCCATGTACAACATAACAATATCAATAAACTTATACTAGAAATTAACATGTCCCCAAAACAAGGACCATTTCATAAGGAAATGTCATCTTCCAACCAGGAAAATGTTTAGGGGATATTCGTTACTTTCCGGGGGTGTACATTTTCCTGGTATTTCTTGAACCAGATTTGAAAACCCTGATTTCGAAACATCCCCATAAAAACCGTGTGTTCCCAAAAAACTTGGGAGTGCGAATGAAGGAAATCAAGGTTTATATATAGGGATCCCTCCTAAACATGTCCATCCGAGTGGTAAGGTCGCAACATGTCCATGGTGACTGGTGATACCAGACACTAGTTGTTGATCCCTTCATGTGGAAAAATGTTCGTTATCTTGGCGCCGAGTTTTTTCCGATGATCCGCTGGTTGTGGTTTGAAAACAAAACATGGGGATCAAAGGGTTTGTTCTGAATATCCACCTACAATAGACAACACGCCAAAAACGAAAAAAAATGGCAAAACATCCAACGGATTTTAATAACATTCATCAACCCCCACAAGCATAAAACAGTCATCATTCATATAATAGACCCAAGGGCCCAAGGGCTAAATCATTCGAATCCCAGACCACCAACCCAAACCACTAATTTACCATTAGTTAAAACGGACAAAAACAAAAAAACAACCAGCATGTCCTTGCGGGAAGGGAACTTTGAACGGGGGAAACTGGAACACAGCGGAGCTCTGCCAAGCATTGCTTCAGGACGGCAGTGTTTTGTCCCCAAGAGGCGCCAACCAAGAAACTAGAGCATTAGTTGACCAACAGCCCCAAAACAAACCAGCCAGTTTCTTACAGTAATCCCGAAACCCTAACAACGATGCGACTCAACCACGATACCCAATAAAACAATTTCTGGAGCAATGCTTCAACTAACCAAACGAGATGTATATGTATACTGTATATGTATATGTATATGTGTATATATGTATATTTACACAAATATTAGGCCCTGCCACAACACTGTAAGAGTGGATCATGAAGGTTAATCAAGGGCCTCGAGCCTAACACCCCGTGATGATTTGTTTTTTACTGTGGACTTGTCGGCTTTATGTGTTCGGCTTTGGTTGGAAATCCTTATAATGGGTAAATAAACCCCTACCATTGCTTTGCTGAGCATCCCCTTTTTATACATGGAAATAATGGGAGTTTAGACCCTATATAGTACGTGTGACTTTGAAGCAGTTCAACGATCGTCGATATCTTTACATCAAACCCCAACCATCGAAGAAGGATTTCTGCTTTCCCATCCATGCCATCGAAAAGACTTGAAGTCGCCCTGCAGTTGCTTCATCAAATTGAAATCAAAAAATAACAAAAATCAAAAGAAAATGACAATTGAGCCTATGGGTTTTGACCCTTTACACCAGAATCAAGCTATCAATAGGCAAAGAATCATCAAAATGCCTCAGACTTAGACTGTTGAATTCTGTTTTGCTTTGGGATTGCCCATCAAATCGTCCCCCCCCCCAAAAAAAGCTTCGTTTTTGTTGACGTGGAATTTGATGCGCGCCCTTCAAATCAGGAAAGGTTCTTCTGGCAAAAAGCCTCCAAAAAATGGGTCAAAATCCTCAAGTGTGGCAAAAAGAAATTGGCAACCATACCTGAGCTCTGTCAACTAGCTTGAATAGGGCAAAAAATTGCCACATGCCAAGGGGGCCTGTAACACTGTAAAGTCAAGGTTCGGTCATGAAATGGACTAGAACCATAGAGCAACTTCAAGTTGCTAAGAACCTCATTCCTCACTACCTGGAAGACACGTTGCTGTTAATTTCCATCAACTTTACCCTTAAAACCAGCAATCCAGTGGCCTAAAATAATGGTACACTAATTTAGTTGATGGAAGAAATCCTGCACAAGTTGATAGGTAGTTTATCCCATTGTTTATAAAGTTTTTTAGGTGGTTTTCCTTCGAATTTCTGCACCCCAGCAACTGTATGTTTTCCAGCTATCATGATTCTTACATTTTAAAGGGATTCCAACCTTATCCCGTCTGCATGATGTCAATTGATCGCCAAAAAATATCTCAATGCACAGCCGTGACTTTCTTCAGTGACTTTTTTCTGAGTTTCCCAATGCTCCGTAAAATTCTATCACTGGTTGCAGGGTGAACCCCTAGTAGTTGTAAGTTGGGGCCGTTTTAACTCCACTTATAGGGGTGAAATTACCCCAGTTACTCATTTATAAGGTCATTTAGGGGATCTAAGCTTATTTCGAACTAGGCTCGGGGCCCACCTTGTATCTGATATCTCAGTTTGACAGTTTTTCGGCATTTTTCATGGGGAGGCACCTTCCGGGAAAGCTCGAGGTCTTCTGCAAAGTCAAGGTAGAAAAGGGGTGCGCTACGCTCTCCCAGCCAAAGGGTGGTTTTGGACGTTCATTTTCCCTATTTCTTCAGCGGTGAATTTTTGGTGACAAGCTGCTTCCAGACCAGTTCATCTAGGCAAATAATTACTTGGAGGATGGGATCGCAGGACGGACGTAAGTGGTTAGGATAACCCCCGATTAAGGGACTTACTGACCATGATTATTAACCACTTACTGATTGGGATGATCCTACAAGTATAATTCCTAAACCTGATTTTTTTCGGGCATTTTGGGGGGGCATTCCCTGATCCAAACACCGTCATTTGCCGAGGAATCTCCAACCAGCGTTTGGTCGCGATGAAATTTGCCCAGAGTTCATATACAAAAGGATGTACCCGTTTCACCAAGAATTTCAAGTGCTTAAAATGGATGGTTTCCTGAACCTTTTAAGGTTTTTTTGGGGGTGTGTTTTCCCTTACATTAGCCGTATCCTAATATAGCTTACATAAGTGAGGTTTCCTCCATTTGAGGTACCTGAAATCTTTGGTGCCCATTGATCTCACAAATTCCTAGATTTCAGCTCAAAGTGATCGTTGTTTAAGAACGTGATCCCCACAAAACAGGCTAGGGCTTCATCCCCCATATGCCTTAAACAACCTGGGCCCATTTTTCATGTCAAATCCCCCCCCCCGGCTTGGAAGATATATATGACAGGCACTTTGGCCTCGGGTCCAGCATGACCGACAGCATTTCCTGGCCAGGCAAAGGACGCATTTTTTCTTGAGCACAACATTACATACCGCGGGTTCACGCCCATCCGCTTGTTATATAATCCTACAAGTACAGACTGGCAGCGGGGGGTGGAAGTTTCAAAAGGAAAAAAACTATAAGCCAGCCTCGAGTTATCGAATCATCATAAAACCATCGCATGTCTTCAATACAAAAAAATTACACATGCTACCTTTTGCATATATCTTGTGGCATACCCCTTTAGCCAAAACATCCTTTGTGTCTGTGCCATGTCCTGTCAAGGATATGCTACCCGTATCCTCCCTCGTGAGGTCCGCATCATTTTCCAACCACGCGGACCAAAGCCGTTCAATCTACGCATGACGCACGGGTCACACATGCGTCAAAAACTTGCAAGCCGCATCACAGTCCACTTCGTACCACACGGCTCAAAGCAAGCAGCACGGTCGTACTTCCCCTTTAGCATTCCTGTTTTGCATCGACAGGTCACAGCACAACGTGCGATACTTGCCGGAGGGAGTATATAGGATCATCTCACGAAATCGTTCGCATCTATAGACTCTGGACACGCGCGGCGCCTCTCACAGCAGCAAACACACTGAATGATATTGCGCGGAGCAACAAGCCTCACCGTCCAACGTCACACTGAATGATATTGCGCGGATCAACAGACCTCCCCATCCAAGGTCACTAAGTACTGCCCCTGCCATGAGAAATGAATCTCATGATTAATACCCATCACAATTGAAACGTCATATACATTGCGCAGAGCAACAGGCCTCACCGTCCAACGTCACCAAATATTTCGCGTGCCAGGAACAATGACTCTCATCATTAATCCTCCTCGCATACATGAAACGTCCAGTACATTGCGTGGAGCAACAGCTTCACCAAATTTTTTTGCCTGCCACAAAAAGACTCATGATTGATCCTTGCCACACATCAAACGTCATTCACATTGCGCCCAGCAACAGACCTCACCCTCCAACGTCACCAAGTATTGCGCCTGCCACGACATATGACATCCCAAAAAACGAAAAAACAAGCGCTGAAAACGGATGAAGCGTCATTCACAATGGTGGACGATTTGAGCATGATCCGACCATGGTCCGACCATGATCCGAGCCCGAACTCGTTATCTGGCACCCCCGTTCGCCGAGGTTACTTTTCGCGCTTTGGAGACACATTTTGTATGGAGTATTACTTCACGCTCTGGCTATCTACCCAAAATTCACCACATGCTGCCCCTGCCACGAAAAGTGACTTCTGACACTGCAACATCACCAAATATTGCACCTGCCACGAAAAGTGACACTCCAGCATCACAAAATTGATTGTGCCTACCATCACCAACATCACCGATTGCGCCTGCCACGAAAAGTGACACTCTGAGCTACTCTTCTCCGAGTGTCAACGGAGGTGACACCGATATAACTGCTATAAATAGTCAGTCTTAATCAGTAGTTATCAACGCGGGTGACTGTCAAGACAGCAACGCTCTTATGTTTTGTGCTCCAACTAGTAGGGGGGGTTGCCTTAGATTCCCATGATATATGGTGTACATGGTACATGTATGTGTGAGCCCAGTTCTATTGACACCCCCCACGACCGGAACGGTTGACGGTATGGGCGCTAATCGCTATTTACACAGGGTCACACATGCCGATGACCTCATTGGCAAGACTTGAAATTTCGAAAGCGAATAAAAGTGTTAGGACGATTGCCACATCCTTTTTCGCTTCATGCATGTATGATACTTTGCGATTTAGAAATGCTGGAAGACGCCAAGCAAATCTTGAAACTTGATAAACACTACGGCAGACGACACAACTACGGACGCACACTTATTCTTGGTGAAACCTAAGTTGCGCCCGGCTCTCACGTGTTCTCTTTCATGAAAGTAGATGTTCTTACCCATGTCCTCGGTATTCCCATCCACCTTGGTATCGTCTTTGCCATCCTTTCCCTCCTCGACCTCTTGGCTGTTGTTGTCGTGTCCAATAGTCATCTCCAGTCCACTGTTGCCAATGTCCTTTACCACGGCCTTTCTCACCCTTACCAGGGTTTATGAGGATTGTCCTGGTTCGTTTGTGGTGTATGGATCTTCTGCGTATGTGGTATCCTCCCTTCTCTTGTGCTTTTCTGTATGCTTCCTTTGCAACTCTGCTGATCCTTTCTCTGTCCCATCTATTCTTTGGTGCTTCTCCCTCGGGAACAATTCTTGCATACTTTCCAGCGGACCAAAACTCTGCATGGCAGAAAAAAAGTGCAATAAACGATGGGGTTTCAGCTAAACAACACGGACATTTTCTGTCTGGCATCCTCATCATTTTCGTCTTAGAAGGAATATGATACAACGCTAATTTCATCACGACTCTCGACCTCACTTCATCTTCTAGTCTCAATGACGATCCAACTTCACTTTGAAGCAAAGACACGTCAGCCTCGAGGTCTTCTAAGTCTTGTGGGTCATATAACGGAGGCTCGGGAAACCTTTTGATGAGCTGAATCGCATCATCAATGACTTGCTCTCGTGATGCCATGTATCATTGTATTCCCAATGTTTGGAAGTCCGCATACGTCACAATTTCATCCACCAACTTTCTAGTGAAGATCTTCCGAGGCGTGGTAATAACCCAACGCTTCTCTCCTGTAGCTTGGTCAGTCTCAGCGCTGCATTTTCTGGCTATCCAAATCTCCTTAATCTCTTCCGGTGGAATCGTCTGGGAAACTAAAATGCCCCTGACCCGGATAGTCCAGCTCCAAACCTTGAAAGTTCACTTGGCGGTATGTAGATGACGAGCATCCATAGTTCTTCTGGGATCGGAGATCGGGTCCTAGCTGATCTATTTCTCCTGTCCCATGGAGGAGATACTCCGAAGTAACTCATGACTCTCTTTCCTTCGGATCCTCCCGGCATGATGCCGTTCTCCAAAATCGACTTCAGATAAGATGGAGAAGTAACGTGATATCCGCCTTGGAGTCGAAGAGCAGTTTTCAAATCCAGCCTCCGCATCATCATGTACGGGTCCAACTTGAATCTCACGCCGCCTGAATGTCCGCTTGTTGCTCTGATCGCGACGGGCATGATCCATCCTCCATATTCCGGTCCTAATGGGTCATCATTTGGTGTATAGGTGGCCTGACCCCATACTCATTGATAATGTCCCTTAGGCTTTGTTCATCATCTGCTCTCAATCCTAAGATCTGAAATCTGGATTTACCCTTCACCCACCCTATACTCGGCAAGCGTCAAATCGACGATCAATGCAACTCTTGCTCTTTTGATGCGATTGGCATGTATTGGGTTACGATCCAAATCTCTCACGTATTTCTCGTTATCTTTCCATATGTGATCGAGCTTGAGCAGGTTTTCAATAAGAACCCACGCTCCTTGATTGCACCTGACGATTTTCCCATTTGTTTCCCAACTATGCTCTCTGCCGATATGGTGTCTCAAGATCTTGTTCAACGACCCCCCAGCTTTGTATTTATACGAACCCTTTGCTGGATACTGAACTCTGTCATCCTTAGAATATTAATAGGAAATTTGGGTCGTCGAAATCTTGATGCCAGTATCGCACTCCATTTCTGGGAACTATGCTCAATGCCCCGGTGCGGAATACTTGTTCAATGTTCACGTAATAGTCTCTTGTATCATTGTTGATATCCACACTGCCATTTGGTCGATAACTCCTATCGAATTCTTCCATTCCTGGAAGTATCTCGTTGCAACATGATGACCTCATCATGGCTGGAAGGTCCAAGCTCATTCGTGTGTTTTCCCATTGCTGTCCAGTGTCCAGCTTGGTAATCGGCACAAATTGTGAACGCTGGAAATTCCTCGGGATAAAGAGACATTACTCTGTCTGGTGCATCGTCTGTTGGTGCCTTCTTCTCTTTATTCTTCCTTTCCTGGTTACTCCTTCTCCCTTTGGGGAACGATTGCTTTTGTGTCTTGATCTTGGCCAGGATGTCGACGAATGCATTATTATTGACTCTCTTTATATCTTCCTGGTTTTGGCATTCTGACATCGAGTGCTCAGTGCTTCCGCATGCTAGACACACACCTTCATCTTTTGCAGTATTGGGAATCAATTCGATCATGTTGACGACTCTCCTTCTCTTGGAGTCGGGCCCTTCTTCTTTTTCTTCACCCATTGGATCGTCACCAGCGTGATCCTTTTCTTTGAATCCTTCTTCTGCTTTGTCATCTCCTGAACTGTAGATCATTTCGGTATCCTCCTCCTGTTGATCTTCCTGATCATCTTCATCATCTGGCTCATCAGGAGCTTCCTCGGCTTCATCAAGAAGGTCTGAGAAGATCGTATGATCTTCCATTCCCTCATCATCAGGAACGAAATAAACCAAGTAGGGTCTGATGCCTTTTATGCTTGTTGGTATTTCTTCGGAAGTTGCCTTCCTCTTCGTCATCTTTCGATTCTTCGTGATCTTGATGTCACCGATTGAACAGAAGTTGATTAACGAACATTCCATCCTCTTCTCATCTCGTTGCACCAATCTGACTGTTGAGGTTTGTGGGAATGCAATCCGGAACGGAATCCCAAACTTCGAACAACCCTAGAACAACTTCGACTGCATCCCCCAGCTTTTCTTCTTTGGGGTCCTCACTTCCGAATGTGTCCTTAATGAATCCAGGTGGGAACAAAGCATGGATATAGGCTGCATATAATTTGTTTCCCATATCACATGAAAACCTATAAAATGCTGATGTCGTATGCTTCCCCTGGAATCGAGTTGTAACAATGAGATGTCCCCTATTTGTTTCCAACATCTTTGCAGCGGCGCTCGGGTACATCCTAACGAAACCATATTGGGACATGGCTTTTCCAATTTCAGTGTTCAAAAGGACAGATATGGCTCCACGCATGAAACCTTTCATGTTTGCATTGGCATCATATGATAGCCAATCAGGATCGCCTTCATACATGGTTTTAGTTGTTTGGGCAAGGAAAATTCTCATGCTCACGTCCTTTCCTTCTGTGGTTCCTCGAGGGATCTGAGGGTGTAGTTCGCTGAGCAATTTGGATCATAATTCTTGTTGATATCACATTCATCTCTATCTAAATCCTTGTTTACCGAACATCGATCACACAACCCTGTGAATGGGGCCATTGGATCGTCGTCCTCCTCACGAACTGTGTGCTCGATTTTCACCCAAAAGAACCTATTGTCGAACACAGTTGTTGGTTGATAGGATGCCTGTTGATTTCCCCAATTTGGGACGTGCATTTTTGGTCGGCCTTTTCTTCCACGCTCCGATCCTCCATGATCTTGGCTTTTGTCAAGCGGAATCGCATTGACATCCTCGAACTTGTATTCGTCTGGTGGATCATGCACTTTGTGAGGTGGAAACATGCCCTTCATAACGGTCTTTTCCCTATAAAGCTGCTTTTCCAAGACTCCAATTGCGATCAACTTATCTGGGTTCCCTTTGGTCTTTATCTTACCGTGAACAATTCTCGCCAAAGAGGTCCTCCCCAGGATACCATGTATCCCTCTCCTCGGAGTTCATTTGCGATGCTCTTGGAAACCCTTTTGAACTTGATCACTTCCTCGCAATTCAGGAACTCACCATTCGCATTGATATTTACGATGATTGGGTTACGCCTTTTTCCGGCGTCTGCATGCTAGCATCTGGAAACACTTCATGAAATAGCTGCTTAAAGTTGCGCTGGACTCCTTGGCGAGAAAGCGGATGCTATTCCCTTTTGTTCCTGCATCATCAGCAATATCAGCCATTGACACCCAAATATGGATCGCTGCTTCATGCAGGTCATCCTCATTGCCCTGAAGCTCCAAGAAGAACAGTTTCTGAAGCGCAATTTTTGGCAGACCAATTTCTTGTCTGGCAGCCTTGTTTCTGGTCTTCCAAATTTTTGTATCATTTTTACCAGAG
>OMLO01001535.1_pt1 | contig 17877 bp, 11 predicted proteins | sample 1674811 | NCBI WGS metagenome assembly OMLO01 (sample SAMN06265003, study PRJEB25207) | coral metagenome | isolation source: Coral host | place: Mexico:La Bocana,Puerto Morelos, Mexico | collected 2008-11-13 | reverse complement strand
TTCTCCAGGCTGTCAATCTACCGCTGCACGACATCGGGCTCCTCCTTGCAGTTGATTGGTTTCTGTAAGTACTCGTTGGGGCTATTTCTAATTAGTGCCGTAAGACCAAAACCAAAACTAAACCAGAAAAATCTCACACCGCAGAAAAACCAAAGTCAAAACAAAAGCAATTGCTCTAGTTTGCTACCATAACTCACATTGAGAACACTAAAATAAAAAGTAAAAGAGAACCTTGTTCGTCTTTTTTCTGTTCTTGTACATCTAGTGATCGCTGCCGCACAACTGTGAATGTCTTGGGAGATGCTATGGGGACTGGAATAATTAACCACATGTCGCGTGAGGACCTGAAGTATGGGACGGCAGTTTGAACGCCGTTAGATGGACGTCGAGGTCATAAACGGGGAATTAGCTTGTTTGCTTTTTGTTTTCTACAAATAAACGAACTTAGCTGCTATCCCTTTTAAATAAAGTATTCCTTAAGTTCCAAACCTGACATATACTATTATAAACTAAATGCGATTTTGAGACTAAATGTTACCGCATTATATTGGCGGGTAGTTGAGAAAAAAATTTACATAAACTCTCTAGAGTGGAATTTTGGATTTATTCCTTGAAATTAGACAGAAATTGTGAGGTGAGTCATATCAGACAAGATGGGATTAGGACAAGACATTGGTGGAGGTTATGAAAATCTGTAAAGATGAAGTAGTCGACTAAAATCAAACAGTCAAAGGATGTGGTATCCCGAGACGATGACAAGATCAGTCAAGATAAAGTTCACAAGAACAGACCAAAGCTTAATCATCATTAATTTTTAAATAATTATCAATGGTCTCCTGGTATTGAGCTGCAAAATTATAACCACAGTGGCTGATGATTCAATCTTGAAGATGCGAGTCCCTGCTTTGATTTCAATTCGGAAAATTCAGGATCTTGACTTAAACCCTCCGGGGGGGGGAGTGGGTGCTTACTCTATAAAGCTTTATACGAGGAGGCGCTATCGCAAAATCAATCACTTACCCTTGCAAGCTATTTACACAGAAAAGGTGTAACGGCACCCGTGTGCCTTTGTGTGTTACGTTTGTCACGGTTCGTGACGATTACATTACGTCGTTACTTCAGAGCATGCGTTGGGTTAGTAGTTTCGACCACGCGGTGCCTCTTAGAGCCCGGAAAGGCGTAAGTTTTGCGGCCGTTTTTTCGTATTCTATTTTGCCCTTTGCCACTCATAGTTTTCATATGTTGTTTCAGTTTTGACAGTGTTTTCCTTGGAAATAAATTGTTCAAGCCATATGGGCCTTTGTTTCTTCACGAGCACCCGCGCCGGTACAATAGGTATCCCTTCCCTTTACCTTTAAGTAGAAAAAGGTTCCACTTCTACATGGCTACTAAGAAAACTGAATTTTTTTCTAAATCATTGCAATGAAGTTGATGGGCAATCATAAGGGAGAACATCAAGCTTGAAATGGTACAGCCATGACGCATCTGTTCGAAATATTTCATTTCAGGCTCTTTAAATACCTCAACTGCGGAAATTCTTACCCGTACCTGAAGGCTAATAAAGGTACCTCTTTGGGGATGAGACTCTCCGCATGGGCCATCATAGGAAGTACCCTTGCACCCCTAGCCTGGACTGCTTAATCCATCGCCCTTCCTATTAGGGGGGATAAATACAGTTTCCGCCCTCAGGCATATCGTCTTGCCAAGGTCCATGCTTTACAATTAGTTGAGAGGTTTCACGGTTTCAAATTAGCAGTTCGTTATCACCTTAATGATTTGCCGATATATTCTCATGGCCCATTTACTAGAATTGGTATTGGTATATCGAGGAGAAAATGGATGTGTTAGAGGGTCACGCACTCTCTTCGACAAGATGGCGTGACGAGCTTAAGTGAATGCACGTGTGTAGCAAGCAAAAAATTCAGCAACAGTGAGTCAGACTGGTTTTTATGATGACATAACAAAAAATAAAATAGTTTTACCAAAACCTACTTTACAATATTTCTGACGTGATGAAACTGTTTACAAATGCTACATTTAAGAATTATTAACAACCGTAACACAACCCTTAATTATGGTTACTGGTCACGCAGATGTTTAGGAACCTTGGCTGGTTACTTCAATTTCCGAGCATTGAAACCCTGCTCTCCAGCACATTGGCCTCAAGTTATTTTCATTGGTTGGTATCATAAAATTGAAACTCACTTCCAGGGCCTCTTTGACGTTGCTGCTCACGAGATCTGCAGCCGAGAGGACCCTAGGTATCAGTTTTTATCCTACGGTTCTCCTTGCAACATCGAAATGTTTGCCTTTACACGGTTTCAAGTCATCATTCAAAATTTTCTTTCAGAAAAGATTAAAATAGTCAGCAACAGGCTCCTGACGGTAACCAATACAACCCACAGAATACATACGAAATAATAACAGCTCCATCCTACTAAAGCTTTTAACACCTATCTACATGAATGTTACGTTTGAAAACTGAAATTAATACGACTTCGATATAAAAATCACGATTCTAACTCGTTACCATGCTGAGGGATTCCATACGAGATAGCAAGCGCATGCCCCAATCAGGTGTTAAAGCCTGAATGTATGTCGGTAGGGAAATTGGGCATCTCTCAGCACCCTGGAACTCGGTAGAATCACAATCAAAGTTCAACTTACAGGTATATCTTTGCATGAAAAGAAATTATCTTGATATCGAGAAATGCCAAAAAATGTTACGCGCCTACAGAGGCAACCAACCAGCACTCAACGTGGAGTGGAGCAAGCATTTCATGTCAAAAACGAGTAACTGTATACTTGAAACTAGTTTCTGATATTTCAATTGAAAGACCAGTTTAACCTTGATCCTCAAGAAAACTCTACATAAGCATTGATTTTACATGAAAAAGCTAAAACAGCGGGGACAATGGTAATTAAACCCAGTCATGGTTCGTCATGGTTGAAAAAGGTAGCACGTTTAATTTGCCAACTGGCTAGTTGGTTAAAGCACGAAATTTTTGAACTCATCGCAGGCCCCCTCTAACGACAAACCGAAGTAAACAAAAGAAACCACTTCAAACAGAGAGCAGAAAAACGCTGTTACAGATGCGCAAATGGTGCGCAAATTTCTCAAAATTCTCTTTTAACGATTTAACGGAGTTCACAACCCACGATATTGACCAGTTATTCACCATCGTCTTGGCTGGAAAATACTTATTTTTTCCCCTTACTTACGCTGTTTAAAACAAAAAAGAACATTACAGCTAGCTATATATAGATAATACTACCAATGTTATTCTAACTAAAATATACAATGCAACCTCGACATAACAATCATCAACAAGCAGCGCAGAAAATAACGAACATTTTCAGCTGCTCATGAGGACTTTTCAACATTATTTGTTGACTTATTGCAAAAACAGACCACATGTTTCTGTCATGGTGGTCTACTTCGTGATAGATTATACCACACAATAAGTGTGTTCTACTGCGTACAAGATAGTCTAATGCACGATTCACACCAGCTAAACTAGTTTAAATAAATCAGGTTTAGTTATTAATTCGTCGATTACGCTTTGCAGAAATGTGAATTTAGTTTTTAGGTTATAACAGCCATGACTTTATAAAATGTCTAAATTTTGTAGTACTCACAGGAGGTTCCATTTTAGTTTGAAGTTATTTCTTGGCTCAAGATTAAGCCGAGCTTGTTATTAATGAAAGACACTACTTCGTCTCAATTAATTATTTTAAATGGCAAATAAAAGTTATTATGAACATGACAAATAAGGCATTTCTTAAAAAACAAAGTGATGTATCCATGATTCTATACTAAGAATACCACTACAAAAAAAAAAAACTCAGGTACAAGTGTTGTGTGACAACCAAATTGTGTGACATCAGGATAGATTACAAAGCGGAAGTCACGACAACCTGATTGGGCTCGTCCCCTTTATCATGCTTACTAAGTGGAGCCCGATCATCCACTATACCATTACAGTCATACTTTCGTAGATCGTCACGTGACAGATGCTCCACTACACCAGCCCCAATGGAGTCGCCCAGCACATTGACAGTGGTTCGGAAACGATCCCTGTGGATAAAGAACAGCTCGAATTAATGCTTCTTAACAAAAGGAAAGTTCTTTGGAATAATTAACTCTAAATAAAACGTTGCACAAAACGTCAATTATACACAACCTAAAAAAGCAAGAACTACACGTATTGTCACTCACAGGAACCAGTCAACAGCCATAATGAGCCCAATGTCATCCAGCGGTAGGCCTACAGCTTGCAGCACGATGATAGTGGTAATTGAGCCCGCGGATGGAATTCCAGCGGCGCCAATTGCGATCGCAGTTGCTGTAAGACTGGATCAGAAAAAAAATTTTTTTATAAGAATGTAAAATGCACACAGTAGTATGTCATGTGTAGCTGTTAAACAGCTATCATACACTGTGTGTCCACAAAGCTTTAGGTTGCAAATACTAAATGAAGGTTCTCTAGTTCAACAATACACGCGTGCCCACAGGCAAGTCACGCGCGTGTGATCATTTTGCCAGGAAAAAATCTGGCAGCTATTGTTGATTTACCTGCGAGTTTTGCAAGTAATGAAAGTGGTGCACAAAAGTATTAGAAACCCAGGAACACGCAACCGCCATATATGTACAATAGAGAAAATAGCATAGCTATTGCTCAAGTAACAACAAGTAACTGGACCCGATTTGGTCGACCAGAAGCCTTCCATACCTTTCAGAGATTAACCATCGTGTTTTAGTCCTGTTTAGAGTGTTTTATTTAATTTTTGTCAGCACTTAGCTTATAAAATGCGGTGCACGAGTTGTATGTTCTCTAATAATGTAGATTTCAAAAGTAAGTCACAACTTTCAAGGCAAGAAAGTGAAAGACGTAGAATTAACTTTCAACAATTTTTTTGGGGGGAAGTGGCTCTCCGTTTGCCAGTTCTTCTTACTTCTTGGGGGATGGAGGTAGTCTTGAAACAAGTATTAAAAAAAGAAACATGGGTACTGGAACCAGGGGTCTTCCAAAACATTTTCAACGAGAATCTTTATCACTTTTAATTAGGAATTAATTTTCACTCCACGGGAAACACAGCTGGCATTGGTTCCAGAGAAAACCAACAGCGTGGCCATAACAATAAACTGTCTTTCCTTTATTCAAGGAACTCACCAAATGGCGATAATCTTTCCACCAGACAAGTCTACTTCATTGAGCTGAGCAATGAAGATAGCAGCAATAGCTTCATACAGAGCTGCACCATCCATGTTCACTGTGGCACCCAGTGGCAGGACAAACTTGCTTATGCGTGGGTCAACATGGTTGTTTTCTTCAAGGCAGCGTATGGTGGTGGGCAGAGTTGCCGCACTACAAGTAAAACAAAAGCAGTAGAGGTGATGCACAGCACTGTTATCAACATTTATTTGGCAAAATAACAAGTATATCACAGAGTAACTTTCAGTGAACCCTTCAATTTCCTATTGCACAGCAAAAGGACAAGGAAATCTCTGTCTTAGTGTTGCTTTGGAGGGAAGAAAGCATATCTATACTGTACGTATTCTGTATAAAATCCCATAATTTTGCAATAAATCATGTCCGCTTCCCGGTTGAAGCCTGATACTTACCTAGAACTGATGCCAAAAGCTGTCATGAAGGCATCTTTCATTTGATACATAAAAGTAAAAGGATTGCTTCTTCGCACCACAAGGAAAATTAGCGGCAGAATGATGAATGCGTGGATTATCAAGCCAACCATCACCGTCACGATGAATAATGCCAGCCTGCTGAGTTCATCTCCAATGTCCACCATGCTTGCAACACGCTGTGCAATCAGGCTGCAGATACCTACTGGTGCATACCTGCAAACGACAACAGAAAAAAAAACATTGACGCATATCACACAAGACCATATCAATAAAACATATATTAAGGTTCATCTAAGCATCCAAAGCCCTCTACAAGGTGTAAGTGTTGTAGTTTATTGTACATTAAGGAACAGTGCACACCCGACAAACACCAAGCTCACATGTCTCGTATGAATAAGTCGTGTATAATATTATTGTATTAAGTGATAAATAGTTAAATGCACCCTTGCGCTTGCTAATAAAGATCTAGGCAAAATTAGAGTGTGCAAACTGATTATTCACAATAATGATTATTCAATGAATAAAAGCTTCAATTTTCAACTAACAAATTTGACTTACCAAAAGTTTTTTAGGAAACTTTTAACACATCAAAATACAAAGATTGCAAATTATATAAACCACCCTATCTCCCTCACAAAAAAATTCACTTTCCATCTTCATGCAGGGGAGGAGAGGGTGAAGTTTTAAAAAACCAGCTTTAGTATACAGTATTTCAATCTTTTGTATCTCTGAACTGAATAGACATTAACAATGCATGTGAATTCAGAGTAGCGCAAGAAAAAATGGGAAATGACCTCATAACCTACCACATGATCAGTGTAACCAAAATCATCACGGCATCATTGAGTGCAGAAAAGAAAGCCTTCAGTGGTTTGGCTTTTGCACCCATTTTCCCCAGCACTATACCAAACACGATTGAGAACACAGCTAAACCAAGGATATTCATACCCCCAGTGGGGTTGGTAGCGACCCCTGCAAATATCGTGTTGGAGCTGGGGTATATCTCTCTGGATATAGTGGTTATGTTAACTGTCGCATTCATCATGATCGTTTGAATGGCCTTCTCATTGTCGGCAAGTTTAGGATTGGTTCCAGTCACATTGTACACTTCATATTTGCCAGGATCTGAAGTGTAATAGGTTTTTTTCTGAAGTGAAAAGAAAAAGTAGAAAATAAAATCAGCTGGCTCTCAGACGCAGATTAACTCCTAAAGAAACTACACAGATGTAGATGTACCGCTACTGAACAATATAATAATGCAAAGGAAGCTAAATTACACACTCATGTTTTCCTGAACAACAAAATTATACAACAATTATCCTGTTAATTTGATGTTAATGTGTGCAACTCAACCAAAAGATCTTTGCCAATATCTATTCTTACAGGATAACTGTTGGATAACTATTTAGCACCCACCTTAAAATGCTTCTTATTGAACATGATGTTGATCTAGTACATTTGAAATTTATAACTTTTTTATTTAATTTAACATTACGCATGAGCGTTACATCACTTTATTTTGTTTAACATTAATATTAAGTTTAGTATTTAACATGGCCATTATTACAGTTGACCATGTTAACATTTTCAGAAACTTTAATGCAGTGCAAAGCAATAGAATTACAAAGATCACTTCTTGTAAATATCAAGTGTTTATAATAACTTCACAAAACATTTTTTTTTTCAAAAAGTTGAGTCAACACAGTTTAAAAGTAAAATACTCTGACGTGTAGCAGCTCTCGTAAGCTCTTATTATTTCGTTGTTATAGCGGCTAATATTGTTTTAGGGTTAGGGGCATTGTTTCGGTTGTTTTTTTTTATTGTTCCCTTTAAGGGTATCAAACCCATCCCCTATCCTTTAACCCATTATCTCCTGGAGCTTTTCACCAAAATGTCATACTTTTTTTTGGACATTTTGGACATTTACAGCCAGGATATGAGCCAAATTAGTTGCAATCAACTTACAAAGATTTGTCTTTCTTCATTTTATGACATATTTGCTTGGGCATGTCCAAAAATTTAAAATTTCAAGATATATTTTGGAAGAGAAAGCAACTCAAGTCTTAAGACTTGACGGTTTGTTAAATTGTTCTTCACCTTTCCTTTTTTTTCCTTTTTAAATATTTTTGCGGCAGTGATCTACTGGAATTGCTTGCAGTTCAAAAATTTCCAAGAAGACATCATCAAGACAGGCAATTCTTACCATGGAGTTGCTAAGTGTAAGTCACAGGAAATTTTAATTTTCCAAATCAAATTTCTGAGCATTTTTGTGTATATTTCAGGATTAAGTAAAGCGATCACTCTGATCTGGGTATCATGGGAAAGATCTTTCCCTCCTACAGAATTTCAGTTCCAGCATCACGTTTTATGAATTTGAATTTGAGATGAAGCCAGTTTTGGTCAAAGGTGATGACAACAGAAGAAGAACAAAGTCCAATGCTTGCCATGGCCAGTTATGGCCGGCACATGTACAGGCATCAGTGTAATGAGCTTACTTTAGATACATGTAAATGTCTTAAATTATAAATTTCCCAAATTTATCATGAAAGGACATCTTTTGAAAAATTTGATGATGTGATTAAGAAAAATTAAGTTGGAGTGTGATGTGCAAACCTCTGAAACAGTCTGTTGTTGTATTTAATTATGTTGCAATGCTGTCAAATTATGTTCCGCACCTGCAGAGATCAGGGATCAGAGATCTTTGAATGCTTTATGTCAAGTGTTGCAAAAGATTGCCTAGTCTTATCACAGTATGATCTGCATCATGGCACCCTTCTACTGGTTACACCCATAGGCATGTCTAGCTATTAAAAGTCTCTGTGCCTTATATTAGCACTCCATACAGCCTATTGTATCATCGTTGCAACATAATTTAAAAATAATGTGGCTGCAATTATACCAAATTATAACTTATAATTTGGTTACTAGGGATACCTTGAAAAACACTGTCAAGCCATGTTAGCAAGCAATTTTATATGTTAATATTAAAACACAAAATGTTAATTATATCTGCCAACTCATATGCATTACAAGCAATTTATGTGTGTTTCACATACCAGCAGATCAAAAAGGTCAGTCACATGCCTACATAAGTAGGACAATTTAACACATGACTCACAATTCCGTTCTACTTGTTCAGTAACTGTGAAAAATGGAATTCCATTCCTAATCAAAATAGTCCATTGAAAGGCCTTAAATGTCCCAAGTAACAAGCTTGTGATAGCACTGGTCAACACATCTAGATATACATCTCAGCAAAATGGAACCACGTATTGGCACTTTAAATTGCTAGCCTTCATAAATTCAATAGAACTTCTTCCAGAATCTTTTGAGATGTTCAGAAGTTGTTTTTTCAGGGAAATTTCAGTAATGTGGTGTGAAAATCACACGCATTTGACTCAGGAAAAGTTGGCAGGTATAAGTTACACACATGTATTACACACAAACATTAGTACCATTCAGCCCCCCAGCATAGAATTGATTGCTGTTTACCCAGGACAGTATATAGCCGTGTTGGCACTAAATGTAAGCCTTTTTAAGGCTTGCATTCTAATACCACAGGCATTTTTTTTGGTCCCTGAAGGAAAAACTAAGAGTGAGTTCCAATCAAACAGTGACAACAATTTACTGAACATCAACCACCATGACCCAAAAACCCATGCCATCCCCAATATAAAAAAAATAAATAAATAAATAAATTACATGAAAGTGTCAAAATCAAAAGTCCAGATTGGAACATGTAGCCCAAATTGACACTACACTTATGCCAGTGTACTTAAAAACATAACAAGTGCAGTATTCCAGTGTGGCTGAACAAGGACAATCCTTGGCTTGAATGAGGCAATGTTGCATTAGTGTGGTGACAAATATAAATAATGAATGACAACAAATGAAAGGCAGGCTTCTCCTAAAAATTTGATGTACTGTAGACACAAAACCATTTGTAGCAGGAGACACTGAGCATTCAGAACCTCCCAGCCAAAAACTGTTTTGTAATGTAGTCTTTAGCCAAACTTAATTTGATTGTTTCCAGCTTGGAGGCATGATGCAGGTACAGGTACTGTAAGAAAATTTAAGTAATAAAACTCTAAAATTATTCCTTATATTATACATTTTGTATCTTGAAAACTCTGAAGTAACTGGCATTGTTGGCAGGACAGAAAAAACTTAATGAAAAACATATTTTTTAAATAAAAGTTCCATTTAAATTATGCTTTAGCCAATTAACATAAACGGCATAAAAATGCATCATAACCAGGTTCATGTTTAGATTATTACAACCGTCTTCATGATTTCGCATGTACATGTGCTTTGTATGTCCCTGCAGGGTAGAAGTTGTAGCCTGCTTGATTCATTCATTGTCAAAGAGTTCTTTCCAAAAATAAATTCTCACACTGAAACATTACCCCATTCAGTCAGGCTCATCCTTGATGCTGCCAAATTTAAATCTGATTTTTCTGAAATTTCAAATTTCATGAAAACAACTTAACATAAATAAATGGTACTTCTTTTTATTTTTTAGTGCATCAAAAGAAGTTTGAGGTAAAAGGAAACTCTGTGACAATCTACCACACATCTGGTGATCATAAAAAGATGCTATTATTGTTACCAATCAACAAAATAATTTTGAGGGTTTTGAACAGGGCTGTGCTCTACAGGCCCCCCAGGTGTCACAAGCTACTAACTTTTGCCTTTGTGTGAATAGAAAGACTTGCTTTTTTCATATAAGCTTAAGTGTTGAGCACTCTGGAATTTGTGGTTAAGAACCAATAGGCTTCTCTTAATACCTCTTAGACCATAGCCTTGTTAACACTATTGAATGTCCCCGATGTGCTTTGCTTGATTTCACCAATCAAACGTGTGGAGCAGAGTTGACAAAGCCGTAAGCTGTCTATGAAAAATCTACATATTGTAGACTCCTGATATCACCATGGAATGCATAAGACCTCAAAGCACATTTCTGACATATTAACTGGTTAAATCAAGTAAAGCTATCAGGAAGCTGTCAACAGCATGTCAAAACTGATTCAAAAATTCTGCCGAGTAGTAACAGGTAAGGATATTGTCCTCATCATCTATTTTAGTTGTTTAAAATCACCAAACCAACTCTTACTACTTATTAAATGTCTAATTTAAGGTTTGTTCAAGCAACAGGTATGTAATGTACAGGTAAAATATTCTACAGAATGTGTCAGTTTTTCCACAGAGTTTCCATTTTACCCTGAGAGCATGAAGAAATAGATTCTACTCAAACAAATAAGTTCCCCGTAATGTTCAGTAAATGTTCCAAGCCCCTGTTTGACTGGCACCCAATCTTTTCACACACTACCAACCAACCTGACGAAATGTCGCCTCAACAAGGTTACTCGGAAAACAGCTCCTGGAAATATTTAACAGTGTTGACAAAACGCTAACAAAACCATTTCAACAACCCAACATAAAAAACATTCATGCAAACAGTGGAAAAAACTCAAATGGTCCAGTTGTCTTGAAGTTGCTGCCCAGTTATGAAGAGTTTTTTTTTTCACTTCTACTCAAGCACAGATTAATTTTGGTATATGTGCCTCCACTCCCTTATGACAAAGCATAGTTAGTAGAGGGGACGAAGTCAACAATTTAAAAATAATCTTTTATTAATATCACATTTTATTATTTCCTGTTCACCTGTCATTCCATTTTTACATTTCATTTTCATTTTCCAAATGTGTGACTCAAATGTGAGAATAACCAGAAAGTTCTAAGGCTTCCCTGAAAGTACCCCTACCCCCCCCCCCTCCAAAAAAAAATGGATTGGAAACAAGGCATCATCAATCATAGTCATTGGGATTATAACAAAATATCTTATGAATATAGAGACCAGCATTCACAATTTTTTGCCGAGTCACATTGTATATTAATGAACTGTTGCATGACACGTTTTCTGCATGAAAATTTAATTTCCATGTATAAAGTACACTCCATTGAAAACGAAAAGAATATCGTTTATTTTCATATTGGAAAGTTCTGTCTGGGATTTTAACTACAAACAAAGGCGTGTAAATATTTTCTAGATAGCCGTTTGATAGCTTTCAACAAAATCAGAGTTGATGTGCTTCCCACCCTTTTTATATCGGTGAAAAATCTAAAACCCAAAAGCACGTGCTTTTGAAATATAAACAAAAGATTCGAGTTTTGAATAAATTGCATGCTCATAATCTCAGTATGTACATTTAGAGTAAACTACAGATCATGAATGAAGACCAAGCGTAAGTGTTTCTTCGCTCTAGTCTGATATAAACATCGTTTTTCACTCTTACTACCGTTATCGGATCAATTTGTGTAAAAAGCTTGACGTACACCTGGAATCGAGCGTCTGGCGGGAAAGTAGGGCTGTGGTCAATCAGTGTTATATAATCAACTTTACTACGACCTTCTGTTTTAGTAATAGAAAAAGCGTAATTTCTCACCTGATTAAATCCAGAAAGGAATCTCTAGTCGTGTATGGATTGGGATCTGCTTTTGAACCAGTTGGGTTATCGGTCTTCCCGGGCTTAATGGCAGACACCAAAACCATGCCCAAGATGGCGGCTGACAAGGTTGTTGTCATGTAAAACAACAGTGCACGTCGACCGATCTTTCCGGTCGCTCTCGCATCCAGATGCGAAACGGCAGTGATGAGACTAGCCACAATAAGTGGAAGAATGATCACTTGAAGCATGTTCATGAGTAATTCGCCGGGAAAACCGATCAACATGGTTGTAGTGGCCTTTTTCTCGGGGTTTTCGATTCCTTGAACGGTTCCGTTAATCAGCGCCCCGATAAGAAAACCAACTGCAGCTCCGATGGCAAGGAGCACTACAAGCAGATTTCTCTTGATAATTCCCCCAAACGATCTACAGCAACGGCTGCAAGCGTTGTTCGAGCTTCCGAAAGTCGTCGCCATTTTGCTATCACTGTCTTGCGTGTCTCTGTCGATCGAATGACACACGTGAGTAAGCACATGTTATATTTGAAATCCAGCCAATTCTGTCTGAATGTTAATTTGCAAGACAAAAAGAAATTTGCATCTAAACATCAAGTCTATTGTTGTTATGATCTTGGCGACTCTGCTCTTTCAAAGATACTACAAAAACGCCTTAACTTACTTTTACTGCTTCTACGAGTCTAAGTATACTTTTATGTTAGAGAAAATTAAAGACATCACACCCATTTACTTCCGGCAAGAATATAGACAGCTAAATACTCTTGGAAAAGTAATTAAAAATTAATCCATCAATAAATTCTTGAAATACATGTAAATAAATGATAAGGATATTTCGGTCCATAAGTATTTTATATGGAATGATCACAAAGCTAGAAAATCCCGCAATTAAATGTGGGTGAGCAAAATGTCCGCTTAAACGGTCAGTTGAACGAGAACAAAATACAACTCTCATATTTTTGCGCTCATATATCGGGCTCATATTTTGCGCGTCTCTTGATCTAATATGGTAAAATGGAACAATGGGAGAATGATATGTAAAATGCGCGTGCAATTAAGGATTAACACAACGAGTGACACTTGAAAATTTCTCTCAAAATTACACGAGGCTTTAGCCGAGTGCAAACTGAAAGAGTTTTGGCGTTTCACGAGTGGTATGCACTCGAAGCGTAATACTCATTCATTATATTACTGAGAAAATTGCTAACGCGGGCGCGTTTACAGTGCAAATTAAGAATTATAAACGATAAAATTGTCCCGTTTTTAGCCACAATAAAGACATCTTCTCAGTCACATAACCCAAAAAACATCAACAATACTACTTTTTCGTTGTTTTCTTGTTTTGTTGTCTATGTTGTCTAAAATCTTATTAAGTCGCCTTAGTCGACATAATTATTACTGGAGATCCTTCGTCCACAACGAATTTTACACATCAATGGAGCCTTCTATCGAGCCAGTCTGCGTCACACAGCTGAATCTTTCCCATCACGCGGTAAAAGTGAAAGGAAACAGTCAGACTAAACGTATCCGCCAGACCAGTCCCCAGACCTCCTTCCTTGGTAGTCAGTGCGGAGTAGGGCGCACAAAAAGTCGAAGCACCCCGCTCCTTTCCCACTCTTCGCCAGCGAAAGACAACAGCGTCAGAAGAGGACGAACTTGCCATCCGTATAATGTTTTGTCATGTAACTGTATCGTTATGTAATCTCTTCTTCATGGACAAAAAGAAAAAAATTGTGTAATCACAGGAAACCGAGGGACGTCACGCGTTCCCCCCACGCGTGACAAGCCTAGGAACGTCTGTGTGGGAGGCTAGAGGTGCTGGCGCGGTTTCAAGTTTTGCACTAAGCTTGCCAAACTCTGAGCGACTGGGCTATAATGAGCTCATAGCAAACCACATTTGGTATCCCGTTACAAAAAGTGCTCACCAAACATATGACATGGTATTTATATTATGGCTAGCAGTGCGCCAAAACAGCAAACTGCTAATCTTACACATCTATTTGAAATGCAAAGCTATGATTCGAAAGTCGACAGCTTTGTTATTATAACTGAAGTGCCTAGACCCTAGTCATATCTCCAAGAAGTTCCCGAATGAAATACTAAAATACAACTGCAAGAGCGAAAAATTTATATTCGTGGTGTGTGGTGCTCCATGGTTTTGATGCTAATTATTCAAATGATCTGTTTTCTGAGTAAAAGAGAGTTAACAACCACCCTGCCATAGGTACGTACTAAACCCTGTCTGATAGAATCTTTATGAGACTGCCAAAAACATTTCAGTGGCCTAAAATGTTTCCTTCACCGTGTCCGCATGTTCTTCTAATGCTTGTGATTTATTTGCTAGCTCGGCTAGGTAATAAAACAAGGCTTAACCCCGCAGTTACGTCTGCCCTGCACACGACAGTCTGAAAACTAAGAAAATCACATGTACCTACCGCGCAAGTTCCATTGAGGATGACATTTCAATTGCTCCTGGTTGTGTCGTTTCGATATTCCAAACCCCAAGTATTAAACTGTCGAGAACAAGCTCAGTAAAACGTCTACCGCTGTTATACTCTGTCAACACCGGGAAAGAACCCAATTACATGCCAGATAAGATGACTGTGAATGTACCGACGTGCCTGGTTCACCGAATCTTCGATCGAAAACACGCGAGCTATCTGCAAAACAAACTTCAAGTCTCTTGACTATTTCAAGAGGCTATATATACACAGGTAGCAAACGCAAATGCAAATTCGTCCAGCGAGACAGCATTTGGATTGGAAGTTTACTCTTCTTTATGTCAGAAGGTTCCTTTGTTGCGTGATCAGCGGACCAGATCGCAGCGTGTGAAATCAATTTTCTCAATAATTCTAGAAGTAGATGCAGGCAACACAACACCCAGTGAGTGTTCCGAAAAAAAACATAGACTCTTGAGAGTAGGGAGCTCTTAAGTAACCTCATGTCAGTGTAACAACACTATTCATTTTTGGTGTCCCAATAGTTTTGGCCTCAAAAGGGGTAATTCAACCTTTCTCTGTGGCTGAAGGAAAATAAATCCCGAATAGACAGAGGGATACGGCCGTGAGGCGCTATCCTGACATAACAGGTCGCGTTTGGGTTCGCAAGCTGCGGGTCAGAAAGCAGAAACTCACTGCAAGCATTTTAATAATCTACCAGGACCCAGGTGACACAGGCGAGAGACATGCCCGGGTGGGGGGAGAGACATGACTGCATGACTAAGAGTGGTCAATTCGTCCGAGTTGTTTGTTGGTTGGATTTTTCATTTGCTTTTCTGAGACCTACCAACTCGAGTGAGGAATGCAATTTCGGCATTTAATTTTTCTGTGACTGATCTAGCAATAAAAGCGTCGCTGGAACGTTGAAAAAATGCAGTTCTCCTAAACGTGATCTCCAGTGTTTGTTCATGTCACAATTGATGCAATCGTATGAAAAGCAGTATCCCGCGGAGGAACATGATGACACATCAAAGACATGATTAGCGTCAGTGTATTGAGAATTGTAAATTGAAAATCTTGTTTACATAAGCACTGTTTGTTTGCTTAGAGTTGCAGCAGCTATGGAAGATGACGCGAAAGAACACGCGAGGAGAAAGATGTTCGCGCGAGAGTAGGAAAACGCGGAAAGAGGGGGACCACCAGCAAAACCAGAGAGTTATAATTATGGGTTGCCACACAACACGAAAAAAATATATACATATATATCGGATATTATACGTTATAATTTACCATTGTTTTCATAGAAGAGTCCGTGTCCAGTTAGTTACTTAAGTTGAGTTAGGTGTCGGCAGTCTCCGGGCTTTGAAGGCCAAAGTTAGCCGCACTCTCTAAAGCGCGCCCTATTTCGGCACTTGTTCTTTTGTCAATGTTAGGAATATCAACGCCCGATGCCAGCATTAGTCAGAGTGTGAAATCTTAGTGAAGACATGTGAAGCAAGGAAATACAAGTCGTTGTTATTTGGCGTCAGTGATTTTCTGTTCAAGCGTAGCCGGATTTTCAGTTGATCGTAAGGTGAAAAGATGAAGTCTGCATTTGAGCTGACTATGGATCTACGATACCGGTGCAATAATACAATACTAATCAATCTTGTCCTAGATCTCCTAGGTAGGCTACACCGTGACAATCTTTGCACGCGGCCGGAAAAACTAAAAAAAAGATTCAAATTTTTAGAATAATGCAAGTTCTTGCCCCGGAGTACTTGTAGAGTTTATATACAAGAGAAAATGAAGATCATGGTCTCTTGTATACTATTAGCAGCCCTCAACATAATTTTAAACACTAGTTGAAATGCATAGAAGCGTAAGAAATAATTCATACCATTTTGAAAACCAGCGGCGTTCATATCTGCGAGTTAGTCAGTGTCGTCCAAAAGCCTGCACTACTTTGAGAATATAAAACCTAGTAACCCATGGATTACGGCGTAGACTCCGTGAAATTCAGATCATTCACCCTTTTTTATTTTCAGGTAAAATTATTTCGAAACGAGGAGGAGAGGAGAAACTTATTACCGGAGGGTATTTTGCGTTTCAAAAATAATTGATTTCATAGTATAAGTCGGTGATGTTGTGCATGACAAAGACTGACTTATTTGCATGCAAGTATAGCGCATGGGATGCCGATATAAGTTACAGACATGGTGTCTTTATACAATAGGGAGCTTGTTATCGTAAGAAGTTATACAATTCTTTGTGTTCTGAATCGTGGGCGTATGTGGGTATTTTAAGAAGAGGGTTTCTGAGGGAGAGGGAGAAAATGGTCACAATTTTACGGTATGTGAAGGTTTGTTTTTCCAACACTGAAAATTTCTCCGCATAGTCTTTGTGTCACCATCCCCGATTACGTACGCTTCACTAATTTATTGAACTCTTGGATTATGCCATTTAGTAAGAGACGATGTCTTCAAGTGTTTACGTCTGTATGCGACTAATATTTTGGATACATATTCAAATAAGTTTCAGTCGTAGCGCTGTTTTGATAGGTACAAAGCTCTTGATCAGCCCTTCACTCCAACATATGTTACAATACAGAAAATAATTCTGGTCTGATTCTATATGATAGCCGAAAAGCAAGGCGCGTGCTATCTCGAATATCTAGACAGTGATTTTATTGTCTTAATGTGAACGTTATTTGACGGACATGTTTCAAATTGCAAACTGATGTGTTGAGGGTCGAGTCGTACTGGAGTTAACCGTCAACCGTTAATGGTCTAATTATTCAACCCATCATATAACCAAGAATTTGACTGTCAACCGAAAAGGTATATCTTTTAAAAGCGTCATCCTTCGTCGGTAACCATCCCTGATTAAGACCTCCTATTGAAAAAAATAATTTAGCCGGGGGATATGTTTAAATAACGGCACGAGAAACTTACTTTCTTATGTTGCTTAATTAAAAAAAGTCAAGGAACTCGACCAAATATATATAGTTATATAGTTTGATCTCAGTAAATAGAAGTAATGGTTAGCTTTCTGTTCCGATTCGACTGTGATGTGTTTATTCGACCTAAACATAAGTCCACTGATTAATTATTGCAATCACATGTAATTAATTCGAGCGCGAATTTTCTCGCTACCAAAACAATAGCCCAGCGAATTCAAAGTCACTTACTTTCTGAAACTTTTATCAGTTCCGAGCGTTTTTCTGTCGAAACTGAAAGAATCGTCGATAACCTTAAAGCAAGAATGACTACTTTCTTGAAAACAACTTTGGCAGTGACTTTGGTGATCGTTCTGGTCAACATTTGGGTACTAGAAGCGAAAATTGCTGAAAA
>OMLO01001534.1_pt1 | contig 17879 bp, 13 predicted proteins | sample 1674811 | NCBI WGS metagenome assembly OMLO01 (sample SAMN06265003, study PRJEB25207) | coral metagenome | isolation source: Coral host | place: Mexico:La Bocana,Puerto Morelos, Mexico | collected 2008-11-13 | reverse complement strand
ATACTTTGAAACTGATATAAACCTTGCGCCGTTGAAAGCCAAAGAACGAAACAGACATATTTCGAAAACTCCAACTCGGCCTTGAAAAGGAAGTACAGAAGGGTTTCTTGAGGATAAGGGTTTCTTAAAACTTTCAAACTGCTACAACTTAGTAAACTGCGAATAATAGGTCCTTTAAGGAAGTCTTTATATTTAGCTTACTTGGTAACAAGGCTGTTCGAAACAGTTTAGCGCAACTGAGATTTATAGTTGTTTGAGAGGCACAAAAATTGCCACGTTGGGAACTGTACCCGGTGTCAACAAGGGCTCTTGGTGGTCTTCGCATAGTCTCTCGATCTCTCTTCTTGATTCTGGTGGCGCTGATTGGCCTCTAAATTTATAAACTATCGATTGGGCTATTCTATAAACCCCTTTATATACACCCGTGTTCGCGCGCAAATGGAACTCAAGCCCTTCATGTGAAACCAGTCTTCCCAAAATTGTTTTGCGAATATACTCAGGCATTCGACTGCCCGTCATGAAAAAAATGAAGGGAAAAATACAAGATGTTCATGGGCTTCTAATCTATCATGGTGGAAGGTTAAAGGAACTACGTTAATCGTTTCGGGTGCCAGTGGTGGATGGAGCATGACGATCAATATTATAAATCCATTCACAATAAATTATGCTGATTGTTAAGATTGTGAAGCATATTGGCAGGAATAATTAAAACCCTTAGTGAATCTATTCTCGTCTCCAGAGCCGCTTTTCACTTCTAGCTAGCCGGCCTGGTCATGGCACTAGGGAAAGGTGACTCAGGAAACACATTATTCGATCGCTAGATTCTTGAACCATGATTTTTTCAATTTAACGTTGGTTTCCTTTTAATCTGTAACTAAAACCATTCGATTACAACCTCTACAGACCTGCAGGAAACTGGCTTACGGGAAGTCCTCCATAACCATACTATGAATACCACTTCCGGCCAGAATTTTACTTGTGCTTTTGCTTTTGAGCAGAGCTTAAACAAAAATTCCTTACCTGCTGTAGGTGCTTCAGTCGAACAGTTTTATGGAGATCAACCAATGATTAAGCCAGAATTATTTACCAGTAGTCAGAGCTCCTTTGCCTTTTCAATAAAGTGGTTACATTTTGTTGTACCGTATATGACGTATCTATAGCCAATCCAAGATGGCGGTCAGTTGTATACAGTAAATTCAGTCCATTCTGATTAGCCATTTGACAGTATTCTAGTGGCTCAAACATCAGAAAAAGAAAGCCTCTTAGTTAAGCGAAGGATAAAATGGCTTTCAATAACTTCAACAACCAACGACAAATGTTTCCACCTCAAAATCAAGGTAGGTAGTGAACTTCCGTGCTTGGTGTTCGATAACGGATGTCATAAATAATGCATTGGAGAATTCGCAGAGGAATATTAGTGAATGACTTGGCGAAGCCTGAGTTCGTGTCTTTTTGTCGGGACTTTGAATTGCTTTCTTTCGATTAATCGCTGTTCAATCAAACGAACAGATTTCGCGTCTTCCTCTCGCGCTATAGTTTCATAATCCATTTGCTGTGATTTCTTGTCGTGGCTTGGCTAGTGCGTTCGTAGTCGGTCGTTTATTTTTCTTATTTTTCTTATCTACCTCGTCTTTTGTCTCAGTCAATTCAAGCTTAATACTCAAGCTTAAATTCAAGCCTCTGGAGCTTAAGACATTGTGCCACTCCATCACACTGAATACCATTGTCTGAACACTTCCAAGAACTTTATACATACATGATCGTTTTGTTTATTTCAGTATTGATATATACCATTTAACTTTTGAATGGTCTAGTACTCTAAACATTTAAAGCATATTATAAATTTATCCTTACTTGCATACTTAACCAGTAAATTTAAAGAATACCCTCCTTTATTGGGTATATGGATAATGAAGGTTTGAGAGAGTCATCAAATTGCTAATTCAATAAGGAAAGTCAATATTTGGGTGGGTTTTTTTTTGAGGAAGATCCAAGATTGGATTCTTAAATCAAAAAATGGATTAAGGAACTGATGAATCCACTCTTGGCAAGGATTCTTTGATTCCTTTGATGCACTATGATCCCAGTGATCTTGGATTAACCTGTGGAGTAAAGAAATACAAAATCTGTTTTCGGATTTAATAATCCAATCTTGGATTTTCCCAAAGAAACACACCCTTTGTTTTGTTATGTGAAAAATTTTACTTCAGGTCCACTTTGTTGATGTTCATATTTTTCTAGCAAACTAATAGACTCTCAGTTAGCACTTGTCATTTTTTTGCAGTAGAACACAAGGCCATGTTTCTTGAAGCCATAATGATATGAGCAATCAATTGCTGTACTTGTAAAATTACAAGAAAATTTTAGTTGTGTTTCGTCAAAATTATAACAATTTCTTAATTATTAGAATTTTGACAAAATGAAAGTAAAACTATTTCCCAGTTTCACAAGTAATTGCAACTGCTGGTTTTCATGGGACATTATCATTTTCTAAAATTAAAAATTATCAATAGTTTAGAGGTTTTAGTGTCATCAGGTACAATACCCTACAAGAACTTGATGCCTTTCAACATTTAAGCTTGACAGGGTCTATCATTTTGTTGTGAAAGATTATAGATTGTGCTCTCATGTAGGTTCAAAGAGGAGTTATTACTCAATTTTTTGCCAACTAAACAGTTCTTGCACTAGAAAAAAACACTTTCAATGAGTTGGAATTCTAGAGTAATAATGTTTTTGTTTCAGTATCAAAACACAATGACAGAATGATATTTCTGTTACTTTCTGGCAGCCATGTTGGTACCCCTCAGAATGGCACCAACATGACGTCTCTATACAAAGCTCTATAAATTTGGATGAAACACTTTTCCAAATAATGTGTACTGTAAATGAAAAATTGCACACACCTAAATCTTGGCAAGTTTGTTTATATATCAATCATCTATGATATCCTAGATTCATGAATTAATTCATTGAGTGGTTAAAAATTTTATTTTTGAATTTGTCACCCATGATATTTAAGTGTTTTAATATCATGAGCCCCTCCAGTCCAGGTGATACACGGGAAGGTGAAGTAAGACCTACCCAAGGGTGTAAGTCACCTAAACTAGTCATTTTCATGTAGCTACAATTAGCATAATCTTATCAGTTGTTGTTGTCTTCAAGGTAATTTTGGTCAACTGCCAGTATCAGGGCAGCAGATGGGAGCATTTCAACCAAACCAGTCCTATGGTGTCCAGGGTTTTGCTCCCCAACAAGGCCAGGTAAAAGCTTATACTAGTTTTGTTAAAGGAATGACAGTAGATGAGAAAAATACTAGTGCTCCCTGTAAAAGGTCATTTGTAAATTGTGATCTAGTGACTCGCCAACTACACTTTACCTTGGGGAGATCTGAAATTAATTACAGGGTGGTATTTTTCAATGACGTAGGTGTCTATTTTTGGGTAGGTTTGATCAGATTTGGCAAAGCTACATTTGATAATTTATACCCTTAATTTGTTAGCAGTTTCCTGGTTATCAGATGGGAGCAGCCATGGGTCCTCAAATGGGTGGGCCAATGGGTCCTCCACCAATGAATCCACAGATGAGGCCTCAAATGAGTCATCAGATGAGAGCTCAAATGGGACCTCAAATGGCACCACAAATGGGCTCACAGATGGGAGTACAAATTGGAGCATTTCCTTCAAATGTACACTTGGGTCATCAGTTTCCAAAGCAGCAACAGATAAGGATTGATCAGCAAAGGAAGCAGGCTGAAGAAAACATGAAGAAACAAGAGGAATTGATGAGGAAAAAGCAACTTGAAGCTAAACAGCGGAAACTACAGCAGTCTTTCAGTGCCAAGAAAGCCACAAGTACTGATGGTTTAGATAGTTTGTTTGGTAAAAACAAGAAGGCTGGAGGTTCATCAATGACTGATTTAATTGGACCTCTTGGCAAAGAAACAGCTCCCAAATCTACTGCTACAAAACCAACAAGCATTTGTAAGTACATATAAAATCAATCATTTGTAAAACCATCTGGTTTTGTTTGCCATGATCTCAACTTTATTGTTAAAAAGCTTACAGTAGTTCTTTGTTTGCACCCTGCAACAGTTTCTAGACCAGGAGGCAGTGTTAGCCATCATTCAAATCTTACTCCTGGTCAGTGGGGTTCAGGGTTCATGACGTCAGGATCAATAACTTCTCAGGGGAGTCCAGTGAGTGGACTGTCATCTCAACAAACTGGTGACATGGATGACTTTGGTGACTTTTCCCAAGGTCCATCTTGTCCAGGCCTGGGAGGCAATGACGGAGTCTTCAGTGTCTTTCAAGAGGCAACACAACCAACAGGACAGTTTGGAGGTGGGACACTTACTGATAGAAGTGCAAATTTAGCAACAGACTTTATAGTAAACTTATTATGATTCATTCCCAGGGGGACTCACGTATAAAAAGGAGAGGGTTTTCATTGGAAATTTTAATAGAACCCCTAAGAGATCCTGCTTTGTGAGTGTGCCTTGAAATTTTATTCCCACTGAGGAGAATATCTAAAACAACAAATTATTTCATGGCATAATTTATTTTTTCTCAATACTGTAAAAGTTATCACAAAAGCTCCGGACCTTAATAAGAGGTACTAAAACCACTTTTTTAACCCCTAAAAGCACCCCCACCCCTATCTTTTTCAGATGGGAGACCTCCCCCCCCAAGAAAGTGTATTCCCTCACAAGCTATAATTAAAAATGGGGAAGTGCAGGTTGTTTTTGGCTTATGCAAACATTTACTTGGATCTAAATAATCAGACACATTTGTGAAATTGTAGTTTTCAATTCTGGGGTTGGAACCCAGGATGGAACAAAACCTTGCCCGGGCCAGACAAAAAAAGAAATTTGAGTCAATTTCCCAATTTTTGAGTAAGAAAGAGCTCATCTCTTATTGCCTCTCTATCTCGCCTCCCTTTAACACCTCTGAATTTCTACAGTTTACATTTTATGGTTGCTTTTATGGACTGGAAACAGATCATAGTGTATATCAATACTGACAGTAAATAAATTATAGCTAAAATGAGAGTATATGCAGCATATCATTAAGTTAAGTAACATTATCTCCCTTGGTGCAAGTGTATTTTCTATTTGCTGGTTTCTGCAGTGCAATTTCTTTTAAGTTTAAAATTATTATCAATGAAAACAATGTCTTTATTTATTTTTTCTTTCACTCTGGACATTAAATTCTATCTATTATCTAACAGAAAAATGTAAACCAAAGAAAGGTTTTATTAACTTTTTCACAACACAAATTTAAACCACGACAGGCTTGATTATTTTTTGTATGTTTTATTAACTTAATTACATTCCTTCATATTTTTCCCAGGTGGTTCCTTTGCTGCCACAGATTCCAGTGCTATGCCAACCCCTCCCAATATCAGTGGAGGCGGTAGTGTGTTCTCTCAAGCCCAGGCATGGCATGGGAGTAATATTGAACAGTCTAGGAACATTCCTGCTGCTGGTAAATCCACTGTACCTCAGCACAGCAGTTTTCCACCAACACAAAATATGTCGACTGCCCCATCAATCCATGGGGTACCAACAGCATCAGGTGATAACATGGCAAATTTTGGCACTCCTACATCAGTGTCATGGGTTGGACCATCCAACATTACTTCACGAAGTCAAATGACCCATTTTGGAGAAGATAGCTCTAGACACCGAGCTGGTAGCATACCGAGTGTACCACCTTATCAAGGGGGTCAAATGGCCCAATTTGCAGGTGGCAGCTCCAGAACTAGGACTAGTAGCATACCAGAGATGATGCCAAATGTTGCCAGTAATGTACCAAATACGGGAGCAATGCTTCAGCCAGGGATATCTCATAACCAGGTTAATATGGGAAATCAAGGAGGTGGCAACTTTCAAATGAGTATTCCACCCGCTACTGGAAGTTTGCATCAGCCATCTACCATGGGCCCTCATGGAGGTGGTTTTGGACCCGAGCCTTCCCACCCTGGTGCAGTTCCTGTACCATCTAATGAAGAGCCTAGCAGGCAGCTAGGTCCTGATAGGAGTACCATGCCAGCCACACCAACTGACACTACACAGGAACAAGGTAATGATTTAGGAATTACTCCATGTAAGCAGAGTGATTGTAAGAGATATCAACTCTGAAACGTATATCATCCTGAAAAATAGCGAATTTTAGCTTCGTTTTGAATAATGGTTGAAACATTGGCATTGCTAACAGTTGAAGGGAGAAAGTGTTGGAAAATCAAGATGATTTACTACACCTGTAACTGTTGGTACAAGCTTCTTTTTGTTCAGCAACTTATCAAAAAGAACAATTACATTACAATCAATTACCAGTTTAGGCTACACTGTACTTACAAAGAAATGGTGATTAAAGTTATTTTATTTTATTAAAACCAAAACAATTACTGTCAACAAATAAAAAAAAATAGTAAGCACAAACTATTATGGTTTACACTTCCAAAGCACATGATTTGACATTTTCCCTTATAAATATTGACAGCATGTTTTCTCAGTAACGTTAATATGCATATTACCCATATCCCATAAGGACACAATAAAAATATTTTAAGTGTCCATGTATTTCTAAAGTCTCTAAATGTACTTCTGGTAACATGGTCACAACCCAGTCAAGTATTTTGATTATAGACATGTAGATATTAGTTTAAGTTTACAAGAACATGACTACTACTGTCTGTTCCTCCTCAGAGCTTCATTTTGTGATATTTAGTATCCTATAAACCTGACAGTCACACATGTATTACTTTCTTACAGTTCCTGAACTGGAAGATAGCCCTGAGAGAAAACTAGAGTTGCTTTATGGCGTAACCCTTCCTGATTGGTGTGTACATGGCACAGATCTACCAGGAATTTATAAAGAAATAGCAGAGAAGACAACTGATGCATGCGATGCTATTGACACCAATCGGTTGTTCCCTATTTTGATGGCTTCCGATCTCCCACGTGACCGACTTGGCCATATTTGGAATAGAGCTAACCGAGCAGTTCCAGGCCAGCTGAACCTGTTGGAGTTAAGAATTGTACTGGGATTGGTTGCCCTAGGACAGGTATGTTCTCCAGTATTATTATGGGTATCAGCAATGACAGAGGATGATGCCTTGTAAAAAAAATAATTTATATTTTCCCTTCAAATGTTGAACTGGGTAGAGCTGTTCAGTATGCCTATTATTCTTATAACTTGCCCATTATATGATGTATTACATAATCATGGCTTTTAAAAAAAACAACCCAAGTGGAAGTAAAATTTATTTTTAACATTATTTCTTTTAGTATTTAAAAGCCTTTAATTACCTTGTGATCAAAAATTTAAGAGACAAGCCAATTTTTTTTCTTGTCTGCATGGCAAACCCTTCTGCCATTGTGTGACTGTAAATGACAAATAGCTTGAGATTTCATCATTGAATTTACTGTCTTCCTTTCCATAATTGCAAGAACCTGTCAATGCTGGATTGATTCAAGTTCCTGTGAGATTTTCTTCCATGGGAATTCTTCAGTATACATAGATGTAGAATTTGTGTGAAAAAAAAATAACCATGCCTTTGTGTATCACAGGCTGGTTTGAAAACAGAACGACTTACTCTTGAGAAACTGGCTACATGTAAGGCTGCTCCAATTCCCTCAATCCCTGAGGATGTGTTACTGGTATGTCAAGTTAGAGGAATAAGCTCTTTCATTATTACGTCTTTCAACATATGGTATCTACTGTGGTTAAATATTTTGGTTTTCTATTGTTGATTCATCAGCCATTTCATCCACTGTCAATTTAAGGTTACTGTATGCCTTCAGGTCAGCAATTTTCTTGATACAATGGAACCCTCTCCTCATTGTTACACCCACTATTCTGGCCTGAACAAAAGGTCAGTCAATCAATTTCTTACAGCAAAAAAAACCCCTTAATACGGCCACCGACTTAATACAACCAGATTTTTGTGGCCAGTTGGTGACTGGATTAATGGGGAACCACTGTATTTTGATTTTTGGCTCCAAGTAGTGGTCGAAGAGTTATCTCTAATTTCTGAAAAAAAAATGAAAAAGACTAAATAGAGACACCGGTGAAGGTATATGGTAACCTTAAGCGAATTGGAACTTCAAGTTGCCAGCACTTCACATCCTAGTTACAATTAACAGAGAATAAATCCGCTCTGCATTTAACAACATTACTATATGCAAAGTCAGTTGTATAAGTTTTATATTTATTGCGAACTGTTTTTTTTAATGTTTCATATATCTTTTAAAGATGCTTAAAGTAATTTCTCACTGAACAAAACCCCATTAAAGTTAATAACATTAACATTTTCTCCTGTATGTCTAGACTAAAGGACGTGGTTGGAGCTTCTCTGAGCAGTCGCATGAAGGATCTCAAAGTAGTGGAATGGCTGAGGGAAGTGCATCAAGGGGACGTGTTGGCAGTGCCTCCAGTGTTCATTCTATCGACCCTAACGATAAATATAGTGTATTCAGAGCTGTGGATCAACCTGAAGTATCCAGCATTGCAGAAGCTACTCCTTCTATGGACCAGAATGCCAGATTTGGAGCATTCCAATCAGGTGATGGATCTGCTATGAAAACTGAGCCTCCACCTGGTGAAGTGGCTTTATTTCAGGGTGGTGTCAGTCAGCAGAATACCGAATGGAACAAACCAGAAGTCAGCAGTACTGGTGGACACTTCCAGAGTGCAGCTAATCAGAGTTTTATCCCAAACAAGGTATACAATACATTCTCAAAGACAAAAAAGACAAACCAACACCCAATAGGGATTCTTAATATTTGTTTTAGTTATTTGCTTGGCACCACCAACCTTTGTGCTATAAACACTGGCGAGGGAAAATCGAGATTATTTTTTATTCATTTTTATATAAACAAGCATCCAAAACAATGGAAAATACAAACCAAAAGTTTACAAGAGGAAATTAAAGAACTGACAATGGTGAGAATGGAAATAGTTGCGAAGAAGTCAAAACATGGTTTTTATTTGGTTTGTGCAAGGTATCCCCCTGACATTTTCCAACATGAAATTGGTTTGAATAGTCTTTTCTATGAAGCAGTAATTCTTGCAGATTTTCTTTTTTTTGCTATTTTGAAAAACCCTTGCTATACAGAGTTGTGAATTCTTCTGGATATGATGCTTATATAAATAGAATGTTGTAAATGGCTTTTAAGCAATTTTATATTGCAGAAAATTAAAATACTTAAGATGAAGGAAGATCAGTGAGAGAACCTACCGGTATTCTTAAACGTATTGATAATATTTTATTTTATTCATCAAGTTTTAAACAAACGAAATTACTACCGTGACGGTGTTTCGATATCTGATCTTAATTAACATAGATTTTTACAATTTTATTGTGGTCTCGCTGGTTTTAATTGGTTTCAATTCCTTTAGTTTCAATTGAGAAGATATATCAAACACTCAAGACACTGTTTAACCACAATTCCAAACACCTTGACATTCATGAAAAAATAATCCGCTGGGTGTCATTTCAACGCTCTTCTCGGTGTTTGGAAATGTGGTCAAACACGGTCTTTTGTGTTTTATATATTACAGTGCTTAATCATATTTATCTGGACCTGGTCTATAATCTGGGTGTGGATGAAGATTCCTGTGGTAATGTTTGTGTTTGTCTTTCCATAGCATGATGGATCTGGTGATTTCCAAGGCCAGGCTGGTTTTCTCAATAGACAAATACCTGGTTCATTTAGTGTGGGGCAAAAGTGGACCCAGGACGATTTTGGTGATTTCCAGAGTAAAGCAACTCCATACAGTGGTAGTATCGTAACTGATATCAAGCAAAAATCCAACCCGTCAAAAGAAGCTGATTTTGGTAATTTTGAGGCTGGAATTAGTGAAACCAAATCTGGTTTTCATCCTTTGTCAATTTCCGAAAGGCCCCAAGAGGATGAGTTTGGTGATTTCCAAAGTGGAAAAGAATCTGACTCTGGCAGTTTGGATGCTGCCTCAATCACGAATACCAAACAGCAACAACTCCCACAAACGACAGGCCAAAGACTTGGAAGTTTCCAAATTGTAGGAGAACGGCAGACCAAGGCCAAGACATCTGAATTTGCTGGTATTAATTTATTTCCCAATAATAATTCTTCTGTTACTAAATCCATTACAAATATTGACAGTAACAGGGTGACTGAAACTGATGACTTTGGCGATTTTCAACACAGTCCTGGCCCATCTGCTACGACTAGTGACAGTTCAACAAGTTTCAGTACTGGTAGTTCTGAAAAGCTTGTTTCATCCCTGGAGAAGTTTAAACTTCCCAGTCATTCTCTTCTGTCTTCTCAAGGAGGTGTCAAAATTCCAAGCCTGCCAGGGAATAAGAGTGTAACGAATGAAAAAGACTCGGGAGACAAAAAGACACAGGATTCCAATGCAAATCCAAGTAATTTTGCAAGTTTCCCTGCAGAGCTGGGAAATGACCCATCTCAAACTGGCAGTACAGCTAAAAGATCTGAGGACATATACAGTGCTTTGAGAGAGGCTGATATTGGCTCTGGAGGTGGACTATTTAGTGTCCAAAAGCCAGTTACAACAAAAGAAGATCTTGCAGCAGATGATGACTTTGCTGACTTTGGGAGGTTTGAAGTAGCTGGTCAATCCAATTCAGGAGAAGACATTGACTTTGGAGCATTCAAAGCTACAGATAATTTACAGAATGTGTCATTTGGTGTGTTCAGCGACTCCTCGCAAGCACAGCTACCAGCACCTAGCTCTTCTAAGGGCCGCATGAAAGATCATGGTCAAGATTTTGCTGATTTTAACTCTTTTGACAGCACACATCTGTCAAACCCCCAACCCAAAGTAGAGAGCGGTGGTGAATTCGGCGCATTTGGATCATTTGTTACAGGACCAGGAAGTGCGATCAGCAGTCACCAGCATTCTACCAGTGCTAGCGACTCTCTAATTAATTCAGTGTCTCTGGAACCCACTGAACGCTACAAAGTCCTATCAAATGATTCTTCGGTAAGTAGCTGGATTTAATGGTTACCACTGAAGGGACTAGATCACGGTATGTAAGGCTATTCCGTTTATTTTAGAACTGAGAAAATTACTTTATTGTGATTGGCTGAGAGTGACGTCAGTTTTGTCCTCTTATTGATGATAAATTGCGTCATAACACCGCAGCAAACTTTGACAATGTTATGACGAAATTTATCTTCAATAAGAGGACAGACGCATAAAAAAACGGATGTCAATTTCTTTTCTACAATAACAAGACCCGAAACTGGTCGAGTGCCTGGAATAAACGAAGTTTTAGACAGGCAAGTCTGACGCGTACAAGCAGCTCATTTGCATAAAGCAGCGCATGCAAGTCCGAGTTTTCAAATTTTGTCCGTCTGGTCCGGATTGTTCAAAAAATGGATTATGCTTTACACTGGATAAATCACTATACAGCGGATAGCATGGTTTGTTTTGTTAACGTTAATACACTGGATAGCGTTATCCAGCCTTTGGACAACCGGGACCAGTACTCTATGATAAAAAAGAGCAAATCAGCCTGCGACAAAGTGGACAGTTTAGTAAAATTTCAATTTGCACCACAGTGCAAATTAACGTACGCGCAGTGGTTATTTTCTCAGTCATAAATGAGTAATCGTAGGAAAGCTCGAGTAATTAAAGATTTACACTACTCGTAGTATTTAGGAATTCTTTCAAATTGCACTCGCCTGAAGGCTTGTGAAATTTTGAGAAAATTTTCAAATATCACTTGTGGTGTAAATCCTTTATTGCAATCGCATTCATACGATTACCTATACCAGTTTACTGAAACCAAGGGAGACAAATACTTCAAATTAACGTAACATAGTCGAAATTCTGACTGGCAGGAGGCATACCAGTTGGCCATTTAGAAAGCGTAACCGAAGATTTGAACTCGGGACTACAAAGAAACAATTCCACTAGTGACAGGGTGGAGGCCTTGAACCCGGGACCTCCGGATTACAACACCAGCGCCCCAAACCACTGGGCCACGCTGCCTCCACCCTTGTGGGTGTGGCTTTAAAGGGGTAAGGGGTACCATTTCGGAAACAACACACTAACTGACATTGACTTGTTTCGGCTCAATACGCTAACCTCCCGCTGTAGACCTTGTTAGGCTGAACACCCTAAGAGGCAACAAACCCGCTTTTTTAACCACTAAAAGTACAAAGAGCACTCCCCCCCCGGCAGTCATCACTTGATGGTATTTCTTGTCACTTCCTCGATATGTTGGTTGTTACCCTTGGTCCATAATCGATGTCAGTTATCACTTCAAAAGTCGGTCTATGTGCCAGTTCTCTTTCACTTGAACACTTGGTCGTTATTTTACTTGAATAGAAGTGAATGCCTTGTCGATCTGTTGGCAATCACCTTATTGATTATGTGGAATTTAGGCTAGGCGCACTTAACAGACCAGCAACAGTTCTCATTTGGTCTACAGCTGATCGAGGCGTTACACATATTGGTCAATACTTTCTGATTAGTTGATACACTATCTTTCCAGTTTCCTTTTTTTTACATTAACACTTTCGTTTTATTTGCTCTTATTTGTTTTACTTATGGTAAGTGGTATGAGGTTTTTTTTCAAGTTAAGTAGTAAAAACATGAACCGTGTTATAGCGACACAAGTTACAAGGAATCTTTTCCTATAGAGTGAAAACAACACTAGTCAGGAAATAATTGATCTATTGGCCTGCTTATCTTTCTCACAATATATAGAGTACGTATGTTAACAGTAAGCACACGCCATTGCATGTTGTTGCCAAATCAAATGGCACTTTTGTGCCATATGCTTAAAGTTAAGAATGTCTGTTTTCATTGTTCTTGTCAACAATGTAAAGTGGAGAACCGCTGTACCTAAAACCTTTGAAATCTGCCGTAATTTGAGGACCTCCATGTATTTCTAATTCGTTTCTTCCACCGAAATACCATCCGGTCGAGCTAATGTAAACATGGCTCAGACTGGCTCCCTGGAACAACCGTTGGGCAAGTTCCTTTGTCATCAATACTCCCCCTGCAGTCAGGATACCTGCTCTTGTAATGGCCACAGCTCCAGTTACAAGACCCTCTACAGCAGTGGTGCTACCAGCGGTCGCGGCCGCAGCAGCAGCAGCAACACCAGCACCAGCAATAGCCAGACCTGCACCTGCCGTGGCCAAGGCTACAAGGGTACCCACTACAACTCTAACAACAGGCAATACTGTGTCTTTCCAGTCTGTGTCGTCAATGTCACTAACCGCGGCGCGGATTGTGAAATGCACTGCACCAGTCTCCCTAGCGAAACTCTCTCCAGGTTGGACCAGACCGTGATACAAAACACCAGCCTGACAGAGCTGGATCTTCAGTGGTACGGCAGTACAGTTTTTAATCACAACTCCTCCCATGCTTTATCTTTTGTTTGCCTCCACGGAATTGAACCTGTTGTATGGAGTCATACAAACAGACTGATATTAAAACTTGTTATGAGTTTAGGCCCACAGGTTTAAATTGGACAACAAACGCGAAATTTTAAAACCCTAAATTAGTGTACACTGGTACATTTTTTCTCGAGTCAGAAAGTTTTCCTGATGGCTTATCAATTTGTGATCGATTTTAATTGCTACTGCGTTACTGGCGACTTGCTTATTTCGGTATCTCAAACTGAGGCCTCGCCGTAATGACCTCGCTATCGCTCGGTCAATACGGTAGACGAGGTTTGAGATCATGATTTCCCTGTAATGATCGAACGGTTGAGGTTATTAAGTTGTTTAAAATATATAATATATCGGTTTTCATCGCGAAATTTAACGTAGAGATCCCTCGTCAGGTAATGAATTTTCTCGATCCTTTGTTCTTACGCTGCTGGCGACTTGTTTACTTCGGGAATGAAATATAAATTCAGACTTAGACAGACAAGAAGCTTCGATATACCTATAATTCACTCCACACGTGAATGTCCTCATTGTGATTAGAATTGGGAAGTTACTATGAGAGAAATTCTACGCTACAGTCAGTTCAGCAGACGCCGACGAGTAATTAAAACCAAAACCACAATTGCCCATGCCAATATTGGTAAGCTGTGTCATTTTCGTCACTTTCTTGTTGTACAGACTAATCATTGCCTATTGTTGCGTAATACTAGTACGTAGTAACGTGAGATTTAGCCCACCTACCTCTACCTCGAACAAGAATGCTGAAGTACTAACAGTTGTCTCGGTTCCTAAATCGGCTCGCCCTAAGGAATGAATATTAAAACGTTGAGTGTCGCGATGATATGAATTTCATTTCGGAGCGAGACATCTGACACCTGTAGCTACCTGTGTTTCAGTCTTTCGTAAAATATTGAAAATGAGATTCATATCTTTAAACCACCTTCTAATTTTCTTTTTTCAAAATAGAACATAGGCACGCAAGGCGTGCGAGAGTTTTTGTTTTTGTTTTTGTGAATTAAAGCCCTTGGATGTGACAGTTACGATAAGGTTAATCTAACAAGTCTGTTTAGTTACGATGTACAGCGTCAAAAAAATAAAATTGTTTTACCGTAGGTGTAGCTTAAAAAACGTTCTTTAGTTCGTATTCTGTGATCGTCGATCGTCCCGGACTCGTGCGTGAAAAGTGTCAAGCTATTATTGGAAACTAACAAATAAAAATGTCTTGTTATATTAAAACAAATTTCAGAACGCAGCAGTGTTCTCATTCATAACTAGCCGTCCGTAATTTCTTTGGTTTTTTACAGAGAAAACCACATTAATAAGTATCTCGGTATCGATTCCAAGGGATGTTTCAACGAGACAGTGACAGTATTTCTCTGCGAATAGAAACTTGCATTCACAAACTGGAGAATTGCAAGCGGCAGTTGGATTGGTTGTTTATAGTAGCTTAGATCTGATTGGTCTGAAATGCATACATCGCCCGTCCACCCATGAAAGGAACACATAGTCCAACACGCCGACTAAACAACTGACTGTTTCCAGAAGAACAGCAAGAAAATACGCGGGAAGTACACCACTGAGGTCCCGGATGTATTTGTATTAATTTTACTGGTGGTGTCCTTTCATTAAATTAAACAGTCCTGTTTGTATGAGAAGTAATATTTGTAATGCTTTTATCAAGTTGGTCGGATTAAACCTTGATTGATTTAATTCGTTGTGAGGTTATCTCTATTATATAATATATTACAAGGTGTGACGGTTTGATTAATTTGCTGAGTTTAGAATTATGCCAAGTTCACTTAAATGTGAGTTGTTTTTTTCCTGTTTGAAAGCCTGCAAGAAGGCTACTGAATTTCGAATTCTCCCCGTTAGTTTTGGTATTAGTGTGAGCGGAAAAATACTTTGATAACATTCAATGATGATGATGTCACGCTTATATTACCGATTACGAGACTTTAGTGAAACACAAATGACCGATTCCTCCGGCGTTCTGCGGACTGGGTCTAAGGTGTAAACTCGTCAGAAACTGAAGGAAAATGTAAAACAAGTATGACTTGTTGCAGGTGGGAATTGTTATTCCACATGGTCCAAAAAAAAATTAAGAGAATCATTATTGCCGTGTAAAAAAAGAGGTAAAACGATTCTTTTTACTTTCGCTGAATGTTCCTTACCAAGCACTGCTTCAAGCAATGCAATAAAAAAGCTGGTTTTGCTCGCAAAAGAGTTATGATGGACCAATCTTGCCCTAATTGCCAAATCACGCGCGTAATTGGGTTTACGTTACATCTTGCGATAGCTAAAAAACGCTTGATAAATAGTCGACATTGACTTAAAACGTTCCTTTCGAGGTCATAATTTGCATCCCTGAGTAACGGTTTTGTGGACACTTTTATATTACCTGTATCTTTTTTTTCCTTCCGAACTAATTAACGATGAGATTGTGAGCTCAAGATTTCTACGAGGTGATAGTTGAGGTGTTTTAGTTGTTTTACTAACAACAACAGATAGCTCCGAACATTTATATACCAGATAGCTTGAAGGACAAAGCAGGATTATCACAGTCACGCTATGACTCTGCTAGGTGTACTACCAAGGCAATAAAATGTAACGTATTGTAAATGTCGCAATACGTTGCATTTGAGCGCTGTCGAAGCGCTGTCGAAACGCTGCCTATGGCTTTAGTAAAGCGGTTACATTAACACGATTCTAGTAAAATTAGAGCCTAACGGCAACGAACAGTTTCCAAACACGAATTGTAACCAATGATACTGTTGTGTGTTGGCATGTAATGAGAGTTCATGAAGTAATTGCACACTGTCGTAATCATCTTCATTTTCCTTCTCCCCTCTTTCTTTCTCCTGCTCTTTCTTCTGTTCTTCCTGCTTCTGTTTTCCTTCTCCTCCCTTTAGACATCTCTCCCCTACTTCAAAGATTTATTGAAATGGCCATGACATGTAAACTGATTGCCCATTGTTTCTTCAGGACATGGATCAACATGCAAACGCTTGGAGCCGTTGCCTTAACAGTTGCCTTTTAACCTTAGCAACGGCTACGCTGGCCATTCAGAAAATGGGTGAGCAATCTGTGAAGGACGAAGTCTTAAATTCCAAGGAAGGAGCTACATATTTTTCAGGTATGCGTGAGCTTACCTACAAACTTCTACAGAGTGAGCCAGGGTATTACAAGAACCAGTTAGATTCAACAAATTGTTGAATGATTGCTAATCCAGTCGTGCCATTTTGAATCTTTTAGCCATAGTGGAAATATACAGAGTTACTCTGAGGATAAGAGCATCCATCATTAAATCAGGTATGCTATAGATTTGAGTAATGTTTGTACAAGTGGCCTTTGTGGTTATGAAGTGAGCTGAAGAAAGGCAAGAGAGCATTTCAGGCTTCAATTTGATCTGATGGCCGGGGGGGGGGGGACCTCCCTATCATGGCCTATATGGGGAGGCTCCACCCGAAAGGGGTACCTTTTTCAGGCTTTAGGTATATGAAAGGGTAGGAAAATCTTCATTCAGGTATTAAAAAGGGGCCTTGAATTAAAACAGATCAAGTAGACGCAACTTATGACTTCCTTGGGCAGAGCCTCCCAGTATAAAACTTTTTTGAGTACCCCCTCCCCCCTTTCCAGGATCTGATGTTGATTAAATGTGCAATTTGAGGAAATATTCTCATTAATAATTCATCAATTTAAAACAAAGGAAATCTTGACTGTAACAATAGCTGATCTCAATTAGCATAGGTTTTTACAATTTTAATTCTCCATTTTCTCCTTAGTTTTAGTTTTGATTATGAGGATATATCTAGCACTCTTCTGCGCACCATATTTCCAACTATTTTCTTATTGTTTGGAAATGTGGTCAAACACAGTCTTTCATATTTGATATATCACATATTATTTTACACTTGCTCCCTTTCCAGCACCAAATAATACAAAACTCAGAGATATCCATCAAGAAATAGAGAGCACATGGAAAAACATTGCAAATTTTCTATCTGGATCAACTATTTTGGTAAGTTAAAGTCTTAATTGAGGAAACAACAGTACTTGGTCTTTAACCACTAGAGCCTGTGCTAAAAATGTGTTACTCCAGAGTCTTTTGCTTAAAATTATTTAATGAGTTTTTCTTTGTTCACAAAAGTTAGGGAAACAGTTCTAAAGGAAACTTAAGTTACTTTCAATAGAAATGACAAGGGTCATCGAGCTATCACTGTTGTGCATGTGTAGTTGATGTATGGCACTGCGGCATTACCAGTACTTGCATGTGCAGAAAAATGCACACAATAAGAATAAGAATAATGATGATAATAACAATAACAATAATAATAATAATGATAATGATAATCGTAATAATAATAATAATAAATAATAATAATAAATAACTGCAGACAGTACTGTTTCGGCCTTCTGGGCCTCATCAGTGCAGTGCTGAAAATCTAGGATGGAGGCTAAGCTT
>OMLO01001533.1_pt1 | contig 17880 bp, 8 predicted proteins | sample 1674811 | NCBI WGS metagenome assembly OMLO01 (sample SAMN06265003, study PRJEB25207) | coral metagenome | isolation source: Coral host | place: Mexico:La Bocana,Puerto Morelos, Mexico | collected 2008-11-13 | reverse complement strand
AATATGTGGCGAGACGATGTTAGATTTATTTGGTTGACATGTAACAAAATTGCTTTTCATGCATGTTGAGCGAGAAAATTAGGAGAAAACACTGCAAAAGCAAGGTCATGTGACCTGTAAAAGGATTTAAATTGCAAAAAAAGTTAAGTTTGCTAAAAAGTCTACGAGAGTGAAACTTTGTACGTTGTCAAAGACTGTAAATGAAAGTAAAATTTCAAAATGAAAAGAACATATCCTTCTCTGGCAATTCAAAGTAAGCTGGAATTTGATGCAGATATGTGTGAAGATTAATAATTTATTCAGAAGAATAATCATAGTCTGGGAGGTGGATTTTCAGGAAAAGTAATTAGTGGACGACTACAAGTATCTAATATCTATCTTATTTAATCCTTTGAGAACATTTCAGCATATCTGACCGAGAAGTCTGTGGAAAAACGTATCTTACAAAATTGTTTTTAGAAATGTCTTTACAAGAGTGACTTAAACCAAAAAGCTTATAAAATGACAAAGCAAGTCATATGCAATTTGTTTTTTTTTTACTGTTTATCAGCACCAAAGATTCGTGTGCAACAAAACCGAACCAAGGGTTTCGTTACGAGCAATCTATATGTACGTGAAAATGAAAGGAAAAAATCAAGTAGTGTGAGCGAGTGTGGAATCATTCAATCGCGTAAGAATGGTTTTATTCTATTTGCTGCATTTAAACAAAATTACTTGTTATCTTTTTAAGTAAATACGTTGTTATCGTAAGTTCGTCGAAATGTAAAATTTAGCTTGTTATTTTTGAGGACTACGTCGTATTGCCTAAACAGGTAAATTGCACTAGCGTTGAGTTCATTCATCAATTTTTTTTGAAGATTTTTTAAACTTTACTCGCTAATAAACATACAAATGTTTCCTTATTTAGAACAGTGAAGGTATGATGTAACAAGCTATGAAGATTGCAAACAATAACTTGAAGACATGTCTTTCACGTACAAGTATTCATCTCTTTACACATCACTCAGGTCTAGATTCCACTGCTTTAAAGCGACAAAGGGCAAAGAACTTTAGTCCGGAATAAAAAGAAAACATTTCAAAAGAAATACTCACCGATTTTCCTCAAGACGAGCTTTACATGTACATAAGACGTTGTTTACAATCACCTCAAGTCTGGGTGATTGTTTCTTGTCTTAACCCTAGATTTATAGCCTTTAGTTAGAAAACTATTTATCTCCCACTCAGATGCTTAGAAAAAAACCACGGTTAATTTACAAAGTACCACATATTTGCATATAAGTGATTTTCTTAGTGCCAACGACAGCAGCGACGAATTCACGCCTTGCTGGCTTATTTGATGTTATTTTTTATTTGTAATCCTTGTTTCGTAATCCATAAACACTCATGTATGTGTCACCATTGTTCGTGTTAACACCATGAGACAGTTGACAGTGTGGTTGAATCAACACGACTCTCTATTTTGTCGCGATAAACTGTATTGGGGTTAAAAAAAAAACACTGGCTATCTTTGTACTGACATAAAGATATACGTCTTTGTTAATCTGATAAGCAGTTGCAATGAAATCTTGTTTTTCTTTGTACCTTGAGTAAAAGCAAATTACTTTTGTTTCATATTTTTTCTTCGAAGCATTGTTTGAGGAACCTATGTACGGTTCAAGCTTGTTCTTCCTGTACCAAATTTTGCCATTTACTCATGAAAAATGTAACTGTTTATAATTAACTCTTTTTGCGTTGGCTGAAAGGCCGCTTATTGGAGGGCTTAAACCAAAATCGATATTTTTCTTGCAGCGACTATAAACACTTAAATCTTTGCGTGAAAAATCACGGATTTTTGAGGATAAAGCATAAGAATGAAAGATCCCATAGCTTAGGTTTATCTCATGCAACACGAGGCGTCAATCTTTCAACGACGTACGACGGTTGTATACTATAACATGTCTAACACTGAAGCCAACTGATTGCCTTCAGTTCCAGTCCAAATGATCCAAGATATGATGAACGACAACCTATACCCGACGGATAGCAGGACAATTTCCCAGCCATGCCCGGACGGGAGTACAAATTTAATCCCCAGCAGGTAACAGGGGGTAAACAGTTGTTCTGGTTGTTGCTTATTAAATAATTTTAAACAAATTAGTCCACTTGCGCGAGTTGGACATGAGATGATAGATAGCAAACAAGGCTCGGAGTGCTGGGTGGCTATCTCATCCAACAAGCGCGAGTGAAATAATTGTTTTATCATTAAAATGTCCCCAAAATAAAGACAAATAGAATAAAATAAAAATTAAAACGGAGCTTGTAAGATCTTGATATAATAGCTCATAGCTTATGAGGGCTAAACCAATGAAAACTATTTCTTAAAACATGCGAATAATTAATGGTTAATTCTTAAATCTGTTATCCCGCCGAGAATCAGGGGAGTCAATATTCTCTTTGTCGGATTACTTCGTCCATTGTGCATCACTTGACGCTAAGACGAATAAATTTATATTTGATAGAATATTTCAGAAATGAGTAAACCTTGTCGACTGAGTAGATATGAATACGCATCCTGGTAGCCGATATTGTCCCGTCCACACCCAGTACGCCTTGGAAATTCGAAAACGCAGAATTACGCACACACACACACACTAATCCGTCACTTCTAATCCACACTAATCCGTCATCGAAAACAGAGCTTTTGGAAAACGCATCTTCAAACCGGAGGAATTTGAAAATGCTGGCTTTTCGTTTTGGCGTGTAGAGAAAACATTTTGAAAGCAAAGACCTCATGATAACCATGAGATTTTTTTAATTATATTTAGTTTACATAAACTTTTACAATAATGTATGTATTTATGGTCTACAAATAAAGCCTGTTGTTGTTGTTTCCCTCACGTGCCCGAGTTTTTCTCAAACACAAATTCAAAACGACTGGTGATTATTGCGTTTTAAAATAAATACCTTCGACTTAATGTCAACGGAAAACATTTGATGACATTTGACATTTGATTCGCTTTCAAAGAGAAAACTCCGTTTTTAAATTTATTCGGCATAGTGTGGACCCTGAAACTGCACGTACATCTAATCTGAATCTAGAAGGAAAACCGATGAAGAGTTACTTTTTGAAAAATTCGTTTCCAGGGCCCGCGCTTCCGCTGGGTAATAGGGCTAACGAGGTCTCGATCTCTGGGAAGCAAAAGAGAATTGAAAGTGACGCGACAGAATTTTTAAAAACAACATTTGTTTTAGTAATGTCCCCTGGCACTACTTGCTTTGAATAGGATTTGCCAATGTTGCAGATACTCGAGAATTGGAGGTGAGTTTGAAATGAACTGATCGAGCTATTCGGCATCGATATTTTGACAAATTGCTCGTGAAATCACTGTCATCGCACATAGTCGAAAATAATAATGAAAAAAAGAACAACGACATGAGTGCTGATACCAGTTTTTGCTCGGCTGCGTTGCAAACTTGTTTCAATGATATTGCGTGCTTGGTATAGTCGCAGGTGTTGTGATTCCTGATGCATATGAATTACGAATAATTTCGTGTCGACGGAAAATGGTATTTCATAAATTGTTTGCAAATGTCACTTCAACAAAACACTGTCCCATTCACACGCTTCTTTTCAGTCACACGTTTTCTAAAATAAAACAAAACGACAGAAAACATTCCCTGAATCCTTCAACTGGATTGCGTAAATCGACACAGCGTTCATTACAAAATTGAAATCTCTTTTTTGATACCCTTTGAACCCCAAGATATCAATTTTAGAGGTCTCGAGCGCAAAAAAGATCCGAAGTTTTATTTTGTATTTTTACTTTTTACCTTTGTAGTTTACAAATGAAGTTTGCACTGCGGAAGGAAATAATTATTCCGCATCATGTTAAATTACCAGCTATCTTCATCTTGATAGTGAAAGGAGTATGTTTCGAATGACGCATCATAAATAGCCATAAATCATAATTGATATATAGTCGATTTTAAAATCGGAGCCCTGCCCACGTCCTCCTCACATCACGTAGTCAAGGCACTACTGAGAAATCAAAGCGGCGACTAGACGGACCTGGCCATTTCTCAGTTTCTAAAAATATTTCTCATCTCATTTCATCGCAACTTATAATTTTATGTTAAGGGACACTGGCTCGAAGGTAGGGTTAAATTTAAAACTGGCTAAATTCTCTTCCTCTAGGAAGCGCTTAACAGGCTACCCAACGGGTTATAGTGCGCAGATTAAATACCTGGAGATTTCGCTCCCCGGGATTTCGCTCAGGGAAATGATTTTCTTATTGTTCGGCCAGCCCGATCCACAATCGCCATAGCAAACAAGATAAAATTACTGAAAGCAGGTTATTTTCTTAACATACGCTCAAGATCAACGACCTCAACTGGATTGAAACTGGCGCAACCTATTCGGACCTATTAATATCTGCGTCTCTCTATTTACCGTGGTTGAGTAGAGATTAGGTGCACAGAATAAAAAGCGAGATTTATTTAAAGACGATTGTAAATTAAAGGGGCGTTCATCATTAGTTTAGCGCGCGAAGGTTTGATAAACCAAGGCTTTCTTTCAGCGATAAGGGAATTAAAATGTGATAACGATTTGTTTTTCTAGACTGAGGGAAGCGATTATTTTTACAAGGAAGGGTCTCATTCGGCTGCTGTCGACAATTATTTGTTTTTCTTCCACCGTGATTACGAGATCGCGATTCGTGAGTTACCGTTCCCACTATGCTGAGAAATTTGAATAAGGCTCACTCACTCTGAAAACGCATCAATTGTGTTCCGTTCACTTTACGCCGGATAAATTACAAAACGAAAAAACCGTGGGTCATTTTGGATTCGTGTTGTAGAAAAACTCTAGATGGCAACCAAAATCATATTATTATTGCTACATCACCGTTTTTAAAGAGCTCCGTCGTCAAAAAAGTTGTCTTCCGTTCCGTGACAATGAAACTGAACAAAAAAGCCGGCGATTTCAAAATCCACGGGTTTGAAGGGCGTTTTTGAAAAGCTTCGTTCTCGCGATAGGTTAGCGTGGACGGCAGGCTCAGCCGCAGAATATATAAAAGCTGCGAATTAACTACCATCTGCGGTTACTGAAACCCATACATCTTACCGCTTGAGAGAAAAAGTTGGTATTCTTACGAAGAGAAACAAATTCTACAGTTTTAGGGCGTCTCGATCACTAAAATGTATGTGTTGCGTTGATGTATAAAGCACAATCAAGTGGAATTTATGCATGGAAGTTTAAACTTATGGAAATGTTGAAATCGCTTTAGTGCTAGTATTTAAAAGCTAAGAGATTATATTCTGGTGAAAATTTTTTACATTAAACTTCCTTGCAGAATGCGCGATCTAAAATAAGGGTCCTAATAGTGTCTTGCAAGAATGCGAACTTCCGGAACATATGAACTGCAAAATTTGACTTCAAGACCGACTTAAATTAGTAATGGCAAGTTGGCAAGGTATTTTAATGTTTTACAGGTGATTTAATAGCTTTAAATAGCCCGCCGCTGTGTCGTATCTTGTTTCATTACGCCGGGAGCCTAGGAAAACTACACGAAAATGAAACTGTTTGCTTTTTACACTTATGGCGATCGAACCCTTATTAAACTTATTATAATGACGTGTATCGTCGCGGTTTCACATCTGACCAATACTAAAGATCTTACACCAAGTGTGATAATGCCTTTTTAAAATCTCTGGCCTTTCTTTAAATATCTATGCATTTTAACACGTAATGCTTTGTTTAATCACCCCCATTTACTAGAAAGTAAATGATGTCACGTTTGTCACGTTTATAAACGGTACGAAGTGTCAAGAAAATGATCTACTACGGATAAAGATTGTTGTAAAAGCCACATCAGTTCAGCTGTGTTTTGGGCTATCTATTCATTCTGTCGGGTAAATGGGCTCCTTTCCCGAACAGCGGCTGGTGATCGAGCCTAACCCTTCCATTGTCTCCATTGAGGCCTTTCACTTTGGCGCCTTCTTGTAGCACCTCTCAAAGCTTGTGGTCTTAATGTCCGGGTAATTCCCAAATGGTAAACTTGTCATATTTGCCTTTTTAATTTGTTGTGAGGATAATTTTCAATATTCTTTATAAACTCGTCAATTTAACGAAGATAATTTATCGCAACTGGACAGAGCGCATGAGCACTTCTAAGTATATACATAACCGTAGTTTTAAGTTAGTTCTGTTACTTGCAATCTCCTCAGTTTAACAGCTTTCTCCTGGGCACGTTTTCTCTTTGACTCCGGTAAACCTGTAATATTAATTTCTTTCTGCTACTGCTTAAGTTTTTCTACCTCGCAAGAAATGCAAAGTACAGCGTATAAAGCCATTTTTGCGAGTGTTGCTCGAGTACTGGTCTGTTCAGCTAAGCGCCATTAACTGTGGGCATAGTTCTAAATTTGAATATTCGTCGTTTTTATTCACTTCCCTTCGAGTTATCATTTCCTTTTTAACCACAATTTTTCAGCCTAAAACCTTTTGATCAAACCCGAAAATAAATAGATAAATATGTAAATAAGTAGAGCCCGGAATCTGCCGCCAGCGTTGTCGTGCTTTATTCAGTCGTCGAAAGGAATAGAGTATGACGTCACCACGAGTTCTAAGTGCATTCTTTATTAGAAGCAAAAGAGTTCTTAGCCTTGGAAGTGGTCGTATTGATCCTTAAAGCGTGCCACCAAACATTTCAATTCAATTTAACAGCCAAAGCCATTCAAGCTAAAAAAAAAATGTTATTTCCATTTTTCCATAACGTATTTTAACACACTTCATGGCTTTGTAGTGAAACCGACTGGCAGCCAAACTCAAAACTCACAACGACTATTTGTTCAGCCCCACTCCTTTTAAATAACAATTATTTCAAAAACTCAGAACAAAATTCATCGCAGTCTATTTACCTAGTATACTCTCCCCCGAGGTTATACTAAAGATGGCTAGAAAATAATATCATTTGGCCTTTTTACTGGGTTGAACAGGGCTGGGCGACTAACCTATGAAATTCAGTCACTAGCTTTCCGCCGCTTAATCAGTTTCTTAATGTTACTTAACATTCAAGGAAAGCTGGCAGATATCGTCAGCAAATAAGTTCATTAAATTCTGTCGAATTCAAATATCTTGGATCACACCTTTTATGACCAAATTGTTTCCCGTGGGCGAAATTCATGCTACGCGGACTAGAGGACTAGGCATTGTCGAATTTCTCTCAATTAAGTAGGAGATTACATTATTGATTTTTGGGGCAAAAATTTGCATCGTTTCTGTCACTTTTAGTTGAACACTAATGCAAACTGTGAGATTGAAGTTTTTGGTGTGGTCGCAAAGAAAACGAAAGCAACTGTCAGATCTAAATAACAACAGGAATTGTGATTATATATTGGCCATTTTTAATGGGCGAACGAAAAAGAAAAGAAATCAATTAATGCCTTTTAACAGCAGAGATACTGCAACTAATTTGTCCTGATACAAAGCGAAAAAAGAAATTTAATCTCAGCAATGATTATTTGTTGCCCATGTCCAAACAGTATACATTTACAAGAAAGGTTCTCGCCTCTTCCTGACAAATCGATGTTGGCTTTGAAGGAGCTGACATCCGCCCAATATCGCTCTATTGTATTTTCAGCCAATGAGATAAACACACTGCGATTAACACGGACCGACCATTTTCTATATCACTAGGTGCTCAAACAAATCGTGGCATACACTGTATGTACGTGGTTGTCTTGGTATCCGAAGAGTTCTCGAGAAGAATTAAATTGTAATCTTGAAGACACAATATTAGTGCTTACTTTCTGTAACTAGTGTCGAGTAGGAAAGAGAGAAGTAATTCGCGGTTTGGGTGAGTTCTGAATCTTCGTAACAATATATATAAATATATATTTAACTCGGGAAAACAGTCAGTGCAATCGATGGAAGCTAAAGTGGTTTTCGAAAACAAGTTATGCGCGGCGTGTAAAGAGAATTGTGCTAATGTCCTTTTATTTTTGATTTTAGAACTCGACGGTAGCATAGATGGCTGAAGATATCGCTTCATTGGAGGAATTACTACGACAATGTGAACACATCCATTCCCAGTTTAACTTTACAGCCTTACAAGGACTAGATGCCAATGAGACTGCATCAGTGTTACCTTTCCTACTGGGAAATGTCACGCTTTGCGTGGAATACTTGGAAGGAATGGCAAACGATTCATCACTAGACTGGACAGCAGAAGCAACAATCGCACCCAGTTACCAGCTCCCAATCCTGTTTACGTATTTCGTGCTTATTGCGGTGTTTGGCTTAGCCATTAATTTGTGCGTGATCGGTACAATTTGCCGCGTCCGAAGACTATGGACGATCACAAACGCTTTCGTATTGAGTCTGGCAATGGCCGACTTCTTCATGGCAAGCATCTTAGTCCCGCTTAACATCTGGTCTATGAACCACCCAGGCCAGGACACGGTCAAGGACACGTTATTTCCTTTTCTAGGCGTTGCGTCGCTTCTTAACCTTGCCGCGGTGACGCTAGAGCGTTTCCTGTCCATTTCGTACCCACTGAGGTATGACGCGTACCTGACCCGTTTTCGTGCCACAATCATCATCGCCTCTTTATGGCTCGTGTCGCTGTTCCAAGCGCTGTTGCAGTTTGCATTTAAGAACAAGTCTCGTAAAACTCAAACCCTGTACGAGGATCTGCGATTCGCCCTCGCGTTTGGTCTGCCGTGTTTGTGTATCCTGATTGTGAACATTAAAATTTACTGCGTGGCAAGAAAGCACGCGACGCAGATCAATGCTTCGAATCCGCAGGGCCAAAGCGGAAGCTCGAGCCGGGCTTTCGTAAAGAAGCTCAAAACGGTCAAAGTCATCGCTCTTCTGGTGGGCACATTCATGTTAACCTGGCTGCCGTATTTTAGCCTGACGATCTATGAGCACCATACAGCTTACAGGAAAAAGACAACAAGTTTCAACGTGGCCTGGAAAGTTACTGAAGCGCTGGCGTGTGGAACTGCCCTGTTGAATCCACTGCTGTATGGATTACTCCGAAAGGACGTGCGAGAGGCCATATTGAAAGGACTGTTGTGTCAGAATGTGAACCAAACTGCACTAGAAAGTGTTTCGTATAGCTTTCGAACGGTGCAGAACACGATTAGGTCAAGTAAATGAAATCGCATATATTAAGTCTCCTCCGCTGGGCTAAAACTTCAAAGGGATTGTGTTGTTAAAATAGGAATTCAAACCAAACAACAAACGCTTTACAATCCCGAATTTATTTATATTTAATCTTTTAGAATTCTCTTAAACGTATTGTATATAGTGCAATCTGAAGAGTTTACTTTTTAAGCGAAACCTTTTCTGTGGAATTAATAGATCTACACTACAAATCAAAAGAGTGACTTTTTCGAAATTAGTTTTTAGATGGAGTTAATCAGACCCCCCCCCCCCGAAAAAAAACAACAACAACAACAACAAAGTTAGAAGTGATAACCCTGAGCGTAAATGAAGCGTTAGTGGGTCATGTTTTTAGATGATTCTTTTGCCATCAAATAAGCGCAACTGCATGTAACAAAACTACTCTCGCGCAGGTAGAGAGCTCCTATTCCGGCAGTGGTCAAAGAAAAACTTAGTACTCGTTTGAATCAGGATAACATGTGAAGGAGAGGGGTTATGTTATTATGTAAGTTTTAACAAAACACATGCCCGCCCTATTAATACAACTGCAGACTTTGGTATATTTATCAGGTTAAATTATGTGCCTTCTGATATAAGATATAATATATTCTGTACGTGCTGATGTTTGTAAACACGGCTTTAATATTCAGTTTTTATGGGAGGAATCTTTCCTTTTATTGTAAATGACAAAAGGTAGAACGGCTATATTCTGATTAAGAATGGATTGAAAACTTTGTAAATAAGTAGTTATGTAATACAATAATGTTCCTCTTTCATCTGTTAAGCGAGTTCTTTACGTAAGACTCTCTGGCCTTAACTGAAAGCCAGTCTATTGTTTCAAAATTGTCAGGTAGGAAATACAATCTATAACTTTAAATCACACCTTGCATTCACTGTTTACAACAAGACGCAGTCCTGTGATGAGTAATTACTCAGTTGCAGACGAAAAATTATTCAAAAGATTGTCTGGGCAGTCAATATTTGCCTTGAGGGCCTGAAATGGGTATGAAAGCTATAAAAAGTCAGTTTAAGCCGACAAAGTTAATAAACATTAGGGACAAAATAGTTTTGGAAATGTTTATAACGAAATTGAGTTGTATATAATGACACTGACTATTTAAGAATGGCAGATGTGAATCTACAGAACAGGTGCCCTTCGGAAAGGCGAACAAGATCACTATCGAGAAAGGAACCTAAAATTTTGTTACCAGTCTACCTATATCAAATTTTGGATTTTGTCAAACTTGTGTTTGTTTTAAAAGAGAAAAGCTTGTCGAAAATAGAGATCTAGTTAATTGGGAATTCCCACTGAATTACCGACGCCCTAAGGCCATAAAACTCATTTAAAACTTTGTCGCCTTCACAGCACGTTTCAGCCCTGAAGGGGAAAAACTCGCATGTGTTTTCTCAGCAAGACAGACGTGAAAGTCATATTTTGAATTGTCTTGCGGCGAAATTGAGGTAATAAAAAACCCTTTAATCAAACAAGTAAATAAAAAGCCTACTTAAGGAAGCACGTTTGTCAACTTTAAGACATCAAGGCTACATCAGAGACCAAAACGTGAGGCCAAGTAGCCGTTTATCGCGTCATGTGAGCTAAAAGACAACCTGAAATGTCGTTGAGACGAGAAAGACTGGGGAGCAGCTTACAGCGGTGCACCAAAGAGTACGGCAAACGGAAAGTTCACATTTCCTTCCCATGGTCTTGTGCCAGATAATTTTTCTCGACCATCTATCCAGCGAGGAGCCTAGGTCCCAACAGGAACATTTCGATTTCGGGGGAAAGAGCAAAAGTCGAATAAAAGTTGTAAGAGGGAGGCGCCTGAAATTTGAATTGGACAAGCAGAATTCAGCAGGCGTGAAAAATTCTACTGTCCTGAATTCAATGCAACCAGACTCTGATGCAACTTAACAAGAAAGCATTGAAGACGGGCAACTTTTCTTACTGGAAACTGCATCGAATATTCACGAAAGTTAATTTATAATTCCAGAACCCTTATCAGATTGTGAAAAGTGAAAACTAAGAAAAACCTGAGCCTCCAAACTTCTAATTTGGCGCCAGCGTGACGCAACTCGCTCGTAGTTCGCCTGGTAGGACAATAGCTCTGTTCTTCTAAATAAAATATGTAGTTTCTTATCAAATCAAGTCCCAAAATTCAGAAGTTAACTATTAGAAGAAACCAAGGCAACGTAAGGAATGTTCTCATTTGTGTTACCTGCGCAGAAAACGACTATTATCGTGTCGTCTCGGACAGTTAAGTTTTGACTGCAGCCCGTATTGCAGTCGCAGCTGCCGTATGCAAGTTTGGCTATGTAAAAAGTTATTTGGAAAAACTTGGAATTAATTAAGATAATATTCGACTGGGCGCAGCCGCGGCTGTTGGATCTGTTTTGACTAATTTCGGTTAAAAAGGTGAATAATAGTTAGCAATATCCCCATACGATCCAAAAAAAACGAGATCTCTTGTTATCACACAAAACCCCCAAAAAGGTCTGATAAGTGTCCATTAAGACACTTGAACCAAATTAACCAAAACGGGCCGGCTCCAGTTAGTCGTAATAAAACATCACTTGGGCTTGAGAAAACGAAAAACTCAATGTTCTAAAATTTGGTGCAACTTGAGTCTCCCTTAGTACTTCGTTTTAAAAATGATTCAATTTTATTTGCACTTTCATGTCTGGTAATGATACCGTTGATTAGAGGTTCGCTTTGCGAAAAGTTTGATTCTGACTTAACATTTAATTTATGTGCACTTTTACAACAATGAATACATCTCTGACACACTGCCTACGCTTCTAGGACGTTCTTGTTCCGGCGAACAAGAACAAGGTCTTGCGAAAACTGTGAGTTGTTACAAAGATTTTAAGCTAAACGTAACCCTTTCCCGACATGTTAATGTGTGTTAAAACCTACATCTGGAAACTAAAACATGGCGCCATTTCCCACTTAGCCAAGCTACATGAGATGCTTAAGAGCTTTTTAGAGCAGGCTTTTTTCGTTAATGGGCAGATATGCTTCCACTAAACTAATATCAACTACTCTACTTGTAATTTGTAACTTTGTTAATAGTTCCAGACCTTTTAAACTTGTTCGGCGTTTTCGATCCTCACCTTCTGTATGAACAGCTGGCTTTTACGAAGGTCAGCACAAGACATACGCAGTTGGATATCGTTTTCCCTGTATATTTTTTTCCCGAGGGAAACTCCCACATAGAAGGACGAGGGGTGCTCGACGAACCTTCTAGTGTCAAAAAAGCAGTTTGGTCCCTCTTAGGATATGACCGGAGATAATGTGTTGTTTTAGAATTGCTATCTCTTAAATTTAAGGCACGCACACAAAACAAGATCTTGATAGCTGTCTGGGGGTTCTTTTCAAAGTATGGGAGTCTACCCCCCTCCCGGATTTCACGTCCACGCTAACCATACGAAAACAAATTAATTGGTCTCACTTTTCAGTTTTGGTACATTCCCGAAACCTGCCGGGTTATTGTTCCATGACATGAAAGAATGAAAACAAGTGCAACCCTCTTTCCACATTTTAAAATTTTAACGAGGCAAAAACAAAAGAAATCTCACAGCGAGTTTTGAGTTTTGAGGTTTCTTTTGTGACCTTCCTTTACACCTTTGTTAGATCTAGAATTTTGATATATTGAAATCAAAATCGACCTAATATAACACAAGACTTTGATTTCTTTGTTTTCCCCTTGCTAAAGAAAATTGGTTTTTTGAATAAGTATTTTGTCAGGGAACAAATTATTTCTAACAAAAGAAGGTTCTCAGTGCTGTACCATCTCAATGTCTGAGAAACGAACGATCTTTGAAAAAATGTCTTTGTTTAAGTGAGAGAGCATTTGATGTTTATTGCGGTGCAAATGTAGAAAAAAATCGTCACCTTTTTCGCAACGTAAATCCCATCTAAGAACTTCAACAGTTTTTTAGCATATTTTTTCTGAGAGAAAAAAAAACAGGAAGATGACTAAACTAACGTTATCGACAGTATTTTTAGGGAAAAACATAAATTCTCCTTTTAATTCCTATTTATTTGTTTCCTTTTAGTTTTGAGAATTGATTGTGTATCAAAGCATTGAAAATCCGCTGACTGATTTTTGCGGCCGGTTTCCTTCAAGTAATATTTTGTTTTATACAAAAATCTCACAAATTTAACGATCGAAAAGTTAAATCTTCTTGAAACCAATACTATAGTATATAATATCAGCTACAATTTTAAGTGCTGTTCTTAGTTTCGATAGAAAACGCTGTAACGTTATTTTTGACAAACGAAGCAGCTTTTCATATCGGGCCAGTAAACGTGCCTGACATTACAAAATGATTAACTTAACGCAAGCTCAGGTACAGAATTCGTTAAAAATGGAAGAGTAACCAGGATTACAAATAATGTTGAGTAAAGCGTTTTGTGGTAAGATTTTTAAAACGTGAGCTTTCGGTTCCAATCTGAAACCTTTAAAAGCCCGAGAATATTTTTCATCACGCGGTTTTACATTTATTTTTTAAAAGGCTTTGGACTTAAAGCCGAAAGTTTTAAACTTGGCTTACCAAAAGAAGCTTGTGCATAGGCTAATTATCAAATTTGTGTTGAAAAACAAAGCACAAAAACTTGTTTTTCCCTACAGCTTAAACAAACAAGATTTAGATCATAACTGGTTTGCTGTGATTACAGAAAGGTGCCTGATACACGTGCGTGGTTCGTTTGCCAGACATTTATACAGTAACTGCTGCAATATTGTTTGAAAGATACGTCAATTTGCCTGACAAATATGGAAAGACGAACAGAAAAAAACGTACCTCGCTTGGGAGCGATAATTGTCCCGTTATCTTTAATTTCGTCTGGCTATTTTCGTAGCTTCGAAGAGAGGTTTAAATGGGAATTTTAAGATGTTAATTTTATCAGTTTTTGTTATTCAAATTTGCCAACCATTTGTTCCAGTGGCCAATAAATCAATTGAAAACTGTTCCATCTTTTCATAGAATTCGGCAAACTAAGTGGATGTCTAAAAGGGCGCTGAAAAACGCTGTGGAGACACGAATCTAGAATGAACTTTCTATAGGTGCTACTGAAGAGTTTTCCCAAACTTTAATGAACGTTCCCATACTGTGGAAAACCCCGATGTTTCAGGATAAATATTGTTTCTGTTTCTTTAAAGAAATACGAGCTAGGGCTGTATTTCATATAATGTTTCCATAGAGATTTCGTCAAACACAGTGAATGTCTTCCAGATGCTATTCTTGGAAACACGTCAGTACCGTTTCTGTCGAGTTTTAGTAGAATTTAGTATACTACTACTTAGAATATAGTATATTTATTATACTAATTTAGCATGCTATTGCAAATGCTGCAATCTGATTAACTGAGCTACTCGTAGGCAGTTCACCATTAAGTAGTTTTCTCTGATTCTTATTGGTTTAAATTGATCACGTGACGCGATAGTGTTCGTCCACGAAAAGACACCATTCAAACAATAGATTTGTTCTGTCGAGGAACTATCGGCTGACAGTTGACCCCTCGGAAATCTGATGTTCTTAAAACAAATATTTGCCCGAGAAGCACGTTTAGAGATGGTTTATAAAAAGCATCTCCTTAATTAGGCAATCAAATTTGTTAGAATATTTAGTAACCACGTGAAATTGTTCTAAGAGACAAGGAAGTACATTCGAGTTCTGTTCGCTCAAATGATGTTTACAAATAAGAATATTTAAACCATCTCTAAACGTGCACTCGATTCGCCCAAACATATTTACTTGAAGAACTTGTGATCCTTTGTTGTTAGGCTAATTTGTAGAGACTGTACAGAAATCAAATCTTCTTTCAGTTTTTTTTTTCACTTTGCCTTGAGAATGGTGTCACTATGGGCGAAGAGAAGCACTGTGAGAGCAAAGTGTTTGCCCGACCAAGACACAATATCCCTGGCCAGAACTCGAACCTAGACCGCTAGATCTGGAGACCAGCGCGTTAGCCATAAGGGCACTCTGCCGTCAAAAAGCTAGTTGACCAATTTTAGGAAGGCAATTGTAAACATTAAACCTCTGCTGGCTGTGTTATTCGAAATATCGCAGCATATGCATTTCATAAGAATTTGAGAAGATCAGTAAGACAATTAGCAATTAGGAAATACATAAATATTTTTAGCATAATTATGCAGGTCGGAAGAGACCTGAAAGTTATAACATTAGGAAGGCGCACAAATGTATAGTAGCACAGATTTAACTGAGAAATCGAAATTTTCACTGTTTTTTTTTCATTAAAAAGGGCCTAGATTGACGAAATATTGGAACAAAACATGGAAGCATCTAGCCGCTTTTATACCGTTTCTCGCCATAATATCCTACCTCCGGCGCGGCTTTACAGTCCGCTTCTGTATAAGGAACCACTTTATTTCTCTTTGCGATATGACCCTGATATGCTAGCATCTATGATAATTTTATTTGTTATGCGGAATCAACTAGGATTAAGTTCGTGCATAAACAAATAACTTGGAAGATATTGATTTTTTGGATTGTACAGCACTAGAAAGTTTAGTAGAAGTAGTGTACAATGAGTGTACAATTCTGGTCTTATCGTTCATGTACCTATACAAAATGATGTCACTATATACCAGTGTTCTTTTATATTCTATTATTTTCATCTTCCTTTGAGGAGAGTTTGTTTATTTTTTCTGGGACATCAGGCGTGACGTATGCCATCAAATGGTTAAACATATAAAGATTTTCAGATGCGAGTGGTATTTTCGCTCAACAAAGGCACCTCACAAAAAGCGACTACAACTCCAACTGGAACAAAATTAAGATATACGGAAATGCTTTGGCTGTCTTAGACTAAAGTACCCTCCCTCGGGCAGTCAACGCTCCTCCCCTGTCCACCCCCCGTGAGTGAGTTTTGCCGCACGTTGTGCAGCTCTTTCAACAGGGACTGTACGTGCCATCTCTTTCTCCTTATTTGGGATTCAGCTCTGTCTAATTCCAGTGCATTAGCTTGCGTCTCCAGTTTTTGATAATCATACAACTGATTACTTAATTTTATCGACTGTTTGAGTTCGTCGATTCGTTTATTTACGTCAGCTGAGACGTCAGCAGTTACGGAACATTCCTTCTGGTTGATCTCTTTAGCATCAATTAAAAAATTCAAAGTCTCGATCATTTTATTCTGCTCAATCAGTCTCGCCTCTGTTAATTTTAAGTCACCTCGAACCTTTTCCATTTCCTCCCGGAGTTCTTCCGAACCGGAATCAACATAAATGCACGTGCATTCGTCGTCAGTTTCAACGTCAGTTTCGCTGCCAATCAGCTGAGCCACGATAAAACCATCATCCGGGGAATTCAATGTTTCACTTCCTGGCCCGCGTGTGTCCGTGGTGTCAGCTGTCTCCACGGGATCCGTGTTCGTAGAGGCGCATTTCACTGTAACAGGTGCCGTGCGATTTATAGTTTTCTCTCCGGAACTCTGACAAACGCCGCTCTTTTCCGTATTGCGTAACATTTGGTTGAGCTCAAAAGAACTGTCTGAATGTAATTCGCTTATCCCTGTATCGTGGTCAGTATCTTTAGCCTGCTCTTCAACGTTGCTTCCCTTGTTATCTGCTTGTTCGGCGTCGTGTCCACAAGTACTTCTCTGTAAACTATCCGATGTCTGTAAACATTTCTCAAGGACATCGCCTTTCAAGTGATCTTCCTCGTGTTTCGATGGTAAACAGCTTTGTTGACTCTCGGCAACTGTTTCTAATGCTTCAAGCATTCCACAAGAAGTCTGAATTCCTTTACTGTCCAATTCCACACTCCTTTTTAAATTTGTCGAACGCGCATTTCGACCCGTACTTTTCTTACCATTTTGTCCTTTCAGCTCCGCGTCCTTATAAACTGAACGTTTCTCTTCTCTCTTTAGTTTTTTCGTCGACTCGCGAGCTTTCCTTGGTCTGCTGTATTGTTCTTCGGTACCAGAACCTGACGCAGTATCCTTTTGCAGTTCACTTCTGAACACTGGAGTCGCTTGCAATTCGGCGTCAACTTTGGCCAATGCGCAGAGAATCTGTTTGCTGCAAGTTGCCCGAGTCAGGCCAGATAAAGTGTATCTCTTACCGTTCACATTCACCTTAAGATGAGGCATTCTTAATTCACTTCTCTTCTGTCAATTTGTCAGAAAACAGTCTGAAAAATGGAAAAAATAAGGAACTATTTACTTAATGGATATTTACCGACAAGCTTTGTTAGTTTAGTGCTTTCGTAAGGTAAGGGCTACCAGTAAGTCATTAGAAATTTGAGGGGGTGGGAGTAAAGACATTTTTTTCAAAATCACCATCTTCCCCTCCCTCGCTACAAAAGTCAAATGGTCCAGTCTGTACTTTTCTTCATGTTTTTTCCAATTCGGAAAGTTGCTCTCCTAAAAAGAACAAATAAAGAAGAAATAGTACATAACTTCACATTGCCATTTTTTGTTTTTGTAATTGATACCGTGACGATTTCCATCTCTTTGCAAGACCTCTAGAAGAGTTTTCATATTGTAATTTTGCGACAGGAGATCAGCTAGTATTGCCACGGCAGCCGTAATTAAACTATTCATTTCTCTCCCTGATTGTAGTCCTGACGGGAAAAATCTATGTCATTGTTTTTCAATTTTTGCTTCACGCAGAGTCCAGGAGTCATGTCAAACCATGAGTTTGATTAGATTGCTTTAGCATTCAATTGTTTTTCAGTTCGACTACATGCTCCACACGAGCAAAAAAAAA
>OMLO01001532.1_pt1 | contig 17881 bp, 5 predicted proteins | sample 1674811 | NCBI WGS metagenome assembly OMLO01 (sample SAMN06265003, study PRJEB25207) | coral metagenome | isolation source: Coral host | place: Mexico:La Bocana,Puerto Morelos, Mexico | collected 2008-11-13 | reverse complement strand
GATCATTGCAGAAAGTGTCCGTCGCAACCATCCAGTGGGAAAATATTCTGGAAACTGTTAACAGTGAAACAACAAACAGGTATACAAGATCTTACAACGGTACATTTAGTCTAAGTTTCATAGGTACAATAATGAACTCTTCAAATCTGTTAAGCGACTCGGTGCGTTTGCCGTGTGACATGTCAGGAGAATTGCTCGAATACAACAGATAGTATTTCCATAGATGGTAGCCCAGTGTAAAAGCGAACTATAACGTCAGTGTCAAAAAAGGTGCTTATTCGGGGCTTGATATCTGCTTGTCTGAAACATGTAGTCAAACTCGACTGATGGTTTGGCACTCGGCGCCCTTTACAGTTTTCGCTTCGATTTCTTCACCTCCGGTAACGGCTATGGCCGACTGATCAGAAGAAAAGGCCTGCTCATTCCCTTTGTTTCGATCTCCTTCTTCTTCTGTCGAAGTAATTGGCTGAATGAAGTCGATTTTAACAACAGGAAGACTGCTTTCCACAAGCCTTCGACGTTCTCTTCCGCTTCAATTCGCGCTCTTGTTCGACCGCGCGCAAGTTCATATCGCTTTTTTGTCCTTTCATCTCTCTCTGCGTTCGCATCATGGCCTAATTTAGCGCGATAATTTTACTTAGCAAGTTGCAATGTGGGAATCCAATCTATGTCGTACTTAAGGAGCTGGCTTTCCAGAAACAATATGTTTGCCAAATGCTCGTTCGCTGTTAACACGTCTTCCGATTCCGTGTCTCCGCGAGTCGCTTTTATTTTTTATTTTACTCTCCGCTCTGTAGTCAGTTCTTCCTCAAATTCTCCTTGTTTCGAATACCCCTGAAGGTATTCGACAAATTCCAATCAGTTTATCTCAGTCATTTCTGCTTTCACAGCACAAAACTACGCAAAGAACCGATTTAATCTTTCGTTCTCACTGTGACCTCTCTATTGAGCGGGTTTGTTTGGGCACCAACATGGCGGATAGCAACCGTCGTCAGGGCAAAAGTCACGCGGGTGAAAACCAGGAGTTTATTCATTGCTTATAACATTCGATAAGTTTGAGAGGTTTCGGTGTAGATGATTATCCTTTGGAGAAACCTGAAATGGTAATAATTCAAAATAGAAAACTATGTCTCTTATGTGAAACAATCTGTTAAGCCATCCATAACAACAATTACGTGTCAGCAAAAGAAGAAACAATACTTTGGCTAGCGTTGTTGACGTCCTCTTTGGTGGTCTTGGTTTCAATTGCGCAAAACAAGCCCAGTCGTGCGTAAACGGTCGCGAAAAACGAAATACGAAACTACAATAATTAATTTCTCATCATTGTTTCTCGAACGCTCGAAGCACGAAGTCGCCAAATCGACGTTGGACGCGGAGCCTAATTGTTGTTCACTTAAAGCAGACAGGTAATTAAGCTTGTGTACGCAGTTATACGGCGATCGCATATACGGAAGTGTCTAGCTCTGTCGTCATAAAGTTTCTCTATAGCGAAGGGACGAGGGATGGTAAAAGTAAGTTAAAGTAAGGATTGTTTATGAAATTTTCTATGGCGCGCCGTTTACGTTTAGTTAATTTTTCTTGAAGGAAAAGTTCTGCGGTTTTGGCACGCGTCGGCAAGATTCTCGCAAACTGACGCGAAACTGCTAGATTTGTCTAGAATTGGAATGTTTTCACCATTTGTATTTGAGACAAATCGTTTGTTCAAACAGTGAAATACATTACCTTTGAAGATAGTGTCTATGGGACAAATCGTTTGTTCACACAGTGAAATACATTACCTTTGAAGATAGTGTCTATCAATGTCTTGATATGAGTTAATTCTGCTACAAGGAGAAGTTGTGACAGTACGCGCCGGTGACTCGGTGTCCAGTTGTTTCATTTGCTAGTGAAGCGTCGCTTCACTTTCGCTAGCAGAACCCGTTTCACTAACGGCAGAAGCAGAAGGTTTCAAAAATGTCCGGGAGCAGAATTATATGGCTTCTCAACATCGTTTACGTTAGCACCATCTTCTCTTACCCAAAAACAATCCAAAGAAGAATGTGGAAACCATTCAAACGGCTTCTTACCTGTATAACATCCTTTCCCTGAGTTTCGTGAACCTCGATTCGAAATCTTGAAAGTGTTTTCTTAAACTTGTGACAAACAGTAGGGTGGATTTCGGCCTCCTCGTTCGCGTTATCAAGACTTTAAAGCGCCTTGCACTCTGCAGCAAATAAAGAGACTTCACATCTTCTTGTATAACTTTTCACTTCCCCAGAACATAATCGTAACTATAACGTTGATGTGTATCCATCACATCACGTCGATATAAAGGAAAGACCGTACAACACAACTTTACTATCATTTTTACGCAGACGATACTGCTTCACGCAAAAACCGTGGCCCTTGCACCCAAATCTTGGCCTTCCGCTCACATATTGCACAAAGCAACTATAAAACACACAACATGACTCAAAGAGGATAGCCTGTGTTTTGGTATGCTTGCCATGTTTCTAACAAAATGCTCGTGGCGTTAAGAAGCGTGACGACTATATATCTCAAAAATTTGATATCTCCGGTTCTATTTGACAGAAATTGTTCCCTCAAACGATTAAATTCTCTCCCTTTGAAGTAAGGATTGTTTATGAAAGTTTCTATGGCGCGCCGTTTACATTTAGTTAATTTTTCTTGAAGGAAAAGTGCTGCTGTTTTGGTACGCTTCGGCAAGACACTCGCAAACTGACGCGAAACTGCTAGATTTTAAGTGGTAATAATTCAAAATAGAAAACTCTGTCTCTTATCTGAAACAATCTGTCAAGTCATCCATAACAGCAATTACTTGTCAACAAAAGAAGAAACAATGCTTTGGCTAGATTAACAGACGCGCTTAGAGCGCTTATTACACGTATGTTGTAAATATGCAAATTAGCCAAGTGATAATGTCGTACACTCAACCAAATTTTGATTACATGTGATACACAAGGATATCTCAGCCACTTTGCATCAGAATTGTTTGATTCTTTGCGGTAAGATTCTACTCCAGGGGCTCTATAATATGAGCGCAATATTCCGTTAACATGGCAACAGACTACGTTCCAGACCGCCGTGTTACGAAAGGTTTTTCTTGCCACCTTTAGCGTTCGATATCCCTTACCGAACCAGCTGTATTTTAAAACTGATTTTAAACTGCTTTAAATGTATTTTGACGATTTGAACAGGTTTTTGAAGTATGTATAGGGTATTTGTATGCTATTTTGTAAAAAAATCCAAAATTTTGGTTCTTGTTTGTAAGTATAGTTAAACCTATTTCATGACATTGGAATGATTTTCCCCTTTGTTTTTCATGTAGGTTTAGCTAAAAACAGGGTTGAAATAGCGTTTTAATAGTAGGGCCACAAAATTTTCGTTCAAACTTTTTAAATATAACAGTTAAACACTGTTTTGAATGTTATGTTGGCAATGGTTGTAGTTTACAAAGAATTATCAGTGTAAAAATAGTTTTTAAATAAGATATTAAAAATTTAGTTGACATGTCAAGAGCATAAAATACGTCTTAAATATGCTATTTGAAATAGCAGTTCATATCAAGCTTGATAATACAACCAAAACAGCCTGTTTTAAACATATTTTAAGTTTCAGTCAGCTGCGTATACTACTTAAGAAGTAGTTTTAAATAATAACGGCAATGTGACTATGTGAATTTTTAAAACAAGATTTAAATACACTATTTTTGCACTATTTAGAAAAATAATCTATTAAAATGGCAATTTAATACAATCAACATAATTTGCTTCACTTGTTTGAAAACTGCTTATAGTTTCTTTTCCCTCAAGGTTTACATACAAAACCTTAAACACAATGGATCATCTTATCTGTAGTAGATTTTGTTTACCGGCTACATTGTATCTAGAAAACAGAAGGTAAGTTCTATATTAGATGTACCACGCTGGGCTAGGGCACATTCTCAAGTGGAACTTTCGTCACCCATTGTTATCAACTTGAATTGTAGAGTGGGAGTACAAGAAAAATCACCTGGCAATGTTTCAAAATGGCAGCAGGAGAAGTAATTCTGAAAGCGATTCAAGCCCTTTGTCCACTGACCGATCATATTAATGACCATTTTGCATTTGAAGAGGTGAAAGCCAGCCTAAATTATATTTTCAAAAAACATTGTGAGGAGCAAAGCTCTTTGGAGCCAGACAGTCCCAGAAATCAGCTACACTTCTTCACAAAGGGGAAATAATATTTGGCTGAAAATGATCCACCAGTCCCTTAGTCCCCAAAAGTGGGCTCGTTTATGGCTGGAGGATATTAAAATATGGGATGTCATCTAAAGTTTTGATGTACATGTAGTTTTGCAAGCAATAAATTATATCTGTGTATATTTAATGTTCCTTCATGGTATCAATTTTATGACTAAGCCACTCGGTTAATCTCATAAATTTATAACAACTTTGCCTGTAAATTTATACATGTGTAGGGTAAATCAGATCCAGACCCTCCTGTTTCATTGATGTTTTCATTGTTTGGCCCTATTTGCCAGGCACTTGCTGTTAACTTCTGTTTGTAATGTTGCAATTACTTGTGCAAAAGTGCTATCGGCTGGAACCTCTGAGAGACTTTTTAATATCAGCTGACAGTTTGAATTTTCTAAAAGCTTCCAGCAAACCATCATTTGGTGACATAATACCAGTACCATAAATTACAGTTTTGGTATATTAGAGATTACAGGTAAGCAGGCATTACAGTCTGTTTGCTGACCAAATGGACACAGGCAGACACTCAGATTCTGGCTCAGGCACTAGTTGTTTCACAGCTCTCGGTGATAGCTGTCATTCTGGCACTGCTCTGTGCCAAGTGGTCACGCATAAGAAGCCTCAAAAACTAGGAAGAGTCTCTCCCAACGTCAAAGATAATTTAGAAATCAATGTCAATAATGTATAAGCAGTGTATATTATAAACAATAGTCTATTTGAAACTCACATATTATGAAGAAATATTTGGCACAAAAATCATCCAAACAAGAGCAAAAGTAAGAAAACAAAAAAACACAGACTTTTATTGTATAAGCATTGAAGATTCTCTTGATAGCAAAATTAATCGAAAAATTAGAATGTATTTAAAAAATGTATAGAGTAATTATTGATTGTGATCAGTCGTCATGTACATGCTTCAAGATCTTGGAAAAGTGCTGTCAATCACAAAGTACACCAAAATCAAGATTTTACAACCAAATTCCTTTGTTTCAATTATACATGCCTTTTTGTTGATTCTCTTATGAGCTGTTACTAACAGTTTTTCAGATTTGACATTCATGTAATTTTGAGGTCAAAATTGATCTGAACTACTGTGGATTTTTTTTTTTTGAATTTATGTAAAATTGTTGTACAACAGTTTAGTCATTGTATATACATCACCATATATTTGAACTGCGGAGAAAGATATGAATTTATGGTTGATCATCGCAGTTATACACACAACTTGAGCAGTTGTGAAATTAAATTAGCCTGAAAACAAAATTCAGGCCTGAACGAGATTCGAACCCATGACCTCTGCGATACCGGTGCAGTGCTCTACCGACTGAGCTATCAAGCCATCTGGGAGCTGGCCACATTGTCAGTTCGCAATATACCCGTAGAAGGTGAAGAATGTAAATGAATATATGAAGGACCAAATATTTGAACTGCGGAGAAAGATATGAATTTATGGTTGATCATCACAGTTATACACACAACTTGAGCAGTTGTGAAATTAAATTAGCCTGAAAACAAAATTCAGGTCTGAACGGGATTCGACCCCATGACCTCTGCGATACCGGTGCAGTGCTCTACCGACTGAGCTATCAAACCATTTGTGAGCTGGTCACATTGCAATTGTGAGTTTGTAGTATACTCGTACAAGGTGAAGAATGTAAATGAATATATAAACGACCATATACTTGAACTGCAGGCAAAGATATGAATTTATGGTTGATCATCGCAGTTATATACACAACTTGAGCAGTTGTGAAATTAAAGCCTGAAAAAAATATTCAGGCTGAACGGGATTCGAACCCATGACCTCTGCGATACCGGTGCAGTTTAGTCATTATTGCTAACAATGTAGGAAAACCATTTTTTTGACTTAATAGATTTTAAAGATAAGAGTTGATGTTCCGGTTAAGAGTCTGCATGTTCTCTGTTCTGCTAACAAAAAAAAAAGAGGCATTCACCACTAATATCAGAGCAAGCTGGCAAAAATCGCTGGTTGTTTTGATTTTAAACCAAATAATTATATGTAATTCACAATAATTGTGAATAATAATTATTATTGGATAAGGTTGAGCAAAATATTGTGATTTGTCAGTGGTGACCCTTGTAGAATCAGACACTATGTATAACCTATGTAAATGCTATATCTTTAAACTATGTAAATGGTATGTTATGAGTATTGAAAAACTATGATAGCAGCTGCCATACAGTATATTCAGCTTATTTGCCGAAGCTGAAGGCTGAGGCAAATAATTGACCTGTGGCCACCCAGTTTGGTTTCATTTTACAAAAAACTCTCTGCCCGTTCTGGAAAATGATCTGCCATTTAAGTTATTTCACCTGAGAGCTTGGTTTCACTTACGCTTGAGCAGAATATTATTTTCAGCAAACAAATTTAAATAGTACTACGCATGAGCAGATAATTTTTTGTAGGCAGTTATTTACAGGTTCTCGGCCAATGAAAAGGAACAAAAATTGCATTGAATGATAAAAAGATTTTTTTTTCAGTTGTTAACAACATTTCAGAACACCCAGAAGCCTTTGCACATTTTGCTTGGGTGCTACCTTGTTAATTAGAGCCCAAGCTTCGAGACCTAGCAACGAACAACTACCTAACAAAGACTTGGAACATTTCATTATTAGTTATGTACATTGTTAACCACTTACCCATCCATTCATGTCCTAATGGGCTATTTTGTAGCTGCTTAAATTTTCTCTTGTTCTTAAAAATGCCATAACCAAAAAAACATAAAATACTGAAGACTCCCTTACTAGACCACATAAAAACCCTTGGTGGTAAATCCTACTGATTCTGCAAATATTTCACAACTTGTTTCAACTGCCTTAGTTTCTTTCAAAGAATGAATCACTTCAGCTAGATTTTTTGTGTGTGTTTTCAGCCTTCTCTTTTTAATTCCTCTGCTTGCCTTTCATTATTTGTCGTCTTCATTTCTTCTTCATTATTTCATTATTTTTCTTCTTCTTGCCAGGTAATTCTTCCTAAACCTTTTTTTTAAGCTAAGCCATACTTTGGATGTATATCAAACCGTCCACATAAACATGTACATTCATCTAATCAAACATTTGGTGAATTTGAATTGCACTCTGTTCATTTCCGGAATGCTTGTCTCTCCCCCACTGCTGGTCAAGACTTAAATGTGCAAAGGGTGACGTCCGTATTACAAGTCCTTTCAAACATTTTCCAGAGCCCCTTTTGTGTGAATATCATTTTTGTTAAGAAGTCTAATGTAGTTACAGGAACCATAATACTGAAGAATGAAAATAATCTAAGTGAAATTGACGATATAAACAATAATGGGACAAATACAGGTTGGGTGCACGTGACACCTAACGTTGCAGCTAGAATGCAAGGATTCTATTCAATAACATAGTCAGTTAAGACATGTATACAACACATTGTCATACACAAAAAAGTGCGATTCCATTCATTCGAATATCCCAATTTGGTTCTTCGAGAGTTCGAACCCAATCGTTCGACAAAGTTCGATTGATTTCGATAAAGTTCGTTTATCTAGCGTTCCATTTGGTACGCGACTAATTCCGTATGAAGCAAAGCCATGCATGTGAAAGCTTCTCTAATAAAAGCTTACATTTGACGCATCTTTCAAACAAGAAATTGCCATGCATTACCCGCGAAACTTACTGGAGTATGTCTCAATGTAAAATACTTGAAAATACGTTTGAAAAAGTTACAAGGAGTGTAAACAACAAAATGTTAAAGCAGATACAATAAACAGTTACCGTAAAGTTAAAAATCCTGGACTAAGAACCATCCAGTGGCAGTGAGCCGATCATCTTTGGCGGTCGTTTGCTTCCGGCGGTCGTTTGCTTCCGGCGGAAAGAAATGGATTTTCGGCTGACCTCTGATGCGTGCATTTTGGTTAGCTGTGATTGCGTGAAAGATCATGTGAGTGACCACGTGGCCTGTTGCCATTTCAAAAAATCCGAAAATTTCGTTCGATCCAGTGTTTTAAAAATTGTTCGTTCAATTAGACACTGTTACATCTAAATATACTGTACATGTATGATCAGTGATATGGCAGTTATATGTTTGCAGCTATCTGTGCAGCTGTAAATCCACTGTCATTTTATGTGTGATGGCATAAGCTGATTCGATCAATTCGTAGGGAAATTAAAGAGCGAGCTGGAAGTAAATCAAACAGTTTGCATGTTTTTCTTTAAGTGGAAAGGCAACTTTATAGACTTAACGTGATACCAACACATACGTATGGAGACAAGAAGAGTCAATCCTGTAGTAATTAATCAGTTCAATGCAGTAAATAATTTTGTTTTTATTATCAGCTTTGAGATACTGGAGATGGAGAATGGCACTGCCCTGTTAGGGTCAAAGTCTTTGTGAGTCCGATAGGGGTCTTTCAACTGTCTTCATGTCAGCCTCGGTTGTCGAGTAACCCTTGTCAAGACTCACGTTGACCCGGTAAGAAGGGTTGAAATTTCTTAAATTTTTACATGTAAACAGTGGGCCAAAAGCTAACCGGGTTGGTATTGTCAGTCAAATAACCATGCTGTTGCATTTTTTTGGAGCACGGTGACGTATCGTTTCAGGAACTCCTACCATTCCGTTAAACGTTCAAGGGTTTTGTTTGTCATCTTTAAGCTCATGTTTTCAGTTTTTGAACGGTAAATTAAGCGCAGGCCCGGGTCAGGCTTGAAGCAAAGAATATTTGACAACCCAGGTTAGTACTCTGCGATGATTTAAAACAGGGTAAAAACCTACCCGAGAGAGTGTAAAAAGGACGTAAGAAGATTACTGAGGCTAAGTTTTCTTACTCACTTCACCGAACCACCAAACTTCCATTTTCACCTGTCCAAGAGCAAAAGTTAACTGCCCCAGCAATCAGACCTGTTGTTTTTTTTTCCTGCCCTACCTGGTAAAACTACGCATATTCCCTCTTTGGCCTAGTCCAAACGTACACGATACAAGAGAAAATTATCTCATAGTTTTCATTTGCATCACACACAACAGACTAAATGAAAGAGGGACTTAATTGTAGTCTACATCTTACTAACAGTAAGTGATTATTTTTTCAATGCCTGCGAAAGTCTACGGTTCAAAAGCATGGTTTTACACTTAGTTAGCCAAGTTAATCAGCTCAAGCTACAGTTAGATTAGGGTCACCAAGTTAATGCATGAATGATCTAAGAGTTTTGTGTTAAACCCCTTCAAACAATGCTTAGTAACGAAAGGTGTATAAAACCTTTGCAGAACAAGATCATCACCTACTAAATATATGTACATGTGCAAACGTCACACGTACAAGTAATTAAGTTGTAACCTAAAATTGGTTAAGGGTTCTGTTGATTAGAAGTGATTGCTGCATGTTCTGCAGGCATACTGTGTATAATTTCCCAAGATGCAAGTTGAAATATTAGTCTGTCAAGTTCACTGGTTTCTGTTGCAAATTGACCAAGATAGCGCTATTTATATACTTGTAGTAACATTTGGCTGAGTGTATGACGTCATTAGTCATCTCATTTGCATATTTTACAAAAAAATTTTTAAACTTAAATATCTTCAGAAAAAATGCAGATACCTTGCAAACAGTAAACAGCAGTTTTAATCTTTCGTGGAATTCTATGTGATAAACCTAAAAGTATCAAGATATAAAAATTTGATCATAGTAGCACTTTAGCCCAAACTTTTAACAGAGATGTTAGTAAAATACGTATATGTTATTTGCCGGCCGGGAGGTCCGTACTGGGACAAACTGTGCCCGAGGTCTTGAGTACGGCCCGAGGCTGTTTCACACCATGCGCGTGCGTTTGACGTTTCGGTCAAGTAAGCCCGTGTTGTTTACTGAACTATTTAAAAGAAGAGATTTAGTTTTCCCTGATTTTAAACTGAGCAATAAATGATTTACATTTCATGGAGGTTTTTAGTGTAAAAAAGTTGCTAAAATAGCCGCAATGTTGGAAAACTTGGAGCGGTCCGTACACGGGGTCCGTATGGGAAAATCCGGACCGCTCGAGCGCGCGGAATTAGCCAATCAGATTCAAGGATTTAGGATTCCGGACCGCTAAGATGCTTCAGAAAAAAATAATATTTAATCATTGCTTATCACATGTAATAAGTTTGAAAGGACTCGATGTAAAAGCGAATACAAAAACAGCATTCAAAACACAATACTTAAGCGCAACGCCATGGATGATTATCCTATGAAGCAACCTAAAAAAACTGTGTCTCTAATCTGAAAAAAATCTGTCAAGCAATCCATAATAACAATTATCTTCGTAGAATACGTACAAATAACGCCCAAAACGAGTACAAACGAGAGGACCGGCTAGACAGGTTTTCTCGCAACGTTCAAGGAACGAATTGGCGGAAGTTACAAAAACACAATTTAGCATGTTGGATAATAAATCACCAGTAAAGATATCGATGACGTCATTTCCAGCTTTTCCACGGCTGTACATGTTTGGGTAGTTGAACATTACACGTTAACTCGAAGAAATGAATTTTATGTTTTCGTGGCAAGAGGAATATCTTCTCGCCACCGTGTAATATCCTCTATTTACCTGTCAACAACTAAGAAACTATGCTTTGTCTAACGTTGATGACGTTCTCAGACATGCGTAAACGAAACACTTTGTTTCTCGGAAGCTTGAATCTCGAAATCAAGAAATCGGCATTGAACACGGAGCCTAAATACTCTTCACTTGAAGCAGACAGACAGGTAACTATCTTTAAGACCAGTACTGATAAAGATTAAAGCTTGTATACGCAGTATAGTTCTCGCCGAAATATAACTGTTGACTTGATTTGCGTTTGTGCTGCTGCTGATCGGTCGTTGCAGTTACCGCCAGTAACCAGATCCAACGTACGAGTCATATGAATTTGAATAAAAACGTCGCTCATATTGCTCGTTCCCATTAAAATATCTGCAAAAGAAGGACCAGGTATAAAATATTTTAGAACTGAAATGACGCTCAAACGTTCGGACAAAACGAAAATACAATAATCAACTTCACAATGTTGTTTCTTAAGCGCTTATATCGCCAAATCGAGGTCGAACACGGAGCCTAAATGTTTTTCACTTGAGGCAGACAGACAGGTGACTCTCTTTAAGACCGGTACTGATAAAGATTAAAGCCTGTGTAGGCAGTACGTATATACAGTTCTCACCGAAATATAACTGTTTTCGTCATTCGTTGTCGGAAACTTCGAGACATTCTCAGAATATCTTGAGCCCGGCGGCGAAATTCTAATAAACTACAGAATACAGGGCCACTCATTTACATCTTATTGAATAACAATAGTGCCTACTGTGTTATACTTCGTGCTTCGAAGGTTTTCACACATGTAAAATAGGCGGTCCAAAGTGGCCCTGCGTTCTGTAGTTGCTCCCACCAATTATTCATGTTCTATATTTTGACAGGTCGCATCAGACCAACATGTCTGAACTAAAACGTTGTTGACTCAAATATACGTTACAAGATCTACATTTCTCGATGAAGTATTTTATTAGATTTTATGCAAGTTGTTCTTCATGCTGTATTTTCTCGACTTTCCGCTTTTCAGCAACTCGTGATTTTCGGCGCACAATTGGAGAGCAGATTTTGCTTGACTTGCGTTTGTGTTGTCGCTTGCGCCGCTTCCGATCGAAGAGGATTGTCTCGTTGAAGCCAATTTTTCAAATTACTGCCAGTAACCAGATCCAACGTACGAATCATGAATTTGAATAAAAACGTCGCTCATATTGCTCGTTCCCATTAAAATATCTGTAAATGAACCGGGGATAAAATATTTTAGACAATGAGGCTCAAACGGTCGGGCAAAACGAAAATACAATAATCAACTTCACATTGTTGTTTCTTGAACGCTTATATCGCCAAGTCGACGTTCAACGCGGAACCTAAATGTTTTTCACTAAGGGCAGAAAGGTAACCTTCTTTTAGACATGTACTAATGAAGATTTAAGCTTGTGTACGCAGTTATACGGCGATCGCATAACGAAATGTCTACCTCTGTCGTCATAAAGTTTCTCTGCAGCGAAAGGATGAGGAATGTTAAACTGAGTTAGTTGCTGTGTAGAACATTGGTCTATAAATATTCGATTAAGTTTGTCATCAGCGATCGTCACTAGTTGCAAATTCCCATACAGCAATGACGTACGAAACGTAGAGGTTAAGCTCTCTGCCGGATTTGAGCTCTTTTATTAGCTATGGTGGGGTGAAGATGTTGGCGTTTGATATAATGTACCTCTTTGTATATAGGAAATGAATAAACATAGCTATTAAGCCTCGCTACCAAGCTGAATTTTATATACAAAAGTGGTCTATTGTGTGAAATAGTCTTTGTTATAAGTAAATTCAGGAGTAGCACGCTGCTTTGTGTGACTAAAACCTCAAAAAATCATTTTTGGTTATCCTACGATAGACATGGATGCCATTTAAGGCAATGCAGGTGGTAATTGTGCATGAGTAAGCTCAATCTGTTTCCGCTTTAACTTACCGTATTTACTCGAATAAGCGCCGCGGCGCTTATTTAATTTTTCGTGTCTCGGGTGCGGCGCCTATTCGAGGGGGGCGCTTATTCGAAGGCGGCGCTTATTTAATCTCCGTACTGCAACAGTTAGAGGGAAGAGAAAGAGGAAGGTTTTGAAGAGAGAACTGAATGAAAGAGCGTCGAGATATACTCACTTTGAACTGAAAAAACATCACTATTGATGAAAGTAAATTCCCATTGCTGGCTTAGAAACGAATTGCAGCGAGTACAGTGTATTTTTATCATCTTATGGAAATACTCGAATAAGCACCGCACCGCAACTGCGGCGCTTATTCGAGGGCGGCACTTATTTTCGACCCCATGTGCGGCGCTTAATTGAGGGCGGCGCTTATTCGGGGGCGGCGCTTATTCGAGTAAATACGGTAATTGTAAACACGAAGGAACATGAATATATTGTTTTGCCGAGAAGACATACTCTATGCAATAGTTTCCAACTCGATTTGTCTAAAATTTATTTAGTCCTGTAATGAGCCTGGTAGTAAAGAATAACATCCAGGCTTTTTTTTTAATTAAATGCTTACTTTGAAAGTACTTTGAACAACTCAGCGGGGCAAACTCAGCACAGTTTATCAACTGAAGTTATCTGAAGACTTTCAAACCAGCTTTCAGTTCCCGAGCTATTATGTTTGCTTGGTCAGTGGATCGATCATTAAAAACGTAAACAGATACCTTCCTACTTTTAACTATGAACAACAGTATTTGACTAAGTGCATAATGTAAAACTGGAATATTCGTGGAGTATTTCCTGATAAAGTAGCCGAGTAAAAACAAAATAACTCAAAGAGAATAGTCTTTGTCTCGGTACGCTCAGCATGTCGCGTACAAAATGTTCATGGTGTTATGAAGCGTGACGACTATATTTCTCAAAAAAATGATATCTCCTATTCCATTTGACAGAAATTGTTCATTTAAACGATTAAATGCTCTCCCTTTGAAGTAAGGATTGTTTATGGAAGTTTCTATGATGCGCCGTTTACATTTGGGTAATTTTTCTTGAAGGAAAAGATCTGCGGTTTTGGCACGCGTCGGCAAGACTCCCGCAAGCTGACGCGAAACTGCTACGTGTCACCATTTGTATTTGGGACAAATCGTTTGTTCAAACAGTGAAACACACTATCTTTGAAGATAGGACTGTTTATCAATGTCTTGATATTTATTGTAGTCAAGTAAAGCCAGATTTTAGTGGTAATAATTCAAAGTAGAAATCTCTGTCTCTTATCTGAAACAATCTGTCAAGTCATTCATAACAACAATAAATTATTGCTTGTTAACAAAAGAAGAAACAAAACTTTGGCTAGATCGGCAGACGCGCTTAAAGCACTTATTATATACGTACGACATAAGCAAAAATGAGTACCTGCTGTCCGCATTTTCCGTATCCTGTGCCGTTTTATCCTAACTAATAATGATTTTGGGCGGTAGCCTGAGTCTTGGAACGTTTTTGCGAACCAGCCGGATCGTCGTGAATACAAAATCGCCTCCATGGTTTCTGACTACATCTTGGTTGTTGGAAACGTATGAGAAAAGTACAAAATCTTATGTCTACCCATTCATGGCAAATTGGAGCTCAAAAATATTAACCGTGCGACATGCCTCAGCACACTACTCAAGGAACCTTTTCAAGAGTCATAATTAACCAATCACTGCGGCTAAAAATCGAATGCAGAACATAGAAAACTGTATTGGTGTTAGTATACTACTGCCACCTTGATTACTAATGGTAATAGGACTAAATGGAGTCTAATATTCGGTCTGCAAGCATACGAGTGAACAAGCCCGAATCCGATTTGTTAATAATGAGTATGATTACAAAGAGAATTTGACGAAACGATGTCCTGTTATCGAATAATCATAATCATTTCAGTTACCCAAAAAAGTGAAAGTTTCATTTGAAAAAGTTAGTTTTTTTTTAAATATATTCACCAAAGTGGAGGTAAATATCCACCACTTTCACCGACACTGAGGTGAATAATTGTTTTAGTGTATACCACACAAGCTGAATAACTAGCGGACTTATTTGAAACGGGAAGCCATTTTGTTTTTCTTCGGTTGCTCTGGGGTGAATAGTACTTGGTTAATTACCTCCGAGCTAGCCAATCAGCGTGCGCGAAAAGTACTATTCACTTGTGTGGTATATACCAATTAAAATTAGTATATACCACACAAGTGAATAGTGCTTTTCGCTCGTGCTGATTGGCTAGCTCGGAGGTGATTAGCCAAGTACTATTCACCCCAGAGCAACCGAAGAAAAACAAAATGGCTTTCCGTTTCAAATAAAGTTACTCTTAAACAAGTAAAGTTACTCATTGGTCCGCTAGTTATTCAGCTTGTGTGGTATATACTAAAACAATTATTCACCTCCACTTCGGTGAATAATTGTTAATTATGGAGAATGCTTGAAAAAAGGCCGTCTTTTAAAAAGCAGTCCCCAGGGATAATCCTCGTCAATTTTACAAAGTTGTTAGTTACTATAGTGGCTGTAATCAACGTTGTAATTGGTTGTGAGGACTTAAAATGACTGGCTCATGTTACTTCTGATTACTTGAAGACAGGATTGATCATCACAGTTTTACACACAAACTTAGCAGTTGTGAATTTAATGCATGAAAAAAATTCAGGCCTGAACGGGATTCGAACCCATGATCTCTGCGATACCGGTGCAGTGCTCTACTAACTGAGCTATCAAGGTAACTTGGAACTGGTCACATTGACAGTTCGTAATTAATACACCCGTAGAAGATGAAGGATGCAAATGAATATATAAAAAGATCATATATTTCACCTGCGGAGAAAGATATGAGGAGACGATTGATCTGTTCTTCTCTCACTCTGGCGACGGGAATATCCTGAACTTAGGAGAGAAATCGACTTGCTGCTCTTGCCCGTTCCCCATGCAAGGCTATTAAGCCTCTTTTCCGTGCAGCTTGAAGTAGACAATAGTTTTGTTTTGCATGGATGAAAATTAATAATTAACAATTCAAATTAAGACAACACTTGTCCTACGATTGGATGCGAGAAAATTCTACTTGACTTGCTAGATTATTCACACGCTTCGCCGAAAATAAAGACGTAAACGTAAGCGTAAGCCTTTCCTTCCAGTCAAAGATAAAGTTGTAAACCTATCAAAGTAACGTAGTTCCCATTTGGACTAATTTCGTCTCTTGTGGAAAGCATATTTGTGTACTGCCCTGCTTTATGTTAGGTCCGAGAACACGCTTCTCAAAAAGGTTTTTTTATAATTGTATATAGCATACAATTAAACAGCTATTACGGTCAAACTTACACTAATTTGATCAGGATTCGCCTTGTGAGATAATTTCTCGAATGCACGCAAAAGGATTAAAGTTCATTAAACGCGTTGTTATTGGAAAGCATGCTACCGAAAATGCGCACACGCATCAGCTCTCGCAGCATATCAGGTGATTAGTTTTATTGCTTCTGTCAAGTGAAGATGCATGTCAGCTTTTTCAATGCTAAATTTATGGGTGCTTCAATTGGTGAGTAGTCAAGTAAGTCACATTAAATATCAGGAAGATTAAATGGACATTTCGTCATCAGATTGTTATTAAATTTACGCAAGTTTAATTCAAATATTTTTTGTTGATGGTAGCATAGTTAATAGAGCAAGATAAACGGAACCAACAGAAGGCCGAATGCAAAACAAATCGTACACTCAAAAAGGTGATCTATCAAAGCAAGCCGATTACCATAGCTTTAGTAACCAAGAGAGCTATAAAAATGAGATAAAAAGATCAACTTTACTTTTCCCATGTTCTTTAAACGTTTGGTAAGTCAGAAAGACTTTTTCCTTAAAACAGCACATCTCCAAAGGAGATTTGATTTCTGCTTAGTAATCAAAGAGTAAATACAAATTGACGGTCCAAACGCGGAAAAACAATTTTCCATCTCGCTTACATAATTAGTATTTCCTAGGTAGGAAAATTAAGTAATCGAAATAAAGTATAGTTTATTCTGTTATGAAATAACCCTGCTAAAATATGTTTGTTCCTATTTTACTCAATAATGGCCAAATTTGGCAGGGATTCCATTTCATGATGTCATCCACTATAACTACTCCACCACGTCGGTTTATCTATTTTTTAGATTTCCGCCCCGATAATGTCACCTTCCAAAGAGGAAAACTTCGTCACTTTATGGTACAAAAATGAGGTCATCAACGCCCTATCAATCCTAAGCAAACGCCCCTCCACCGATCGCCATTGTACTTTTCTATCCAGGGGTCCCATACTGGGCTTGTAAATGTTAGTGAGGCCTCACGCAGCTCAGGCACCTTGGTTTTGTCCTTAGTGCTGATATTGATGATAGTACATGGAAGGAAGGATAGATAAGAAGTTAAAGCGGTGATTTTCAAACACGAGTAGCAAATTCAAAACGATGTGAAAAATCCTGGCTTTTATCCTGAGAATTTAAAATAATGTGCCAATGCTTGCTACACGAACATCCAAATTTTAAAAAGCTTGCTTTTTTGCTATTTTTAGAAGTTGTGTTGTTACTAGGCACACTAGTGGCTACCATTTTGTAGCTGAAAGCAATTTAAATTTGCTACTGAAGTACAAGCACAACTGAATTAGTTAGCGTTGGTTTTAACTATAGATTACAAGAAGACATATTTATGTGAGTTCAGAGATGAACATTGAGTGCTTGTCGTTGTGGTAGTACACAACATGTAAGACGCATGGTTCTATCATCGTTAGCATGATAAAGCGCTTTTATCGATTAGCTACAGCCCGCTATAGTACTAGATCTTATAAACTCAGTTTTCCTTGTGTGATACAACACTCGTTTTGAGAGCGGCACAGTACACAGTAAATTTCAGCGAGTTAAATTAACCCCCATTGTGGGGTTAATTTAACTCTTCAAGCTGGAGTTAATTTTTTGGGAGTTATTCTAACCCCAAAAAGGAGTTAATAATACTCGCCGTGGAGTTAACTTAACTCCTCTTGTAGGAGTTGATTTTTAGGTCTTAATTTAACTCCTTAAACAGAGTTAAATTTGACTCCATGTAGGAGTTAAATTCCAGCCATCAGGAGGCCGGAGTTATTTTAACTCGCCAAGTAGAGTTGGTATAACTCAGTTTGGGAGT
>OMLO01001531.1_pt1 | contig 17891 bp, 5 predicted proteins | sample 1674811 | NCBI WGS metagenome assembly OMLO01 (sample SAMN06265003, study PRJEB25207) | coral metagenome | isolation source: Coral host | place: Mexico:La Bocana,Puerto Morelos, Mexico | collected 2008-11-13 | reverse complement strand
AACCCGTTTCTAAAGATTGCGTGACAAATTTGTCACGTAAACCTGTTTCGTTTTTGATAAATTTAACTATCGTGTATTGTCTATCGTCTACCGTCTATCGTCTATCGTCTATCGTCTATCGTCTGGGTTTTAGCACATGCCCCCGAGACACGGTTAGGATAGCCAACCCAGTTCGCCGGATGACGTCGAGGTTATACCTGCCTCCTCTCCAAGTGTTAGCCCTGCAGTGAACAAACGTCCAACTCAGCAACGGCGTCTCCCGCAACGTCTTCAGGACTATGTAGTAGAGTTGAAGTAGCCCTGTCGATTCCAATCCTTAAGCCGTAGCCGGACAATTCTAGACATTTAGCTGTCTCTCAGCATTTGTTTAGTTGTTTTTTTTTTTACTCTTTCCGAAACTTCAAGACTGCTCTACATGCAGTACATTTCTCGTACATAATCTGTGTGTGTATTTCATACAGACTAATCGCCTAATGTCTCTTTGTTTGCATGCTTATTTGTTTAAGAAGGAAAAAGAAGCCACGCCAGTAGGCTGGTTGTCCAGCGGCACTCCGCTAAAGTCGGTCGGTCAGCGGCGTTCATTGTTGTATAAAAGCGCGGGCGGTCAGTCTTCATTCGTCCGCCATCTTGGTTGTATCTAGTTCTCGTTACGGGGAGATTTCGCTTGCATTAAAGATAAAGCTTACAGTTCGTCGGGGCCTAGTGTGTGTCCATTAAGACTACTGGCGAATCCTTAACTCCTGCGCCATACTGCGCATGAGTAATGGATACGAGAAGTCTGTTTCGTCCGAGTCAGATTCGTCGCTTTTATCGATAAATTCCTACCTTTTCTCAGGTCTACCACTCCTAAATTTCTTTTTCAGTGTCATATATCGGAGAAAAAAAGAAAAGAAAAAAAGATCATGCGTTTGCCCGCTCGTGTGTTAAACTCTCGCCCTTCATGCTTTCCAATACAGTATAGACCCTATGCATAAATAGCTCCTAATTAAAAAGTCTTTTGTATGCATTTAAATTAGCCCAAGTAGCTTCGTTTGAGAATAAAAATTCTTTTGAACTATCAACTCAAAAACGAGGTTAGTTGGGCTAACTTTAATACTTACAAAATAATTTTTAATCAGCAGCCATTTATGCATAGAGCTAACCTAACACATAGGTCCGCAAATCCTGTATGTGTCTAGAGCGTTATGCATTATTGTATTGCGGAGTCAGGGCAGCGATTAAAGCGTGATTTTAAGAGGTTTAAATAAGGGACAGAAAAGATAAATTTATTTTTGGAACAAAGCCAAAATATTTTCATCTTTTCTGCTTATACTGATGCATGTACTTCATCATGCAAAATAGTCGTGGCCTCAAAGGCCTTAAATTTCTTCTCTTTTTCCTCGAAAAAGGGCGCGATTGTTTCTTAAATGAGATGTGATCAAGCCATCAGCCTGAATGATGACATGGGCGTGCTAACTCAATCTTTTCATAATATAATGTAAGTAATGCAAATTCTGCTTTCGTTATCATTTTACAAGACCATTCAACCCACCCTTGTGGAGAGAGGCAACAAGAAGGAAACTGTTATATCATTTCACGCATTTTTTCTTTCCTGTTCGAGGGCCCACAACTTGATAGCAAATGACTGCTTACAAAAAGGGCCTAATCATGCGAAATACTGTCTAAATGTGTTTCTGCTACAAAAAATATAAAATATTATCTTACTCATGTGTAATTGGACCACGCCCTCGGGTGAAAAATGACAGATCGCTTCCCCAATTTGTCACAGAATGATTTCAATATAAAAACAAACAAAATACTTTGTGATCGAATAATAAAAGAATAAAACCTCTTCCAACAATTATTTTAAATTGTTTAGATTGGCAAAAGGGAAAGCACGTAAGCTAAGCCAGTAACGGGGTCATAACGTATTGGAACGATAAGCTTATGGTTATTATTTTTCTCTAAACAATTATTTTTTCTGCCACGCACTTTAGTGTGTCACTTTCAGAACTTTTTACATCAGTTTAATCAAAGCAAAGACAACTGCTTCAATATTTCTCGTATACATTAATTTATTTTGTTGATAAATTCCTAGACTGATAACCGATAAAGTAGCTGTGTTACTTTCTTCAATTGACATATGCTTGGGGTGAAATTAAAACTAAAATCAAAATCAAAATATATTGTCCATTTCTTGAGCTAGTTTGCTTTCTTTCGTCTGTATTCCATACTTGTCGTCTTGGACGTGATATGTTCCCTCTTCAAAATTCTAGAATGAACATAAAACAGCAAAAGCAGTTTAAGTCAAGTCAAGTGTTAAAAAGTAGTAGCAATTTAGAACTTTACTCAGCGTTAACGCAAAATGTTAAAGAGCTGAGGACTAAGAAAGGTACCGATAGAAGATGTTTTCATGATAACGACTCGTTGCAATAGGTATTCCTGCTCGTGGACATTTTCAACAATCTACTTAGTATAATAACTGCAGGACGAAAAAATTACCAATGTAAGCTAATGTAAGCTAATGTAAGCTAATGTAAGGTAATGTAAGCTAATGTAAGCTAATGTAAGCTAATGTAAGCTAATGTAAGCTAATGTAAGCTAATGTAAGCTAATGTAAGGTAATGTAAGGTAATGTAAGCTGGTTTATGCTCACCTGAAACGTTTCGTCGTCAGCAGCTAACCTACCTCTTAGAGCCAAATGATTCCCTAACTGGAAAGATGAAAAGTGAAATTCTGTCTGCATGAGTTTATATAACAGTCAAATTATAAATATATATCCAAAAATAATTCACTTCAAAATAATGCTATGATAGTGTTTCTAACTTCTATTGTTGCTACCGTTGTAGGAACCTCACTACGACCGATGTTATACCGGCAACCCATCGATCCAGGCCGACAGCGAAGGGCTGCCTTGGACAGACCAGAACATAGGAGGAACATAAACCACAAGACAGCCAATGATTTGTAGAAAATTACACTGTTCATTTTGACTCAATATGAAAGTTCTCAGTTGATTGCAAAAGGACGTTGTAGTTTTGAAAAACGTACTATTTATAATATAATTTATATATCCATAATATAACCCCGCTCGTTTCTTATTAATTAGTCCTTAAGATCTGATACAGAATTGCCATTGTATTATTTTCCGATTATACGAGAATTTCCGACACAAGCATGACAAGTTAACATATTAAAGGAAAAGTGGTTTCTTTGAGAAATTTAAACAAAGCTGGAAAATTTCACAAAGGAAAACAGCTGACATACACTTTTTTGATGGGGCGAACTGGAGCACGTAAAATATTCAATACATATCATGTATTCTTTTATCTTGTTCCCAGTTGAGTTGTCAGAACTATGAACTTAGATGACATTTATTTGGGATGACTACATCAATATTAGCTGGTCGAAAGACACTAATATCCTTCCGTAAGCCCTTTAATAAACGAATCTGTCGACTGAACATTCAAACTAAAGATTTAAAAACATAGTAAAAACAGCTCACAGATTTTTAATAAATTATAATTCTGATCCAGTTATTAAAAGGTATTTTCCGAGAAAGTATTAATCCAAGAAGAATTAAAATGCACGATCAACTTGGAGAGATTAAGGTTTTAAATAAACCGCATTATTTCTAAAAATTTCAACTATGTAATCGTTATTATCGTAATTGTTACTAGCTGCTTGTCCAAAGCGATCAAGGCATTGTAACACTCGCAGTATTCCAAATTTTAATTTTAAAATAAGAGACCAGGAAAAAAGAAAAGAAAATTTCTAATTTAACACTGCAAAAACGAATTACAGAATCAGGATATTAAACACAAGAGTTACGCTTACAAGTATTTACTATTCAAGTTTCCTCTTGAGCATCCAATCGATCCAATCGTTTGTTGTTTGCTACATCACCTTCAAAATTCTGCTCACGAACACTCTGGATTTGTTTAACATCTGAGATGTTGATTGGAATTGGTATGAACTTCGAGCAAATTGAATTCGTGGACCAACCCGTTCCACGAAAAAAATGCGGAGTACCGAGACTGATATATCGAAGTAAGATCACGGGCTACAAGCGCATGAAAATGTTGTTTGCGCCTTTTTAAGGTTTCTCGATACATCTGGGTCATACCTGCATGTTGCATTTTTACCGGCTCAGACTTTAGGTTGTCTTCCCAGCCTTATCGGATCGATGTCAAAATTTTACCAGTTGGAGGGTTAGGTATTAGAAAAGCTCCAAGGGACGTAGGGACGGAACCCCATGCTCATATGGAAAGCAAGAGAATTGATTTTTTCATGGTTATCATGGTTAGTGGTATTGCTTGTGAGTGTGTGCAAATGACGGCGACACCGACGGAGTCGCGCAAAATGGTTGCCATACTCCAGCTAAAAGCTTAACAGAGAAATGCAGCCTTGGTTTACAGCGTCCTTCTTTGATATTGGACGTCCATGTTATGGACAATTGGCACCTGTGAAACAAAGTATCCGCTGGCCTGTATCACGGTGCAGGTTCTCGATTCGAACGCGGGCTCATGTCAGGTTAACTTGTTGTAGACAGGGCCGGTTGGTTCGTAAGCGCGTTAACGCTAACCCAATATTAATAATTTACTGAAGAATAAATTTTCCTTGTATACAAATGTTTCTCACTGTGTTTTGTATATTTTGAGACATCTTAATTCAAAACAGAAGGCCAAACAATATACTGAAAACTTATTGCAATGTTACAGTTACGAAACTCAAAATGCAAATGATGCATAAATATCAGATATTTGAACTGCGGAGAAAGATATATAGAGAATAATACATGGGCGCGCGGAGATATGGAATTAATCTTCGAGTGTTCACATTGACATCGAACGAGTGATCGCAGCGAACGAGTGAGATATCAAATGTGAACACGAGAAGAAAAATTCCATATCTCCAAGCGTCCATGTATTATTCTGTTTATTATATAAACACTATTATTATCCATTCCCAAACACGAAAACATAGCAACAAAAGAAGGCTTCTGATTGGCTGATATTTTTACACTTAAAAGTATCGTATTTTTACATGTGAAAATATATGGCTTTTCTCATTGGCAAAAATCCCTGTAAAACACTGATGTTTATATAATAAAAAGAAATATTTTCGCTCACGTGACTATACCTCAGCTAAAACTAGGGAATATCCGAGTGATATTCCCCAATTTTCAAAAAGTCTCATATTAAAATGAATGTCGGTGATCGAGGGTGGCAGAACGGTTTTATTTCGTAACAGAAGAGATAAACCTGCGGGTACATAAAGCGCCAGAAAGCACAAAAAATCCTTTCTTACGCCGTTACCGTTTTGACGGTAATTTTTAACTTGACGCAATGTTCAAATACACAAATCGTTGCGAGAGTTTCGCTTGGTTTCAACCGACCGAGTCTCAGTCTTTGAAAATGTGACCACAAGAAACATGTTTTTAGCTACTCTCATTCTAGAGTGTTTATAATTTTCTTTCAGGCCGGCGAAAAGAAAATTTAACAAGCATTTAAACTAGTTTACAAAAGAACAACTTGTAAATATTTTGCGTAGATATTACGTCAAAGCTCGCTCCCACGACGGCAAATATTACAGTCGTAATTCAATGAGAGAAATTTAAAATCAAGTTTAAAGGCTTGATGTTTAAGCCTGCAAATGATTCTCTCAATTAATGCTCACCTGGTCGAGCTCGTTTGCGAAGGCAAAATTTCGTCCACAAAACACAAGTCCTCGATTATGCTTCTCTACGAAAAGAAACAGCTTGGTCTGGAAATAGCAGAAAGCTTACTTCAAGCTTACTACTTCGATGCTGGCACCACGCAATCGTTTTAGGCTGGTCAATCTCACAATTTTATTTTCAATAATATAAAGTACTGCTCTAATTAATTACAAAACACCCGCTGTTTCGTTCACCGCGGCTTCAGTACACACTTTTTTGAAAGCGATGATCTTGTTCATATCCACAACTTGTCTTTTTTGTATGTCTTTTTGTCTTTAACGGAATAAAAAAATGTTCTTTCCTTTCACTGAAATATTGTACTTTTTCCATATTCTAGCATATTCTTTCGACTGAAGCGAAGTCTGTTCGAAAGTCTCAAACTGAATTGAAAGACTTGGGTATCTGTGTGCTCGGCTATTTGTCCTTGGACATTATATGTTCCTCGGACCTCACAGTTCGCGGAACAACGCGAACAAATTTCGGAGCATATCGAGGCATATTTTACGGGCACCGTAAAAGTTTTCGAAACAGATGAATAACTTTAAAAGACGCGTGGTTATCCCTTAAATGTTGTGAAATTGAATTGGCAAGCCTACGGAACTGGTTGTGAGGAAAAGCTATTTAGACTGTCTTTTAGCTGAACCAGAGGAAGGCTGTCAGCTAAAAGCGCTGTTCAGACGATTTTGCTATTAAAAACAAACCATAAATGGTTTTTTTTATGTTAACTTAATTTATGAAATGCTCTTCATCAAAAACAAAGAGCCAACACTTAACATTCAATCTGACCCGCGCTTGGTATTTTATTTTTTATTCATCGATTATTTTTTATCTCTTAATCATATGCACCATGACTTTCACACGTACACTTATTATATAACGAACTCACATAACGTATCTTATTTGAATTTGAGAATGATGGCATGGAGCCGTCGAAACGTCATTCCTTAATATCGCTGCTTTTTATTCTTAATTGCTTATCGAAAACCTTAGTTATTAGAACTTCAGTTTGCCAAGTAATTTTAAGATCTTTATAAATAAGTTTTATTTTCTGTATGTAAAGGCGAATTCTAAGAATTGTGAAGAGATATGCTTATGTCAGCATTTTTGTGACATGTTTGTTATCTTCAAGGCTAATTACATAGTTAAATGCTTCGCTACCTCCGATTTTCTTTGTGGATTCCAATAGCCCTTGCAAAGATCTACTATTCCGCATGGTCCTAATTTGGCGCAAAAACGTTTGTATTTATTAGGCACCGCCTTTAATCGAGCTTTGAAAAACACGGCACAGGAGAACCGCTTTTAGGCTTGGCCTAATCTATATATTATTTTCTTAAACCAAAATAGGACAATTTTTTTAGAAATAAAAAAAAATTGTTTGACTTTACTATGGCCTTCAGGGCAATTTTTCATTGTGTATGTTTTGGTTTGTTTTCCCATTACAGACCAAGTGATGTTCTCTAGAAAACTGTTCTATTTATCCGCGTAAAATTTATTTATTAATACACACGCAACTATTTGAAAATTTGAGAGCAAAATTCTCAAGAGTATCATCACGTGGTATGAAATGCACGCAACAAACCAATAAATTTAAGGGGGCTCCAATGTAATAGAAACGTGTAGCGAAAGTTTCATAAGACCCCTTGCACAAGTGATTTCTTAAGATCTGGGAAAACGCTCGAAATCGAAAACAATGCTCCAAAATTATATAGGTAGTGATCTTAAGAAAACTTTTCATTCTAAAGACAGCAAAAAAGAAAACAAAACACACCTCCATAGTGTCAAAACCCACTTTTGTATTATTTTTTTAACTAGTTCCATCAAAATGTGGCTCATCAGTCGTTATACTACTATACGCATATGTATTTTTTGAATAGATTCAATTCATTCCATATAAAATATTCAGCTTCATTCCGGCTATTCCCATATATTCCACTTGCCCCATACAGCATGGCTATCGTTTAGCCTCTTTTTACATCAAAGAGAAAGGGAACGGCAACTTATCAATGCCAGTTTTGCTGCCTCAGTCAATTGCACCAAATGACATTGGACTTCTCTTCCATGCTGTCGCGAGCGGTCATCATGGTTCAATCAGCTAAGAATAGAATTCTATTTCTTTTTTCAAAGTAACGAGAAACAAACAGTGCTATTAAGAACAAATGAAGAAAGATACTTTGATCGACTCTTGATACACGTATTAGCTGGGATGTTTCGGTGTACAAGTGAAATACTTAGCCATTTATCAACTTGCAGCTGATTAATGAAAACTTAATACCTGCTATGTCGAGTTTGCGTAGTGTACTGTTCGCCAAGCTTTGCACAGTAAGGTCAGTTTCCTCTGACGAAGGGCTAACACTAGAGTCAGTCAGCTTCACTAACACGCAACTGCGGATAATTTCCTTCCACCAACTGTAAGTTGGCAAATTGCTTCATGTATGTTCTACAAAATAGCGTGCTTGATTGGGGCATTGAATCATACAAATTTTTTGTTATCCACAGACGGAAATGTTGGTTAAAACGAAGCTTAACTTCTAGATTGTCATGCACTTATAGTGCAATTTCACTGACAGGTTACAGCTATGTATAACAATATCGATATCATGGCAATTGTGCTTCGAAGTTTGAGATTTGACATCGTAGTTGAAAATGTCAGAATCACCCGCATCCCTGTACTTAAAGATGATAATTACAAAAAGCTGTCCTTAATTTGAAACGACATCAATAACTCAGATTGAGTACAAGAATAACATGTTGCTGCGGCCTTACCTTTCCTTCCCGTTTCCCTTTACGCTGACACATCATTAAACCCGGTCGGCACTTGGCTTCTACGACACCAACATATATCAACTGAGCTAGAAGTATCGTCGAGAGAAATAAGCCTCTTTTGCAGCTCATTTCGCTGTAATTCTAAGATCCCTTAGGCCTAAACTCGTTATGTTAAGGTACAGATTACCACTTGTTGTATGACGCGAAACGTATATTTCGGCGTAGCTTTAATAACGAGAATCACTACAATACGGAAAATTTCGAATTACTTTGGCGGCATTAAGAAATGACAGATAATCAATAAGTGTGGGGACTAAAAGGAAATTTTTTTACATCGATTGGAAAAATAAATGAGCTTGTTACTTGATCAACATTTTGTTTTAATCAAAACAGAAAAACCAATCTAAAAGAAGATAAAAACTCGAAAGCAAAATCCGGTAAAGAAAACGACGAGACAACTCAGCAGCAACTGAAAAAATATGAACCACATTGTCTCAATTGCAAGGACAAAATGTAATTGTTTACACGGCACAATTCGTCTGATTTACAAAAAAATGAGTTAATTTCGGTTATTGATTTTAAACACAGGACAATTTCCGTCCTTAGCTACTACATCAATAGTTTACATTTTTAAGATTTAAGGCTTTCAGCAAGTTATAAACGATGTACATCAATACAAGGACTTGATGATGTTAATCTCACTTTTATAAGTAAATTTTACCGTTGACAAACCTTATCTTACGTTAAACTCGACTTGTACTGCATGCGCCTTGTAAACTGCAATTACTTTGTTGACACAATAGAACTAAGTTCATTTTAATCGAAAAGCGTAACACATCAACCGCCCATTTGCCTAATATTCAAACAAGCAACAGAACACTTGCTTTTCAAAAGAGCCGACGACAAATATAGGATCTCAATATCCGAAGAACCTTTTTATTACACCTACATTCGGCGCAAGAAAATTTAATAAGAATCTGATCCTAGAGGAAGTGTTCGTTTATATGAAGAAGGTACAAAATTGACCTAACGGTTCTTTTTGTGTTACTCCCTAAAAGAAAATTTAAACTTATTGCTTTATCTGTTTGTTTGTCTTTTTAAGCCTCATAGTCAGATCAACGTGTGTTCAAACATCCTCAACATCGTCACAAATCAAGCACTCCTCATATTTTGAAAGTTTATAAACGCTCGCAATTAATCCACTGACGAGAATTTAATCAGAACATATAAGTCGCTCTTTACGTCTATCGAATCAGGGAAAAGTAGTCGCAAGGGTGTCTGGTGAGCACAGCTGCTAGTAAAGTGCTCGAGAGAGTAAGTTACTCTCTGAGAATTCACTATCTCCTCTGGCATACGAAATAGGATGAACCACTTTCTTTAGGACATAGTAACATAAACAGAAATCGGCAATGGCAAGAATTGAATTATGCATCAGTTTTAGCAGCGTCTTTGTAACTGCTTCTAAATGCCGTGATAGAATATCTGATCATATCTACACCGATCGAAAGGTTGAGAACGGGTCTTCGTCCTTCTTAAGTCCACTCACTGAAGAATAAAAGCGTTCATGTTATTGGGTTTAATCGGTTGTAATCTGCAGCTCTTATGACAATGAGGAAAACGTCTCTATCTCCAACTTTTTCTCTCGACGAAAAAAGATCTATGTCGCCGTTAATAACTAGGAAAAAATATTAATTATAATTCGACGTATTCCATGCCATCGAGCAAGATATGCAAAATACATATACCACAAATTCATCTTAGCCGTATCTTCTAGATCCCATGTTGGTTGTTTCAGCTGCAATTGTTAATTATCTTTAATTTCTAGAGAAAAAGAACCAGTCGTTGATTTTCAGTGTTGCATTGCTGTAAAACCCTAAACTAAATTCTCTCCCACGGATGCATGAACAAGTTTGAAGCTTGAACTGTTATTTCCTTTTCTTATATTCTTATATTCCATTCAATTCAAAGGGATTTCAAGGGGTGAAAATGTGACAATGGCTGCAAAATAAATCATACATGCATTGAGCTCATTCGAAGCGGATAATAATAATTCATCGCGAGTCCATCTTCCACGCGTTGTTCCGGTTCATCAGTGGATCAAGTGATTATAAAATGATAATGTGAATTTTTTTTATATTTTTAGTTTCCAACTTATACTGATCATTATTAGTTTTAAGTCTTTTTTCAAGCTTTGTATAATTTCGTCTAAGAACTATATTTATGTCACAATACTACAATTTTACGCCGATTTAAAGTTAAGTCCGAATTTTTCCTTAATATTAATCACAGGATAATGATTTTATTTTACTCTTAACTGCTTGGTTGGACGTTGTTAGATCAGTACCTTTCCCCCGATAATATGTTCGTAAAATAGAACCAAAGAACCGAGCAGTGTAAATCCGCGTTCAACGAAAACAGTTATGCGTGAAATAAGATTTGCCTCGTGGCAAAACGTCCACTGTGTAAGAAGTTCGCACTGATAGCAATATAGAACAGACGACTGTGAGATTAACCTCTAATATGAGCACTAACAACTCCCTTTTAAGCATTCCTGCGACATAATATAAAAATCCGTTTCATAAATGAAATTTACCGTAGATTAGGTGTTTTAAGAATCACGCCTTTCATGTAAAAGTGTAATTGTGGGTTGTGGGTTGTAGTTCCTGTAGTGAAGGCCATACATTTTGAGATCTTTAAGCTGTCAGGAAAGAATTTGGCCGATGATGAATGATGAGAAATCTACTAATCTCATGATGAAAATAATCGTTAAGCCCTCGCAATACTTGTTCTAAGCAAGAAATTTGTGAAAAAAAATTATTTTAAAAGAAAAAGTGTTCTTCAGACATTTGCTGTGAACCACGTTATATGAAACCCTAAATTTCGTTTGTAAGAGAAAGTTGCCGCTGATAATAACTACAATTTCTTATATTTACATTTTCCTAAGAAAAACTTAAATGCTTTAGATTAAAGTAATTGCGGTTTTTACTTACCCAGCAAATATAATTTTAATTTAATCATTGTCATACACGTTAAAAAAAACCAGCAATCAAGATCGCTCAGTAGTAGTTTTAATACTTGTTATGACACTAAGATTTCTCTAGGGCATTCTGAATGAAACACGGCTGGTAAAAGTAATATTTACATTTCAAGTCTTTTATTTTACTTTTAATTCGATCTTAATGAACTCTCCGTAATGACGGGTAGGCATTTAGAACAGGAAATTAACTCAAATTCATCTTCATGTTAGATTGAAGAGATGTTTGTTAATTGCTTCCATTTTACCGACTATTCTATTCTCGTATATTGAGCAATAGGTTGATATTCGCTCGCCGGCTTTTCGTCTGGCGGGAATAAGTAATGAATGCGTAGGAAAAGACAGTTGACAAACTTTGAAATCCGTATTCTTTGACGATATATATCACCTACTGAATTTAATGCATTATTTTCAAATTCGGAATTCTAATTGCTCATTTTCCTATTTTTTAAGAAATAATCTTTGCATTTTCCTCTAACGTTTGTGACAAGATGTAGATAAAAGTGAACAAGTTTTTATCTTGTCCTGTTTCCCTGTGAGTCTTGATCTTTACACTTATGTTTAGAGCTTCCCGGAAAATAATCTTTCACAAAGAAGACAGCGTGTGTTTTAAAAAAGAAAAGCAATCAAGATTGATGCATGTGCCACGCGCTTCCGTTATTATTGTATTTGCAGAAAACTTAGTACGTAGAGATAAACTTCGTCTTTTTATACCTTTCTAGTCTGTTAAAGGGAATTCATATTTAATATTGTTTAGGTTTACTATCGTATTGAAATTCTAAGAAAATAACATTATTACACCTTTTGCCTCTAGAGGCAGAAGTTAGTTTGATGGCAAAACGTTGTCGGAATCTGAAACGAATATATTTTACCATCTAAACCCTTTAACTCAAATTTTCGTCGAACGTCTTCCCCAAAGAGAAAAATGAACAAAGAATGAGATAATTTAGAAACTCTGGCAACGTTCTGAAGTTTGTCAATGAAATTTTAAGAAAAAAAGGCCTTATGTGGCAATTGAAAGAATTGAAACTGCTAATATCCCTTCTTAGCGTTATATTGAATTTTATGAAAGAAAATACATCGTAATCTCCGAAATGATTAATCATGAAACTTACCGAATCTTTTTTTTATGATAATAGTTAACGTTATTGAAGGTTTGTGCTAATATTATCCACCAATCAACACGCAAGCTCTACGTATACCTTTTAAATGGTTTGCCTTACAATAGCACCAGCGCATTTGGTAAGAAGGACAGGAAATTGAAAGACTTTCCTATGTTTGAAAGTTAATTAAACAAATAAATTAGTTGCCATGTTATCAAGGCAGGACAAAACGGCTAATTGCTTCTAACTACCAGTAGTTCTGCTGCCGTTAAAGTGTGCCATGAAAATTTTAATTGCAATTCATTCCTGTTCTAAAGAACGTCTAGAAGGCGACGCAATTAACACTCATTCATCTTCTTTTAATATTTCGCAATGTAAAATTTGATTGATTTCCAAAATTTACACCAGTAAGGCAATACCAAATGGCTTCCTTATAAAGAGCGCTCATAAAGGAAACATTCGTTATTTAACAAGAATATTTGACAAAGACGTCTAGTGCTTCTCCTCTCTCCTTTTTACATTTATTTTTTTTATGTGGAAAAAGCATGAACAAAGTAACCAAGGTGACTCTGTTGGGTATAATTTGTACGATTCTGTTATTATGCCAATCCTCTAGCGGACAACGACTGCGGTGTGGCCCGGGGTCAATGGTTTGTGGTGATAAACGTTCTCTTATTGCAAAACAGGTAAGGAGGAACGTGTCCATGCTGTTTACGACGCCAAGTCGTTAATAATCTTGATTTTAGGCTCATCATACTTGACTTGCATGTGCACTATAGCTAATCCAATAGATGGCAATTTAAAAGTCTTTTGGTTACCTAGCATTCTTTGAAACTCTCCTTCTTAGCTGAAGACCACTTAATTCCTTATTGACAGCGATCTGCGGCCCAAAATCTCTGAATTTGGCTTGGTTCGATTTTGAGAAAGGTTGGATTGATTCCGATAAGTATTCGGTGTTCAAGTAACCACAGAAAGCACTCTTTAAAAACCATGTTCCTTCTCGACTGGTAATCGTGGCAACGTACAGGAGTGATAAGGAGTAGAATTAAAGGTTACGTAATTTAATTTAGTTTTTTTTTCCTTTTTAAACTGCCAGAACGTTAAAATTTTATGTTTTCTCGCTGCACTTACAAATCAAACTTTGTTTACTTTCACGTAAAAAAGCACGCTGTTACAGAAATGCAAACTAAATAAACGCCCTTCATCTCCATGAAAACTTTTCTCAAGGCTAAGAATCGGTGATATGTGAAATAAATCAGCCGAGCTGAGTAAAATATCAATTAAGAAGGTGCTCCATTGCAGAATAGCCGTCAACAGCAAAGTACACTGAAAGCAGTTACTTTGGGCGGTGCCTGTTCAAATAAATTGCTTTTCAGCTTGTGTAGTGCGTCCGTTTAGGCCTTTAGGCCTCGTTTAAACCACGACGAGAAATTTCAAAACGCGGTTATCACTCTGAAAACGTATCAAATGTGTTACGTGCGCACAACGACAGAGAAAAACGCAAAAACAACGGTCATTTTTGATTTGTGTTTGGGAAATCGCATGATTATCGATAGGAATATTTCTACTCCCCCCTGGTTGGGATGCTAGTCCCATTAAATGGTAACCATTTATACACCTGGGTGGAGAAAGGCACTGTGAGTACTGTGAGAGTTAAGTGCCCATGAACACAACGCAATGTCCCCGGCCAGGTCTCGAACCCGGACCTCTCGTTCCGGAGTAGAGCGCACTAACCATGAGGCCACCGCGCCTCCCACTAGACCGATAACTTGGCCATGTTTCTATTTATAGCTCCACAAATTCGCTCTGGCCATAAACAAATTTTCCATGTTGTGTAACTCACCAAAAAGCCGAATGGTTAATTCATCTTTTCCATTCAAGAAACTGAACAAGATGTAAAATTCGAACAATGCAAAATACGAACACAAAAGACCACAAAATGTAAAATCAGTTGGCTACGCACTGTCTTGCAGGGTCCCTGGTGAAAACTTTATTGTCTTAAGAGATATTTGTTACAAGTGTTGGTGATCTGAAATCAAGATCTAAAGTGTCGCCTACAGTTCAAATGCCTTTCAAGCTGGAAAAAATTTTGACCATTACCAGTCAATATTTAATCAATGAAAAACACATTTACCGCAGGCTATAATCTAGTCATTGCTTGTTCGATTTCACGTGCAGATCTTTCGATCTATCGAGCTATTCGAACGCCACCAATATAGACCAAACATACAAAGTACGCCTGTGATCTTTGATTATAAGTAAAAGCAAAGACGGAAAACGATTTTCTAAGAGTAGAATATCAAGAGCACAGTCTGATAGTAAGGGCTTAAGACCCCGCTTCACTAATTTGAAGGTCGCATTGTTGCGCCGTTTGTATTACAGGAGTTTGATAATACACCCTTTGGTCCTTCTACTAACACCACATGGCAGAGGAACCCCAGTCAGCCTCAAGCGTCCCAAACTTTGTGACCCCATAAACCTTGACTTTTATAACTGGTAACTTAGGTTGGGTTAAGTCATTTTCTATTGGCAGAGCTTTGATGGATTATCTTTTTCAATCGGTATTGTTTGGAACGGGCGGGTGCTCCAGATTCATTTCAAGGTGGCCTTGCCGAAAGTGGGAAGAACGCATCCGAACAGCCATCGGCAGGCCAGGTTATTCTCCTTAATTAAAGTACTTTTGGTAAGCTCAGGAAGAAGGCATTTCACCACCAAAAGATATTAACTTATCTCTAGTTAATGGAAATGTTTTCAAGGAAACGACAAAGCCGGTACTCCGGTATATCCAAACAGTAACCAGTGTACTTCCGTAACGATATTCTAGACTTATTCACTTTACCAGTTACTTAGTCGTTATCACTGGTATTTTTATTGTTACTAGGACATGGATTTAATCAATTTATATACTTGAAGAATCGGTACATATCCATTAATGCTACGCAATATACCAACTAAGCTACCATTTCTATTTTACTGATTAGAAGCATGACAGTCCACCAGAGGATGACAAGCAAGCTACAGCAAGAGAGCAGATACGATATACGGATCAGAGATCCATCGTACCCAACCTAAGGAGAATTCGCATTAGAAAAAACATCTAGCCATCCAAGATTAAAGACTGTCATAAACAAAAACGACGCAAACGAACTTGGAAATTGATTAATGATAATGAATTCAGTTGTTATATTCCTTATAAAACTGTAACATAGGTTTCAATCAATTCAATAAAGAATATTACGCAGCAAAAAAAGTCCACGGCTGAAGATAATCGTGCAAATCTACATGTTTACACTGGTAATCTCAATTCTTCTTCTACATAGAGGTGTCTTAAAACCACAGCCATTGCAAGTCAGTCTCAAAGTTTAGTAGGTCGTGCGAGTATGTAATCTATGCAGAAAGATAAAACACACAATAAACGTACGATTGACCATACGATAAGCATACGGTGATTTGTTCACGGAGGGAATTAAGTTACAAGAACCTGATTAAATAGCTTGTCGTTATGATATGCAAACGGTAGGAGCTATACTAAACGTACCTATGGGAGGCTATCTCAGCGAGTACACGACTGGTGATCAAGAACTCGATCGCCATGGTTGAGATTATCGATTGCTGATTGAGAATGTCGGTCGCTGTAATTGAGATAATCGATTGGTGGTAGAGATTATCGATTGCTGATTGAGAATGATGGTCTCTATGGTCCAAAGAGTCATTGACTGGCGATTGCTATGGTCGAAAAAGGAGTGGTGTCTGAAAACGATCGTTCAAAGATTGACGATTCAGAACGTCAACCGCCTTGATCGAAAAATTCGGTCGGGAGTGAGGAGAGTGGCCAGCCGGCAGATTATTCATTAAATTTTACATAAAGTACAAAGTTTTCATTATCCTCTTGCGTTAACAATTTCGAAATGGTCTTCTAACCTACTCCCTAAGTAGTCTAATGGAATAGAACCATTTTCGTCAGCAAGCGCCTGATCCACATAGTCAAGGCATTGTTTCAAGGACTTCCTCGATTTCTCGACTACTCGGATCACCCGGGAGGGTACTCCCAGAACAATTGGGCAGGGGCATGCGGCCCGCTTCCCAAAACCCCTGCCCTATTTATGACCTGATACCCTATTAATTTTATGACCTGACTCTTAGATCATTACCCTGTTTTAGACCTGCCTTGTAACTTTATCCCCAGTTCAGGCCAATGTTAAAGACAATTTTTATCTGCTTTTATTAGGTTGGTTACAAGTTTGCATACACAAAGTTTCGAGCTCAGAATTTTAGAACGCCTTGTGGTTACTAATACACTATCTATAGGAACAACACAATAATGTATTTTACAAACTTTAACCTTCTAATAAAAGAAAAAAAAACAGGAATTTGAATTGATCGCTGTGTAATAATCCAGCAGTTGATCATATGAATACTTACATAAATTTACATTTATTACTTAAACTATGAAACATATCCATATTTCCAACAATTTTTGACTTAATTCTGGGCTGAACAGCTTAAATGTTGCGTATAATCCGGGCATATAATAGAAAATACATGAATTGATTACTGTCTTCTGTGACAATAGATACCCTATTTATGACCAAAATGGCGGCAAAGTGGCTAAATCGATATCCTATTTATGACCAAAACGGCTGAAAAACCATATCCTTTGGGGCCGCACATACCTATATAGCCTATATAAGGGAGTATCTCCCCCCCCGGGCTCCGATCACCAGCCGCCGTAGATCACAAAGTAAAGTCTTGGGATACTTTTTACTCGGGCTACCTGTAGCCGAGTCTAGGTTTCGGTTTTCTATCTATGTATCTACCTATCTATCGTCATGTCAAGATTATATATGCTGACGCAATGCATGCAATCGATACATTCACGAAAACGAGGCGACGCACGACTTAAAACGCATAGTTTAAGCAGTTGCCGCCTTCGTGGACAATTCCTCGCTTGATGTAAGCTAACGAAATTCGATGGCTATTACGCTCAATATACATACAAAGTCACACCCCGTTCGCGATAGACCAACACTAAAACTTGTGGAGCGTTTTGGGAACGGGTCGGTCAGCGAACTTTACGAGAGATCAATTTACGAGCGATCCTTTACGAGAGAACGTTCTATCGAGAAATATCAAGCGAAACCTGCGCATGTAAACAAAACCGTGTATTTAGACGTGATCGAGTACCCAGTAGAATACCAGACGTTACTCTGAGACGCCTCAGAAGAGGGGAAGGAAACTAAAGGAATTTGTTTATGAGCGTATTCGTCTAAGCATACCGAAGTCCTCTTGGGTA
>OMLO01001530.1_pt1 | contig 17895 bp, 10 predicted proteins | sample 1674811 | NCBI WGS metagenome assembly OMLO01 (sample SAMN06265003, study PRJEB25207) | coral metagenome | isolation source: Coral host | place: Mexico:La Bocana,Puerto Morelos, Mexico | collected 2008-11-13 | reverse complement strand
CACCATTTCGGCCGTTTGAATCCCTTTTAATGGATTCAAACTTCGTTTTAAAACAATACGATCTCCTTCGTGTATTGTTTCTCTCTTATACGTCTTTTGTGGGATAATTACAGGGTCTTGACCTTTCGAAAGAAGATTACGTGACCGACGCGATTGTGATTCTGGCGTTTGTTTAGAACTGAAAATTTGAGCGTCATGGCAACGTGACGTCACACTTTAGGACTCTATAACAGACTTTCATTTTGCTTTTGAATAGCACTGTCATGAATGGAAAACTACTGACAGTAAACTGAAAAAAATACCTCCATTTTTTCTCTGTACTGGAGAGCTGACAGAGTTTTTCTTCTCCCTAAAACCATTTCCCAGTGTAGAGGTGTTCTGTTTTAATGTCGGTGAAAAAATTGGAGGGCTGAAAAAGGGGAACAAAATTCAATATATGTTAGGTACATTAGGTGAATATTGTTTTGATGTTGATTTGAAGTTACTTTAAAAATTAAATGTAAAGCCACAGTCATGTAAACTGTAAACTAGCAGTTACCTGTTTTTGAGCTCAGTTGGTGGAGAAGGTGGAATTGGGATGGAAGGAAGTGATCTTTCAACATCTACAAAACAATAAGTAGACAATTGTAAATTATTATCTAGTCTCTTCCAAATAACCCAGGATTGAAATTGTAATCTTGAGCACTGTGTTAAACACTGTAGTCAACTGCTTAAGGCAGGGAAGGAATCAGATTCAGGTGCAATTTTGCTCTTAGATTTATTAAATTAGAAGTTTGTTGGCCCCCTGGGAAAATGAAATTGTCTCTGAAAGTAGTCCGTTTGAGAGTCTAAGTGAAAATGCCAGTTTGATATATAATTTGGGTGAGAAAATTAAGACTGCAAAATGAGCAAAACAAATAGGGATTAATATAAAATCAATTAAAGCATACTTTCTTCTCATTTTTAGTTGTCAAGTCACCATATTGGTGGCCATCTTGGCAAGTTATACTTAGGTAGAGGGAGGCAAGGAGGCAGCTTGGCCAAGTGGCTGAGTGGTTAGGGAACTGGACTCGAAATCCAGTGGTCCTGGGTAAGTGCAAAATGACATTTACAGGCCCACTGAGCAATTGGATTTCAATTATTTTCCCTACCCTCTATGACAACAACTGCACAGAAAAGAAGCTTTGCCATACCTAGTTTCTTGAAAACCAATGAATGCTTGTTTCCACTGAAGAGCATGCAGTACCCGTCAATCAAATCAGCCATTTCCTCTGCCTTGGCTAGTGAGAAAGTCGTGAACACAAGGGGCTGCAAGGAAAAAGATGAAACAAAAACACATGTTGGTGATCTCCTGTTTACTAATCACCGGGTAAAGAAAGTCATGTCTGATACCATGGGAGAAGGGGATTTTCCAGTTGAACAAGTGGATTCTCCTCATCACTTGTCCATTAGGCAAGGGAGGTTTTTACGGAAGATTTTGGATGAAATTGTAATAACAGAAATACTGTAAGAGATGAACTTTTGGGTTTTTTTTCTTAGACTAGTACATCATATTTAAGCTTGTGTGAAGGGCAAAACTGGTTTCTTTGCACCCTGCCAAAATGCACTGTTAACAAACCTCGGAAGCTCCAAGCACTTTCAAACTGACAGTCGCTTTTTGTTTATCAGTCTGGGGAGAGGCTGTGATGAGTGGTATTCTTGTGATTGAAATGGAAGTTATTTGATGGAAATCAGCCATGTGAGTTATCTGCAATGAAACAAATGCACTGTCAATATAAAGGACATATGAGATATGTTTTCAGTTCGTATTTACAGGTAGGTAAATATGGGTTTTCACTTGAGAGTTAAAAAGTAATTGGTTGTGCATCACTACACTACATGATAAGCTCAAAAAACTCTACCCCCTTTCATCCAATCTGAGGTAAAATCAAAAGCAATTTCACACTGAGTGTCAACTAAATGCACTATGATTATCAGTTGCTTAAGACCCAACAGAGCTATAGTGACAAAGGTTGGACTTAAAATTAGAGCCATTGTCCCCTACAATTTCACATACTTTTCTGCTAATGATGTCAAAGGCTGACATGTTGACATGACTAATTTGGTTTTGGTTTTGTAACATTCAATTTGAAACCTCTCTAAGGACATGTACTCACAAGCGATCCACGCTCAGCTCTGTAACTGATTCCATCTTTTGGTCCAATAACCACATCAACAGCAATTGTCCAACCAGTCTGGAGGAAAAGAAATATTACATGAATCAAACATACTGGATGTTTTTAGAGAACTGCTATTTATTACCTGAATTTAATGCTAGTATATATGTACTTCATTTGAAAATCACTTCCACATTGTTGAATTACAAAACGATGAGTTATTATACAAACGTATAGCACACATTTCACTGTTTTCTAGTGTTTGTTTTTTTACATTAAAGGAACTACATCACAGCTGGCACATTTTGAAATGTTTAGCCTAAATTTTTCAAGTTCGTCGTTTGCAATATGTGTCAACCTTCCTCATCCTTGACCATCCTTGTTACTTAATGGTTCATTTGCTATCTCTTATTAAGTGTTTTTTAATTATTGTTAACTGTTATCTTAATTTTTTCTTCAGTTTAAAAGTAATTTTGTACATGGTCAAAGTAACTCAAAATACTATGATTGAGCTTCTTTAGAGAGAGAGAGAGATATATCACATCAGCTTGTTAAAATTCCTCTAGCTACCATATACATGTAATTGCAAACTGTGACTGACAGAATCGACATGTTTACTCACCCCAAGAGAGCACCTGAAAGACTCCAGTTCAAACCGGTGAAGTTTGGAAAGAATCTCGAAAAAGGTATAACAGCACTCCACCTCGCTCAAAGATGCATATTGTTTGAAATATGCATGAATAGTTTTCCGTAAATGCTTGGACTACAATGAAAAAAAAATTAGTAAATTAATTGAAGGCAAGGCAGGCAGGATTCCACAAGAAGGCATCTGTCGTTAGAGTCTTAATAGCAGAAACATGTTTTAAGCACTTTGGGATGATATTAGCCAGACCAGGGCTTCACAGCTCTGATGCTTGAAGCAATGAAGGTCATAATTGCATTCCGACTGGTTTTCGAAAGCAATAATTCAATTTATCCATTCAACTTACAGTATGAGAAAAGGTGCTCTTATGAATTGGTGATTAATGCAACTGGAGGAGTGGGTAAAGTTGGCAAGAGGATTGCATATTTAGAGACATGAGGAAACTTTTTATATGGTTTACTTCTGAGGAATATTTTAGATCGCCAACACAACAGTATCTCCTTACACTAGTTATACTGTATCTGTAGAACATAACCTCACCTTCATATTTTCCAATACAGCCTTTGGAATGAATTTGGTCAAGCCAACTTCTTTCCTGTATTTCAAATTGTAAACAACCAATATTGATGTACAATGTATATAAACTACATTTTACCACAAAAGTAACACTAACAGTTACAAGTCACTCTACAAAAAAAAAAAATGCTCACCAAAGAAAGGACTGTAAAGGACTGATTAATTAGTTCATTTGACACAACATTGTCAACACTACCCATTACACTTTGTCCGCACAATCACAGAGATTGTCCGCACAATCAAAGAGAAAGAAAGAACTCACTTGTTTAGAAAGACAAAACTTACTCAATGTACTCAAAGTTTGACTTCTTATCAAGTGCAATTTGAGGCATATCCTTGAAGTACCTCCTAGAAAGCATCAAGAAAATATTAACAGTTGGTAGTAATTACATGTAGTACACATTGTTTTACCAGCAAATGATCTATCATCATCAAACACAAAAATTCAACATGATGACCAGGAGCTTTATTAATGTTCAAAGGTAGAGAAAACTTCTTGAACTTAACTTAATAAGAAAAATGTTCCTCCACTTGGTCAAAGCACACAGGCAAAATCAGTGTCACAACAGGCTAGGTAAACTGTAAATAATTCTGACTTATAGTTAAGTGTTAAATATAATTTTCTCTTCACCTCATTTCCAAAACCCCAAGTCTGAAGGCCGTATCCTCATCAGCTTTCTCACTGTTGTGTTGAAGGTAGTCATTCTTCACCTAAACAAACAAAACAAAACAAACAAACCTTTTAGTGAATAGAAGCCTTGGGAGTATCGGTAAACTGTTAATATATGTATTGCTAATAGACTAACTATAACATAAACTGATATTAAAAATAATTTTTGTATCTTGATGAACTAACCAACTTTAAGAAATTATGTTCATTCTGGCAGTCAGAAAAGAATGTTATAAACAGTTTCATGCCAGAGCTTGAAAAGATTGACACATTGATTTATTACCCAGCTAGTCCAATTTCTCTGTGTCGTGCAATGCAATGTTTTCAGTTGAGAGGGACTCTCAGTGGTCCTGCTTAGTGAGGGGTCTCAGATCAAAAACCAGACAAGACCAGCTACATGACCAAACAAATTAATAGAAAAATTATAATGATTTGGTGGGTGCAGTTGGCGTTGACTCCCTTGGAATTCCTCTTTGACACACTAACCTGAAAACTTATCTGGACCCTTGACCCTCTCTACTGATAGCATAGCATTGCAGGACAGAGAGAGGACCAAAATCAGACTATAACCAGACAGAAACAACCCTCCATTTCTACAGTCTCATAATCTAAATAATCAGACTTTCTTTTACCTGATCAAATAAATAAAAGAAAGTAACTTTATCTCTAGTGTAGAGCTCTTTCAAATCCTTTGGAAAGTACCTCACTCTTAGTTGATACCTGAACAAGGAAGTAAAAGAGAGCAAACATTTTAACATTTTATTTTTACCCTGTCCTATACCTGTACAAAATTGGAAAAACAGTTGCAGTTTTACCATTTTCCAACATTGAAAAAGGAACTCTGGGGTGCTGACACATATTCTGAAACCACCTCGAAGTTTGTCTCAGTCTTATGAGGTCAAATGAATAAGTTGCAACAAAGGTTTTCTACTTACTTCCACTCATCAGCAGGGTAAAGAGCCTCATGTTTTCCTCGTACTTCACCCATTGTAACTTTGCTGTTAAGCCAGAATGATTCATTTGTATTGACATGTTCCAGCTTAATTCCATAGTAGTCTCCAGTGGTTATTGGATCGGCACCAAGGCTACCAATCACCAAATGAACAATTCCCTGTAATAATCGACAAATTTACCAGCTTATGCACTAATCACACTAAACCAATCTTTAACCCTTGAGTGCCAAGCCACTGTGTATGCTGTGTGCCATACAATTTTCATTGAAAATGGCTGTTTAGCAAAAAAATGTCAAATGCTTTTTCACTCAAAATATAGCTGTGTGCACATTTTCTAGAAGGTCATAAAAGTGTCTCACCAACGTTGTCAATTTTACTGAGGTTAACGTAATTTGATATCCATGATGTTACAGCAATCAGAAAACCAAGAGTCTCTTGAAAAACCTATGAATGTCAGATGCTGATAACAGTTGTTTCTGGTGTGCCAGGAGTTTGACTAAATGTCTTAAAATCTTGACATATTCAGCACCTCAAAAATCATGACATACTGAGTACATGTAGGTCATATAGGCACTCAGGAGGTTAACAAGCAGCAGCTCTGAAGGTCGCCGAAGTGTTTGTTTTAATGTGAAATTACCACTGGATTGAAGTCCTCTTTAAGCTAATACAACAACTAAGCTGGCACCCAGCCTTTAGTGACATCCCCGCTGACCCTCTCCACCCTTAGCCTGGATAGGATCCCAGTCAATGACACTTCATAACAATGGTAGCTATATCAAATACTCTGGAGAAGGACCCTATGAACTACATGTCAGTTCTGCACCCATTGGACATAATTTATCCCTCTGAACAAATACATTGTGTAGTCATCAACAAACTCTTTCAATACCTTTTAATTCTTAATTATCAACAGATGGTTCTCCCTAAAATCTAGAAAATGTGATGAAGGATGTAATATCTTCCCCATGATTGAAACATGTTCTGGGCTTTGATTGTATTCTTACAAGTACACAAACCAATGACATGAAACAACAGATTGTTTCACTCGGGTAATTTAGATCTGCTTTCATAATAGGGATACATAATTTTGAATTAATCTCAATAACACACTCTACATGCAACTTGAGGGGCCAAGACCAATAACTTGATTATCCATTGAGAAATTCATATTTCAATATATACAAGCCATTAGAAAACAGGAGCAGGCAACAATTTGTACACATTTTTTGAGCTCTTCTACTTCCTTGCAAAGCAAATCTGCAAAGATCAGATTTGCTGCTTGGTATTTGGAATTAAAAGGATTACTTTTCATGGAATAGTAAACACAGCTTTTTAACCAACAAATGTAATTAAAGGGCTCTTATTAGTAGATCAAAAGAAAGTCATCAACTAATTGCCAAACATGCTAATTAAAATCATTTGCATGTGGATCAGATGAAACATTTTTTGCACCATCGGACCTGCTGATAAATAATACTTAAATCTAAGAGCATGACACATTAGATAAACGAAAGAAGTAGAGATACTCAAGACGTTTCAGGGTAAATGTTATTTTCAGCAATATTATTTATTACTCGTGTGAATGCCAAACAATATTATTTATTGCTAAAACTCGCGAACAAAAAGAGTGCAAGCTTAACGAAATTTAAACCTCGACATTAATAAATCGCTGACATTTTAAAATTTTGTTGATGTCGCAAGTTTCTTGAAACCGAAATAAATCTTCTACTTGTTTTGCATCGCGATAAAGTTTTAACTCGAAAGCTTTACAATTTTTGGAACTTTTCGTGTGATTGTCGGTCTTACTTCGCATGACTACGCAATAGAAAATCAAAATTTTTAATAAATGAAGTATAGGTAAGTGTCTACACCTTGAAATGGTGGTATAAACTAGAGATGGGGCCAAATAAGTTAATAACTATTCCTGATGTCCTAACTCCAAATCACTACTTTCAATTGTAGTGCAAAGCAGATATAAATCGGAAATATCAAACCAACAGCACAACTGTACCGCATTCTTAGCCCAAGAATATATCTATATCGGCACGAAAAATGAGAAAAACCTGGAAAATATTCTAAGAAAAGTTAACGTGGAATAAAAATTAATTGGAAAAAAATAGCCGCTGAGATGATAACGTATGGTTCGTCAAGCTCTCACCGGGTTCCAATTGAATTTCCAAACCCCACCAAAAATTCCTGGAGAGTTTTCGAGCGATTAAAATGGTAAAATCGCTACATAAATTGGAGGAAAATATTGCCACGACAAGACGAGGTGAATAGCAAAAAGATTCTACCCACCTTAACATCCGTTGCTTCGCCGCATTTGACAGATCTGGAGTCACCATTTGAGAGGAAAACTTTTAAAGTAGATCGAGCGATGTCAGAGCCCGTAGAGCCACGATTGGAACTGTTCCTCTTGCTAGAATTCCGGGACATTTTCAGTTCTTCAATAGTCACCGAGATTCCCTGCCATTTTTTAAACAACAACAGCACATCAACAGCCACAACAGAGCGTGACTTCTGGCCAAATCTTGTTGGTAGACATTTACTTGTCGGGACTCTGTAGGAACACTGTTGCTTATTTCCGTTTTCCTTCGATGACACTAGCTATAGTTTATAGCACATACAACGCAGGTAGGCTCTTCACTTGAAATTATGCCCTTATGTTAGTCTGTTTCTCCTTTTTGTTGATGTATCACAACTGAGGAAGATTCCAGTGTAAATTATTATCAAAAGAACCCGCTGGGAAACAAGTAGATACAAGCTAATTGTAGTTGTTTTGAGAATGAAGAAGAGCAAGATGGCTGACAAAAGAGCGTGATGCATTGTGGGATAGAGAAAGAGGGTGCGAATCAGATGGATTTCCGGTGTAACGAAAACACCGGAAGTTGAAATAAAAGCCAAAACGCGACGGTGATCACTAATTGAATCGCAAAGGTATTTGCGAATTGACACAATTATTTCTTGTCTGGCGGTTGTAGAATGTAGCTGTACTCCTCTGTAAAAGATCTAAGGTGCCACATTATCAGCTAATGAAGCGAACGAATGCCAATTTATACATGATCTGTTTTGATAAACAATCTTACTTCCCCATCGAATCAAAGGCAAATCAGCAGAGATTAAAATAATAGATACTAGTGCTCGACCCTGCTTCACTACGTGACATGCATTAATTCCACTTCAAAACAGGACATGAGAGAGGACATCGGGTCTGACTGCCGTCTACGATTTTTTTTAAAGAGCTTTGTTATTTAAAATAAGCTTCTCGTTTCTTAGCTTTTCTTATCAGCTTTAAGTGCATTTTTAGGAGGCATGTCACAATATTTCAAGAAAAACGTTTGGCGGCGTGGAAAATTGACTTCAAATGCAGAAAAAACTGAACGTAATAGTCTGGGTAGAGGAACACCGAGTAGTTAATAATCAACCGAAATGAATCAGAATTGGTAAAATGGATTGGAAAAGCTTTATATTTATCGGAGTAAGACTGCAATGGAATTATATCACTCATACCTGATTGACCTGATTTAGCCTTGCAGCGTGACAAAGTGGTTTTATCACAACAAAACATGATATGATATTTTTAGCGGAGAGATAGGGCATGATTTTCACCCGAGATTTTTGACATGCAGAAATTAGCCTTCAAAGGAGCTTGAAAAGTCAAGAATTGCCTTACATTATAAAGAGGGATTACTGGAAGTCGCAATAAATCGGATCCCGTTTGAGTCCCCCGCTAAAGATAAGTCTCTAGATGAACTCGCTCCACACTCGAACACGCAACGGACCGGCGAAGTATGCATTCATGTATTTTGAGGCACGTTTGTAATTTGCGGCAATTTTTCAAAATGGGTAATTATTCCATTGGGTTTTATTCAGTAACTTTTACACCTCTTTCTAAAAATTTCAAATTGCGTTACTTTTATAATTGTATCAATATGTTTCATCTAGTATCATTTCCTCGAATCCAATCCTGATCACAACTTCTTTTGAAAATCCGATTTAAAGGATGAGAATTCGTAAGAATAAGGAATTGTAATTTTTTTTCAGTGAACGTTTGTTCAATCATTTAGCAAAGTTGAAAAAACATTTTAAAGCCCGCCCAGGGTAGGGTGAGATGAAGTTCATGCGTGATGCAGCTCGTCACCTCTCTGATCTGCGTGGGGGGGCGGAGTATTTCGGGTTAGGGAGGAGCCCGGCATCAGAGGATGATGCTAATTCTAAATGGGTGGGTGGGGATTAAAATAGATACATTATCCCTTGAGTAATGATTCCAGTTATAACGCCTACAGGTGAATAAAGTATTAAGCGCCCTATTACATCAGGAACCATTTATAAATATCGGTGCAGAGACTACCCAGCTTGTTTGACTCTTGTTTGAATTTTGAGTCGCGGACGTGAGTAATTGTTATCGAGTAAAAAGGGGAAGCCAAAGGTTTGTTTTGGATATTATTAACGCCTGGTATCGGTCACGCGCTCCGTAGGAAACTCCTTAAAATCTCTAAAGTCGCTCATGGTCACAACAAGGTAAAAGGGAAAGAGGCTGTCCTAAATCCACGTGGAGGAGAACTGTAGCGGAAAAACCTCAGGATCTAGAACTTCAGGTCTTGCTTAGGAGGAAGTCGCAAGGCCTACAAATATCGACAGGAGTAGAGAACACTCGCTGAAGCATCCGCGTCCATCAATTCTTATTTTCCAAATAAAGATCGCTGGAACCGATCACAAAAATACAGGATATTTTAATGCCCTCCCTCAAGGGAATCATTTTGTGCAAATAAGTTAGAGTTCAAAACCAGTGGTTTATTAATTCCAGTATTTGTGGGAAAATACCCTAGTAAATAGTCTTCCTTTTACTGAGGTAAACAGGATTTTTCATGATTGCCCTGACTAAGCTCTCACGTCTGCCCTAATAAGCCACTCCAGTGAATATTGAAACCTCAGTTTAACAGCCTGGGCCGGGTTGTTCAAAGTCCGATTAACAAAAAACCAAAGTTTTCGCAAATAGGTCTTTTTTCCAGCATTTAGAGCTTCTGTCACCCGTAAAAAGCTGGAAGCAGCATAGACTAGCGCAACAAACGGATCTTGGGTTTTTGTCTTAACCCTTTGAGCCCTAACTGGACATATACGTCCAGTTAATGGTCGTGCAATTTGTACCACTTGTGACGTCATCAGTTTAGTGACGCTAAAAAAATTTCTGATAGTCAGTCGATGCAGTTTTAAAACCACATAAGCAGTGAATAGCACTTTTATCATAAGAAAAATCAATACTTCGGTTAACTTTTAATTCTGGGTTAGCGTTAACCTGCTTTCGAATAACCCCGGTTGGGTATAATTATTAACATCGCGGCGTTGCTTTTCAGCAGTTAAGCACTGAAGTAGATCAGTGTAGAGCGATGAAACATAATGAATGAATTTAAAAACCACCACAGAGGCTCTCAGATTCTTTCAGAAGCTCCTCAATTAATGCATCAACACGAGGCCGGAAGATTATTTACCGAAACGACAAATTGCGGTAGATATGAGGGTTTGCGGCACATCCGTTTCCTCGCTTTGAGGTTTCTACAAGAGACCTTCAATAAGCACAAGCGGAGATTGGCGGCTTTATCTGATCTTTTGACAGTCTAATATCGTCCTATCCTTGTTCTCGTCCTGAAAGAGAAAAGAAATCTTATCAAAATTCCTTTAACCCTTTCACCCATGTGAAAAACCACATTTTTTGCAAAACAGTAACTTTAGACCCAAAGACCACACATAATATACCGTTTGAAAGACTTTTTGTGTGGGATACCACTGAAACCGCGCCAACGGCCATAGAAGAAGCCTCGGTAAGAATTGAAAAGCATTCAAAACGAAAAAAGAAAAACTTTGAGAAAAATGTCTTACTCTGCCTAGAGTGGGCCGGGGTATTCCCCTTAACTATAGCTCAATTTTCAGTTCTTGATGTGAGAGTTATTGTCAGAAATAAATTTGACCTTAAAACTATAAGAGGAAAAAGTTGCAAAAGTTGTAGAGGTGGTTAATCAAATCTCCAGTAGTAGGGGGTATGATCTGTCCAAGACCAATTTATTGTTCAATTTTTATAAAAATTGACCAAATATTGAGATTGTAATACCATTTGTGCCACTCTTGGGAGTGAGCGGGAAGAAGTGTAATAGATTTCATTCTTGTCGGCCAGTAAAGTTGATTTGGCCAATCATTTGCAAGACCAAGTCCACGTGACGTTTCACACGTATTTTTCCCGCGCTAACCACTTGACCAAGTTAACCATATAGGTGATTCACCTGACGCTCTGACTGGATTTATTGTATTAGCTTGTATGTAAACGTTTGTTTCCAAGCTAGGACTACTGAAAGGACTAATGGCTTTCTTGAGCCTCTTGCACGGACGAGGATAGGCCTGTCCTGAATGTGCTCGTAAAATACTGGAAAGTTGCTCACTGGAATACCAAAACGTTGCTCAAAAATTGCCCAAAATCCGAAGAGATGCTACCTGAGGGGCCTTTCATTTTTTTATGAGGTATTGGGGGGGGGGGGGGGCGGTGAGATTGTAGAGGGGCATGGGGGCCATCCCAAAACAATAAAGGAAAAAAGGAGGGGTCCCGCGAAGTATTTTAGTAAAACTTTGAAATGGCATAATGTTTTGCTATAGAACAAACGTAGAAGGCACAAGTACAAATTTATTACAAACGTTCCTTCTGTTTTAAAAAAAGTTTGGTGACAAAAAGAATTTGCAGCTACGGGAGAGAAATTAAACGTAACACTGTTATTTTCAAATGCAACTTTCTCCGGCACTCATATTCATGTTCGCTGTCGTCGAGTTCTCTGCTGTTAGAGTCTCTTTCACCACTGCTGCAGAAAACAGCAATGCTTCCTGTCAGAGTATACTCTTCAGCGTCTCTGCCTTCCTTATATTCGAAGAGCTGTGCGACATAACAACGAAACAACGAGGTTGGTTGTGAATGGACTGGACCCGGCACCCATATAAAAATACTCCATACCAGTTCCTGACCCTTGTTGCCTTCCGAAATACCACAACCTATCCTACCAGAAGGGCGTGTTCCAGGTGACTGGCAGCCAAGGGTGCAAGCAAACAAAGAGCTTGGGAGTGGCAGGTCTTTTTGCAGATAAGTTTATTGTCATATCAAAGTTTGGGGTAGATTATCGTCAGCAACCTGAAGTGCTGGAATTAGCGTAGCAGAAAAGGCAAAGGAAAGTAGGGAGGCAAAAGTTAAATCAGACAAGGATTATCCTTGGACTGACCTGTTGGAAGATGTAACCAAGCTTAAAAAGCTACGTGTTTCAGAATTAAACAAGTACTTGAACCACGATGGGGCTGAAGCAGCATTTGAAAAGCAGCAAGAGTGAACAAGTGAAGGCAATTGTAAGACATTCATGCTTGCAGCAGAAGAGTTCTCTCAGAGCTGGCCGAATACTACGAAATGCTGTGATATTGACACAAAATGACAACGGGCTAAGTGCTGACAGGAGTGAAACAGATGAAAGTGGCAATGATGAGTACGACAGTGATGCCATTGACTCTGGGGGGAGAAGATGACTTAAATTATGTCATTCTTGCATTCATCAATTCAGATGAGGAACATGCCAATGAGAGGCCAAATACCACACACCTAGGGTGATAGAAAATATTAAAAAATTTAACATCTAACTATTGCTTGTTCAATATTTTTGCGGGGCGGGGAGGTGGGGGAGGGTTCATTCCAAAAAGTGACCGCTAGAAGAAGGGCAGAGGCATGTAAAAACAATTTTGTAAGCTAAAGGAGACCATGCGGTTTTCAATGGTGCTTCCCAAATCCCATCAGTCCCCCGTCTCTCATAAAAATGAACGGTCCCTAAATTGCAAAAGTTGCTACTTAAAATTCTTGATATTCTTATATAAAAACTAAAAGTTTTATGTTTTCTTTCTTCGCAATAATTGCTAACATCGGTCTAGAAAAATAGCGTTAAAGAGTGGCTTGCAAGTATTGGCGAAACGAAACAAAACGCATAGTTTATTTAGCGTTTTACTCCCCCATAAAACTACAGTAAATTCTACTATAAAACTGCCGAAAAGTCTAAAGTGGTAGTGCGCATGCACCTGCAAAAAAGCTGTTGAACATGGTTTTTGTGAAAAGCAAGAACGCATTTTTCATTCCAAAGGCCGTTTGAGTGATTTGGGGCTATTTTAGCTTACAATAGACCTAAGAACGTAAAAGACGTCTGAATAATGCCTTTTTCTTGGAAGAACTCCGGGAATGAAAGGGTTGAACCTGCAGTTTTCTGTTTCGTGATTGGACAATGGAATTCTAAAACATTTTGCAGATTTTGTTTCCTAATCACCATAATCTTTGGATTTTCGTTAGTTGCCTTATTTGGTATTCGGCAAATTTTCCGCAATTTTCTGTTCAGAAAATAATGATCGGAATCGGTCGAACAGATTATATTTGGAATCGTATGGAGCATAAGTTCGATCCATCTTCATAACTTGCTCCAAGTTATCTCTACTTGATTCAAGCAAGAGAGAAAAGAGGAATATTGGTTATTGCATAGGTTTTCTCTGCAAATAGAATGGTAATTTGAAAATATGAAAGGAGAAAAGCCGTGGTCGCCGGAGGAAATTTTCAAAAGACCAGGGTATGCATAAGACAAACAAATCCATGAGTCATTAGTTGATGGCTCTTCAATTATATTCTGCCTTACCATTGCCATTATTGATGGTTAACCTTAAAGGGTCCAACTTAGGCTAACCAGAGCGCTATTGTCATAAGTTGAACCGGAACACAATTAAGGCCAAAATACTACTCAGGCTAACCGTGACGCTATTGAGGCTTACCGAAGGTGCTCTTTTGGTTGTTATCTAGGCTGGAAGGAAAGTGTTAAAACCAAAGGGCCTTGTCTTTCATTTTGACCACGGGGTCCGTATCCGCATGCATATGCAGAACTTAGCTTTTGGAACAGTTTGATTCGAACCTCTCCAAGCGCTATCCAGGCCATTAAATAGGAAAACTATTTAATTAGGCCAATTGGAGTACTACACAGGCTAACCCAAGTGCTGTGTAGGCTCACGCGACGGTTCCCAAGGGACTTAATGTAGAATAATTAGATGTGAAATGAGGTTGCGGAAAATATTTTTGGGTGAACTTTTTTTCTGCGCATTGCGCGCCAAAAAAATCACAAAAGTTAGAACACGCAAAAATTTTCCTGCCACAAGGGACAATTATCTTCAGGTCTATTTAGGATAAACGGAAGCTGTTTAATCCGGTGCGAGTACCCTACACTTTAAATGAATTTTAGTTTACAAAAACGTCAGAAGGCGATAAAAAAAATGGTAAAAGTGTAATGTATTATACACGAAGTTTTTTTTAAGTTTTTGGTGACACTATTATTGATGGTTTTCATATGTAAATTAGCCATGCGACAGCCGAGGAAACAAACTTGAAACGAAGGTGGTTTTGCGAAAAAGCGACTCGTCCCTACCTAATTATGGAATATTGATTCCGCTGTGTTGGTTCATTTTTAAAAATAATAATTCCACGAAAGCGCAAATTATATGAAATGATAGACAGTCAACGGGGTGTTGGCATCTAAAATCCAACAAAGGCTAGTAGAATAATTGTTTGACTACAAACGCCCACAAAATTTAGAAAAATAATGTAAATAAAAATTCAAACGCCCCCCCCCAAAATTACGCGTTCGCCAACCATATTTGTAGAGCATGATTTAATTGCTCTCATACCATGATGACTATGCCAGTGAAATGTCTTGAATTATGTCATTCAATGAACCAGTTTTTAATATCTCAGCGAATAGTTATTTAAAATCTTCACTTGCTATACTGTGCAAGTCGTTAAGTTAAAAAAAAAACACAAAAATTTCCTAAAACGTAGAAAAAATAATTGAAGCATAGTATAGCTAGGCCGGAAGAACTTGTCAGAAATTAAATTTAAAAACAATATTCGGGCGAATTAGTTCTTACCTTACCTGCTATATATTGCTTTGTGGAAACAAACATGGCGGCTATCGTGAAGTACGCCTATTTACATTAAAATTTAGAAAAGATAGCCTTTATTCAAACACGATTGAAGTTCATAATAAGCTTTTAGGAGTCTCACGTATGATATAGATCGGTGAAGTTTTTCTGACTACAAAGACTACAAAATGATAAGCATGGATTATAGCTCTCATTTAGAAATAGCCGTTAATGAAAAACAAATGATAAAGGTTTAAACTGAAGATTTTTATTTTTTTTTGTTTTTAAGCAGATTTAACCTTGAACTATGCATCAGTTGCTTATTGTTTATCTCTTAGAGTAAACACCTGCAATTTGTGGGTGGGACCTTAACATATCTGAATAAGCACAATTTTCAAAAATAAGAAACTGACAAAAGATTGACCAATCAATGGCATTGCGTGCCAACGACGACATTAGAGGTTTCAAGGTAAAAGCCCTATCTATTAAGATATCTTTCTTCCAGCACCAAATGGGTTTAGTCAAACGCAATTTAGTGCCATTTGCATTTATCAATGTTTTTTTCTAGTTTTGTTGTTATTAACTTTTGCCCCGTTGAGTTAAGTACTTTTTAAGGTCGGTATTGTAATTGATGTACTTCAGTGCATGCCAGCTATATGCCTTTTTTATCAACATTTACAGGAGCGAAATGCAAGCTATAACAACTCGAATAACCTCAATTAAACTGTAGAGTGCGCCAGCTGGTTTAGTATGCATAAAAAGCCTTAACTATAAATTATTTGTAATTACGTAATTCATCTTTCTTGAACAAACCTCAAAGTTTTAAAAATTTCAAATGAAACGATTCAGTGACCTTTTGAGATCTTGATTTTAAAAGAAATCTGACGAAGTACTACTGAGCTAATAAGGATAAATGCAAAGATGGAACTGAGATTTCAAAGCCTGTGAATTACGTGCCATTATTAAAGTATACAATTACCAAACTTCCTATTTGTCATGACTCATGACCTGCCCGCCTTCAACGCAGCTTTACAATTACAGTTTAATTTTCAAATCGTTGAAGTCGACGGTTCATTTAAAGCGTGCCTAAACTTGGATACAATGAATGAAGATGGGATTGTCTATCACTCGTACATTGCCAACTGTGTTCTCAACGCTTGTACAGCTTACACAGCTATCATGTTGAACATTGTAACAATTCACGCGATGAGAAAGACATCGTCTTTGCCAAGACTCCTAAAGGTACTTCTTCTGAGTCTCGCGGTCTCTGACCTTGGGGTTGGTTTAGTGGTCCAACCTTTCTACATCGCATGGCTGGTAAAAAATTTACGACAGAACAGTGTGTCAACAGTAAGCAATCCTGGTTACGAAATGGATACCGCGTTTTTCGCCATCATGAATCTTTTTTCCTGTGCTTCGTTTTTCAACGTTTTAGCTCTAAGTGTGGACAGATTTCTGGCCGTTCATCTTCACCTCAGGTATCAAGAACTTGTCACGTACAAGCGTGTTGTTATTGCGGTGGTCTCAATATGGGTATTCAGCGCATTTTTTTCGTCAATTAAGTTATGGGCGCCAGAGAGTAGTATTAAGTCCTTATCGGTTGTTGTAGCCCTTCTGTTTGGTCTTTGTTTTATTTGTTCAACAGTTATTTATTACAGGATTTATTTAATCGTGCAACGCCACAGACATCATATTCAGTCCATACACGAGCAACTAGTAGCCGCACCGAATGACGAAATATCCGGGGAGATATCCGGGGAGATATCAGGAATTGTCATGACCGTCAGGAAATCTGCGGTGGGTACCTTCTACGTATATCTCGTGTTTATACTCTGTTATATGCCAGGGTATTGCATGATGATCGTTCGAATGATAGCCTCTGAAACAAATACTGCCATGAGGGAGTTTGACCCGTATGCATGGACTCTAGTGTTTGTCAATTCATCGTTAAACCCTGTTATTTACTGCTGGAAGATGAGGCACATTCGTCATGTTATCATGACCATGCTGCGAAATACCTTAGCTAATCGCAATTGACGAAACCCGAGGTTTCGTGAATAACAGCATTATAATAATAATAATAATAATAATAATAAAGATAGCTTCAAATATGTTTTTTATGATATTGTTTTCAATTTTTTTTATCAATGCTATCCAATACTGACTTATACTCGGAAGGGGACGAATATTAAAACTGTGCAAAATGAGTAACTGAATTAGAACAGTCGAAAACTGAGGTTACTTGGATAATCATAAATACAAAAGCCGAGTAAAATGTTTAGTGATGCCATACATTTTGCCTAATCTGTGGTGATAAACTACATGAAAGTCTTTTAAAAGGTTAAGGCTCTGTTGATGACACAAGTCATTTTATCAGAAGCTTCGTTATAGGATATGCGATGATAAGATGTATATGCGATTTTTCAGCTAGGAAAATCTCGACGCCCTCTTTAAATCTATCTTTCTTTGCTTAACGAGAGTAGTTTTGTTAAATTTGTTTCAAAACCAAGTGCCCGAAAAGGGTCGCTGAATCTCAGCTTTGATGTTTCTTCAAGATATCAAAGTAATTTCAAGTACTTTGTTTGAGGTGACGCTGTCTGTAGCTTATGTGCGGCCTAATATTCTGAATATTTAGATATTATTTAGTCGTTTGAGTTAAATTTACTCAGCTATCTTTCTAGAAAATAACCACGGAACGGTAATGTGCATTAGCTTAAAGACAAAAACATATATAATATACATGAAAGAAAATATTTACGTCTGAAGAACTATTTAGAATCATATATACTCAGCTAAGCTTCAACTCTTGAACCCTTGGGAATGTTAATTGGTATGCAATAACGTTAATTAGTCAATGTTTGGGCCAGTTTCTAAAAGGCACAGTCTAAAACCTGGACTGGACCCTGGACCCTGGACCCTGGACTCTGGACTCTGGACTCCAGATGAAAAAATATCAAA
>OMLO01001529.1_pt1 | contig 17896 bp, 17 predicted proteins | sample 1674811 | NCBI WGS metagenome assembly OMLO01 (sample SAMN06265003, study PRJEB25207) | coral metagenome | isolation source: Coral host | place: Mexico:La Bocana,Puerto Morelos, Mexico | collected 2008-11-13 | reverse complement strand
CACAGGGGGCTTAAAGCTTGGGAAAGAAAAGGCTGCAACATTATTCCTTGGCCTGGCTCAGCACATGAGAGATTCCACACCAACTTGCACAGCTCACAGCAAGGAGCTCCTAGATGACACAAGGAGCTCCTATGATTCACTATATCAACCAGAAAACTATATTTTATGTTGAAAAACATACCCATGAAAACCCTCTAATTAAGGTATATTCAATAGACCTTAATTAGAGGGTTTTCCCCTTAATTAGAGGGTCTAAATTTAGAGGGTTTTCATTTAGAGGGTTTTGGGTTGTCTGGGAAGGCTTTTTGGGAAAGCCTCGAACCAGCCAGCGGTGCAAGAGTGGGAGATGTCCCATGCGCCGTGATGATTCTCGGTTCAAATATTAGCTGATTATCATTGTGGTAGTCTCACAACTTTGATTGCAACTCAGACATTGAGTTTGTTTACAATATATATGTTGAGTTGCTTCATTGCAAAGACTTCATTGGACAAAAACTCAGGGGCGAGATCTTTCGAGACTTTCGCATAAGCCATCGGGTTGCCAGTGACCTGAAGCGATTTGGTCAGCTGCAAGCCAGTCGCATACTGTAACTTTGCTGCAGTCAAATGAGAGAAAAGATTTGCACGATGCATAGGCTAATAACATACCAGGCTTTTTCAATAGTATTCTCATCAGTTGTCATGTCATTGAAATGTGTAAAATGTTGTCTCATGTACCTTAGGCTAGGTATATACCCTTCTTGTCACAATACAAAACTGTGTCACAATTACAGTATGTCCTTTTGTGAAAGTGAAGAAAAGTTAGGAACCGTCTTCTGACGAAGCATCCAGATGAGCGAGAAGATTGGAACGGCTGGCTGGTCACTGCAATGAGTGACTTGACAGCAGATATTTGTTTGATGAAGTCGGATAAAAGGTCGAGAATGAATGAATCAACTCAGCGATGATAACCTTAATAGCTACTAAAGGGTGATGAGTCTGCGAGCTAAGGCAACTACGACCTGTATGGTGATCCTTCGAATGATCCGAAGGGCGGCAAGGGCAAGAATAGGTCGCATTAATAATTAGATGCATGTCGGATAAGAGTATCAGATCATATTTTTGAGGTCGAGTGCCTGCTGATCGAATAAAAGTGGTTGATAACAAGTACCAGCAAATCTTAATATATAAATATCTATACAAGTGTGTTTTGGTGTTGTTTTGTGCTAGTGATCTATATGTTTATGCAGTCCCATTGTCAGTTACTCAGTCGTATCCTGAGTCAGCAGGCAGCATCAAATTGAAAAGGTGCTTGGCCACACGACCTTTGATCTGAATTGCCCACAACAATGTATAGTATATTCTCCGCCGTCCGAAATGGCAAAACATCGGATGAGCAAAACAGTGCTGGGCCTTTAGGCATCGTCAGTCTTCAGTCATTAATACAATAATAACATACCACTGAATCATATGATGCGATATCATAATATCAGATGGGGAAATGAGCTTTCACTCAGTGGTTTGCCTTTGTTACTTCAGCGTTGGGCGTCACATGAAAGTGCTGGCTTCTCTCACCCCTGGGCAGGTGGTGATGATAGAGAAGTGCGGAGCTTCAGAGTCAGTGACATGGGGAAGAGCTTGGTGTTGTTTAATCAGTCAGTAGTAGCAAAAACAAGTCGGTAGAGTCTGTTCTTTGATTGTAGCAGTCATGCTCAAACAAGCAAACAAGGCTGATCGTATAATAATAAGATCGTATTATAATAATGGGATCGTATAATAATGGGATCATATAATAATGTGATCGTATAATAATGGGAGCGTATTTAATTGTGGATTGTATAATAATGGGATCGTATGATGTAAGAGTTGTATATATGTTATGTTACATGCAGTGAGCTCTGCACACTAAGGTTGGACCAATGGCATGCGGCACAGGCAGTGATGTGCTCAACCCAGATGGGTAGAAGATGGAAGGTAGCCTAAGGTCGCATAAATACAACAATACGCCTAATGTCGCATAAATATACATAATTTGTCTCTATTTGTCTCTATTTGTCTCTATTTGTCTCTATTTGTCTCTATTTGTCTCAATTTGTCTCAATTTGTCTCAATTTTTCTCAATTTTTCTCAATTTTGCTCTTTTTTGCTCTGAATACTACTTTGAGTATTGGGGTCCCAGGTCAGTTTGTCTAAATTTGTCTCAATTTTGGATTTTTTTGCATTTTTTGCATATTTTTGCATGATGAGTCTCAATGTGTCTCAATGTGTCTCAACTTTGCATGAGTGTGGAACATCAAATAACACAACATGTAACTGCTGAGCAACTGTTGATATGAGGTGTGTAATCATGTTCAACAAGTTCAGCCAAGCCATGAACAAGGCCAGGAACAGAAGCTATGGAGTCAGGGCGATTTGTTGGAGTCAGAACATTTGATGAAAAATATCAATGATCGACTGATTGAAAAAATGGTGATGTATTATTTGTCATATGATTGGTGATATCCAATGTAGTTGTCATATGATTGGTGATATCCGATGTAGTTGTCATATGATTGGTGACATCCACTTTGCACTCATTTGGCAGTCATTTGACTTCTCAATTTTTTTTGTTTCGTTTCGAATCACCATCCGATCATCATGCCTCGTCGTGGCACAGATTCGCATAATATGCGACATGGGAAGAGATCAAAGAACATGCATCAAATGATTCCCCACATGATGCCGTCGATGATGTCGCATCCTGGTGGAATGATGTTTCCCCACATGATGCCGTCAATGCTGCCACCAGGGCCAGAGTCAGATTCTGAATCTGAGGCAAATGAGGTGCCAGCATCGAATCCAGCATCGCATGCGGCATCGACTTCTGCAGCTCCATCGAATGGATCGAATGTTGCTGCAGCTGTGGAGCCTCCACCTCCACCTTCGCATGGTCCTGAACTGAGTGATGCTATGCGACAAAAGATCTCGCGGTCCCTCGTATGTGCGCCAACTGCCACGTTGGTTCCTACAGGAAGTTGTCGAATACCTGAACAGCAACTTCGACTCCACGTTGGTCGCGGATCTCACGCAGCATGGGCTGCTGGCCCTGCTGTTCTTGTTCTGTCGCATAAAGCCCAATGTTCGGATCAGCGAATTGCGTAGCTTTATTGAAGTTATGGGTCAAGGTAGTGGTTTGTTTGGTAGTATGTGAATATACTTGAAGTATGTTTTAATGTTGGTTATGTATAGATATATATCATATATTTTATTGATATATCTCAAATGGATGATCAACCGATGTGATTGAACCACTCATTGGTTGTGTGATTAAAACAGTCGTTCAAAAAGTCATGTGGCTAAAACAGTCATTCGATTCAATCAGTCATCGATTAAGACAGACATTCGATTCAATCAGTCATTTGATTAAGACAGTCATTCGATTCAAACAGTCATTCGATTGGAGCAGTCATTTGATTCAAACAGTCATGCATTCAAAAACACACATTCGATTTTCGATTCAAACAGTCATGTGATCAAAACAAACATTCGATTGAAACAGTCATTCGATTAACATAGACTGACATTGGGATATAATTTGAAATCGTTTCATCATCCAAGGCCCTGGTGACAACTATGACGGGCTGGCTGCCGCAATGAAGCGGGCTCACAGCCGTGTCGTATTGGCCAGTGGTGGAGATGTCGCATTTGGCGAGATGCTGGTTCGTTTGCCACTGAGCCCTCAAGATCATGATGTGGTGTCCCTTTGCTCAGAGGTGGCAGGCTGGTCAGATGAACTTCTGGTCCGGCCTAAGGCGAAGGCCAAAGGCAAGGCGATCGCATCACCTGCTGGCAGCTCAGCAGGCGGTAGTCGCATAGCCCTGGCACTTCGGATGAATGGACCACCATCGCATGTGGCTGCATCGCATGTGGCTACATCGCATGTGGCTCCAGCAATCCCTGAGCCTAAGGCGGTGGCTGTGGCACCTACATCGCATGGAGCTCCAGTGGCTGTGGCTCCAGTGGCTGTTCCACCACCAGTCGCATTGACACCAGCACCAGTCGCATTTCGTGGTCCGCCAGTGGCACCTCATCGAGCTGCAGTGACGGTGGATCAGCTCCTGGATGAGGCAAGGAGCAAAGCAGGACCACCAGCACCATCGCATCATGATGCCGCCCTTGCTGATCCAATTCCTATCGCATCGTCGCCTGGAGAAAATCGCGTTGATCGAGTAGATCGGCCGATTTGCGCCATATGCCAAGATCACATCAGCGACAATCCGGCTGAGAACATGTGCCTGCCCTGTGGGCACGTGTTTCACGCCGAATGCACAGGTCGATTGAGGCAGGTTGCGGAGCAGCAAGGGCGGTATCTACCAGCGAACTACTGTTCGTTTCGTTGCCACGAATCGAATCAGATTCAGAATCATGTGGCTTCGAATAATGCTGGTGGCGATGGTGCATCGAATAATGATGGTGGCGAAGTCGTATGTGTCTTTGCACTCAACGCATCATGCTTGATGCTGATGACTCAGGGTCGTTTCCTTGTGGCCATCGTTATCATCGAGTCTGCGGCAATGGACCTGGCAGAGACCTTTGCCCTTATCGCTGCCATCAATTTCATGGACCCCATGGGAATGTTGCAGATCCATCGATTGCGAATGCTGATGCCAATGCTAATGCTGCTGCTGTGGAGCAAGACAGGCAGGAGATTGAAGAGCTCTTCAGTTGATGAGCTCTGTCGCATCAAGCCCAAATCATGGTGGCGGTGGTGAAGTGATCGAATTGAATCCATTTGGCAGGATTCAAATTTTGTATTCTCTTAGTGATACTTTTGCTAGCTGTAGACACACTGTGTTTATGTGTTTGAACTTGTAAGGCCCAATTGACTTTTAAACTAGGTAATTGATAAGTTGCAATCTCAAATGCTTCATCACACTTCATCGCATTGCATCAAATAAACACAGATGTGTTACTGGCCAGCTTGGGGGCAAATTAGACATGCTGCAACAACTTTGTTCTGAGTTCCGAGCAGTCAAAAAAGCTGGTTGACCTGGCCCAGTGATAGAATTCATTGCTATTCAAGAGTTAGTTCAACTAAGTAGCCACTCGATCAGATTCTGAGAGGAGATGATGAAGGAGACGAGATAGACTGGCAGCCTCATGTGACGATTAATGCGAATGTTTTGGTGTTCAATCATGGTTGCTTTCCTTCTGCTGTTGCATATTTGCCTGAAAATCGATCGAGTATTTTTTGGGATTTGGGATTCCTGCAAGATAGATTTGCTCGGGCTTCGGACGCAGTGGATAGGGCATCCAATTTTCTGAGACACTTGAAAGGGATCGCATACTCACATGGACTGGTGGACAAGCTGCACCTTCGTGGTCGCTTGCCAAGGCTGTGTTTGATGGGTATGTTAACATGTTGAAATATGTTACTTAAAGGTTTTGATTATTTGAAAATCTAAATTTATGATGGTTTCTGTATTTTGGAGGTCAAGTGGATGTCAAATTAAATTTGTTTTCTTTGGGGATGAAACTAACCTTTCTTTGTAAAGGCCTGGTTATGTTGATCGGAATTGTGCATCTACATTGCTGATCTTATATTTCTTGGCCGATGTCCTACTGGTTGCCAGATCTGACGCAAAGATGAACCTTGCCCTTGAATGTATTGACTTCATCGCAAAAAATGCAATTACACTTGCAGTATGCGAGGGAGGTCTTCAGGTTGATCTGGGTGATTTGGGGTCTTTGACTATAGATCCATCTGGTAGCATTAAAGACCAGCAGCTGCATCGGATTCTGAGATCGGTTCATGCCACAGTTCAGTCAGCTTTTGGTTTGGCGTGGGATCTCGCGCCGAACTTGGCATTGAGGTGGAATGATGACACGATGAGTTTTCTTGATTATGTCCACTTTACTTTTCTTGTAAACAAGACAAGAAAACAACTAAACAAAAAACGTTGGCAGGGTCGAGTCAAGGGTTGTCACGACCAACTTTGGCATTCCCTTGTCAAGTTCTTGGGTAGCAGCTGTGAACTTTTTGTATTCAGAGATCTATCGCTTTATATGGACAAACCAATTCCCAGCAGAACATCTTCCAGGACAGGCGAATGATAAAGTTTAATAGTTTTTAAATTTGAAACATGTGTTTGTCCTATGACTGAATCCTGAATTTAATACAAAGTCGTTAATCAGGACATCCGATGATCGAGTGAGAAGGCGAGTATCGTTTGACCCCAATGAATTGTGGATTCTGGTGCAAGATTCTGCTCAAATGAACATGAGTCTGAGAAGACTGGCTGAAGTGCGGAAGCTGCCGTCCAGATCGTTTGATCACATTTTGGCCAAGTCCCTTCTTATGTATGAAGCCAGGGCGGTTGATCTTTTCATTCGTGAGAATCATTTGTCGATCGTTACTGATGGGTCATGTCATTCCTGTAAGGACATGTTGATCAGTATTGCGTATTCGCATCGTATCGAATCCTTCGCTCACATGACTGGTCAAGTAATCTATCCGAGCAAAATTGTCACATTGGCAGATGAGTTTCAGGTGGATCCTGATCTTGAACGAGTGTTGGCTAGGAGAGAGCAGGATAGGCTGTCGAGCTATAAGCTGATGCAGGGGCTATCGCATCAGATCACCTTGATCACCAATGGTCAAAAGTCCTTGGATTCGTTTTGAGTTCCTGATTCTTTACATCACCCATTGAAACGTTTGCAGCCGGGTGGTTGGAGGGAAGTTAGGGGATCAACTGTTTCTGTCTGCTTGTCGGCTGGAGAAGATCCGCATGTCTCTGATCTGTCATCGTATAATGACTTGCCCATTCTTACGTTGCTTCAGGATCAGGGCCCTGTTGGTACGGCTATGGCATCGTTTCTCAAATGGGATGATAGACAGGTCCTGATGATGCACTGTCACTGGGATAAGTTCCATCGTCTCATTAATGACATGAAACTTGCTGCTGACCACGCCGTATCGAATGGTGAACTTCTTCAGACGCAATTGGCGACTGGTTATGTTTTCTCTGTCAATTACAAACCCTTCGCATCAGGGTCTTTTTTTGAGGAGAAAAAGGCAGCAATGGAGGGCTTCTTAGCCACTGTTTCGTATGAAACTTGGCATTACTTTTGCTACTTTAATGTTGTGTTCAAATCTATTACTGTACTGACTATTATGATGTTTAGTAATCGGAATGAAGTTCTTTATTCGAATTATATTATCATCTTACTCATTGACAATGGACTGAGGATTCGGATATCGCCCAAAAATACATTGAGAGAATCGCATCTGACTTCGACATCACCATTTCCTCGCCTGCTGACCATGCCAGAGTTTGGGATGAGGTGAAGCGTATGACATCTTGGAACATCAAGGGGACCATGCCCAAATCAGGCCGATGGTTTTCATGGATGGAGCCCTGTCAGTCGTATCTGAGAGAGTGGTGGGCAAGTCGAATGATTCTGGAGTGGTATTTAGGGGATGTTCCGAATCCAGATGATAATCTTGCGGGGAAATTTGTCGAATTAAGATCTGGTCGTGGTGGTCTGAAACTGTGTCACATTACTCTGTCGTCGCATTATTGGGAAAATGCCCATATTCTCCTAACTTGCAACAGACCGTTGTGGGACTTTTACACGGATCAGGTCGAAAATTGCAAATCTCCCCAGGATGGGATCAGGTATGCTGGTCGGATGTGCACTGGATGGAATGTGGACAATCAACTCAAAAAGCTGGTTCGAATCTTGACATGTGATGATCAGGAGGCCTTGGCAAGTTTCAGGAAAGTTGGCCAGTGGTCGAATGATGAACAGCGCATGGCCAACAAGATTTTTCAGTATGTGTTCAGATTGGCGGCGAATCGGGCAATCTCATTGTCGCAGCGCAGTACACCTCCTTTGAGGTATGCGATTTTGTTGGAGGACCGTATCGGCAATGGTGATGTTCTGAATGTCATGAAATTCGACTGGCTTTTTATCAGTGTGTGTGAGACTTCACATACAGTCCCAATTTCATTGACGACCGACCTAGGCTTGACCATGACTCCTCCGTGTCGACTGCTGTTGACTTTTTGTGAGTCGCATCAATTTCGTCAGATCCCTGCAGAAGGCAAAGCCTTGTTGAAGGCAATGGTTCACATTCCAGCTGATTCAAAGATCATCGAGGATGTTCATCAATGTGTGCGTTTAGCTCAAAAGACTAGAGCATCGCATGAAAAGTTGGGCGTTCCTGCTGTGCAAAATCTGGTGAATAACTCCAAAGTCTTGGCCTCCAGAGATCTCAATCATCCAGCCAAATTAGACAGACAATCTTTTCTGTCCGGATTGAGGCAAACAAGCAGGAACTTCAAGACCAGAGAGAAATGCTATGGAAGACGACACAAGTTGCCGCAATCGTATGGTCGGATTATGGGCACGACAAAGCCGTGGCCATCGATTACCCCGGCCAGTTTGGGCAAGTCAGCAGCTGCATGGGCATGGGTCAGGGCTTTCAAATTGCAGAATCTGCGACAAGTAGGAGTTCAGCTGAAGGAGACATCAATCATTAAACATTTGTTGCGTTTTAAGGTTAAAACAAAAAACAACATGATTTTGATATTGTTTTGTTCAAGTCAGTAAGCATAACATGTTTTTGTTGAGACTGGTGACAGGATGGTCTTCTCAGTTGTCTTTGTGAAGCTGGTCAAATCATTAGGAACAAACTCTCTGGCTATCAGCAATGTTTCCTTGTGTTGAATGGTTTGACATGGGCATTGCAAGTTTGGCCTGTTCGCATCAATGACGAGAATTGCACTCGCATCACTGATGCTTATATGACATTGGATTCGAGTGAGGGCGTCAATTGGGAATTCCTTTTTACGATGTGATCCCATTCAAACCTGAATGGGACTCAGATGATGGCATTCGTTTGAAGGTCACATCGAGCCCAATTTCGTTGGTTGAGTTTGTCCTTTTGAACCGACCTGCTTCATTGGTGTTCAACACATTGCTTTCGCTTGCTCAGTACCTGCAAGTTCCAGATTGTCACAAATTGAAAACGAGATCAGCTCTGCTGAAGGCAATCGTCGAATCATTGCCTCTTTCGGATGATGATGATTTAGATCAAATGTTGGAAGCGGTTCTTGCAAAGGACGCTGCACCGAAACCGCAAGAAGACATGACTGACTCATCGGCTGAATTGGTGGAGTGCTTGCTTGAAAACATAGATCAGTCGGATGGGCGGGATTTCAGCTCACTGAGGGAGAAGGCAGAGTCGCGTAGCCAGGTTAAAAAGGCCAAAAAATGGATGAACTGGTACAAGGAGAAGCTGGATGAAATTGATGTGCCTTCAGTAACAATTGAATAAGTCTTTTGTTCCTATTTCAGTTTCAGTTCTGACATTTGAATTTAAATCTAAATATTCTTTTGGCACATTCATAATCATTGAATCATTAGACCATTATTTGAATCTAGTCTGTCACTCACTCTGAGGAAAAGAAAAGAAAGAAAGCTGAGAAAGCCGCCGCCAAGGGGAAGGGCAAGGGCAAGGGCAAGGGCAAAAAAGGAAAGGCCAAGTCTAAGACCATCGCATCAGCGGATGACGAAGGTAGTCGTAGGAAATCAAAAAGACGGAGAACGAGTCTTGGTGAAGCATCGCATGATGATGAAACTGGAGGGGCTGCTGTGGAAGTCGCATCATCTGATGTCTTCGAGCCACCACCGATGCCACCGGTGCTCGAGCCACCATCATCGATGCCACCGGTGCCACCACCAGCACATCCACCACATCATCATGATTTAGAAGAAGAGCCATCAGCATCGGCAGCGGCATCATCATCCTCTAGGGCACCAGCTGCAACAAGGATACTTGCAACACCAGCTGCCCCGAGAGTGAACAGAACGCCTGATGAGATTTCTCAAATGTTGTGCCCCAATCGTGATTTTTCCATAGTTGTCAAATATAACGACTGGCGACTCGAATCACAGTGTAGGCTTCATTTGACGGCCAAGGACTCGGCTAAACTATACGCGCCGTATTCTCAAAAAACTTTTTCAAGAGCTTTCATATCAATCCCATGGCAAGATGCCCTGATGGATGTTCACGATTTCACATGGCGCAAATGGCGACTCTTGAAACATTTGTCGCCTCTAGCAGAGGGGATGGAGGAACAAGTGCCAGGTCGAATCCCCCGGAAATGTCTGGAAATTTTGCAAGCCAAGCTGGATCCGGAAGTCTTGGCTCCACCAAAGTACGGTGGCAAATTGAAAACAAAGGCTGAGTAATTATCTGGTTGTGATCATCTTTATAAATGGTTTAATCTACATCTCAACAATCATCGAATCAATCAATAGTTCACAGACTTTCTTCAACTTTCGACTCCATGATCAAGGTGATGATCCAAACTGACATATCAAATCAAGCTCAGTCCAGTTCTGGCCACTGGCTAAGTCAAAGCCAAAGTTAAATTGTTTCACCTGATCTCGTCGTATTTTAGTCCAAACAAAAAAAGATGTGCTGTTTGAAGGCAGAGTGAAGGTGAGCTTGCAAGTTGTTATCGAAAAAACATATAACTTCAGAGTCAACAATGTAACAAGTTGTGTAATTACTCATTACGCATTCAAGTCTTGCTGGCTGGAGTCACTCGTAGTCGAATTATTAGCAAGGCTCAGGATTTTGAAAGTAGATTTGTTCCCAAAAAAAGTTATCGTGTATTTTTGTGGCTTCAACGTTTGCCATATTTATGCGACTATCATGTCAATGATTCGATTAAATTTTCGCTGCACTAGCATTATCACATCAAATAGTGAGAGTCAGAGTCTAGATTTGCCAAAATTAATATAGTTAGCAACTAACCAAGTTGAAATAGAACTTCAATGGTGACCATCGACAGACATAAGAATTATATGATATCTACAAAAATAATTTCGCGTTATTGACTCCACATCGTTGTCGCCATGGTGAAGCTTCATTGCAAGAGCAAAGCGGCAATTGCACAAGCATCGCATAACAATATGATGATGATGATGCTTCCTTTTATGGCAGCAGCTTCTTGCACCATGCCGTGCAACACTCCGAATGGCAAGTTTGATGTCCAGACCAAGGTGAAGAAGAATCATATGAAGAAGAAGGATGATGAATCGCATGCTCCAGTGGTTGCGGCTGAACCTGAACCGGTGATTGCTGCTGAACCTGTGATTGCTGAATCATCATCAACATCGCCTTTGCGGTTTTCCATGGACACTGCCAGAGTTGAGAATGAAAGGATGTTTCATCGAATTTCGCATCTGTTGTTGGCTAACTTCGCGCTGTTCGCATCATTCGTGAGGCTGGTTTCTGGGGAGTTGTAACAACAGTCCACAACGGCCGGTTGAAATTTTATTTTAATGGTTGAAAGTTTAATTGTTGTTTTTGCGTTTAAATTCTTCAGCCTGTTACCACACAAGAGGTGCAGCAGCATTGGTCGCCTTAAACAGATCGCATTTAAAATTCGCGCCTTCCTATCATTTGATCGACAATTCCATCAAGGACATGCATCGGTATGGTGGCCAAAGATTCTGGATGCAGCATTTCCTCATATGGCGAGCATGCGGCTCGAGGACAAGATCTTGACCATTTGCGAGAGAGCCATCGCAAATCAAGAATCAAAGGCTGTGGGCCAATTGCACTTCGTCGAATTTGCATGTGGGCATGGCAACCTATCCAAAGCACTGCTGAGGAGGGGATTGTTGGGCGCAGCCTTTGATATCATATACTCTGAGTCGCATGACTGCCTTACACCAGCTGGGTTCAGGCTCTGGCTCCTCGCATTATCATCGATGATTCAATCGGGTCTTTGCTGGTTTGGAACTCAATGTTCCAGCTGGGTGATCCTACGCTTAGCCCTGAGTAATCGCAGACCGGAGAATATGTATTGGGGTGATGAACAAATGGAATTTGTTGGACAGGGAAATGCCCTGATGGCAGTCACATCACTCTTATACTTCATTGGTCGCATTCTTGGGCACTATTGCATCCTTGAACAGCCTAAGACATCGACTATGCCGTTGGTTTCATTAATGGCATCGGTCTTATCGTATTTCCACTGCTTCAAATGTGAGACGTATCTTGGTTCGTATGGTTCGGCGTCGCAAAAACCGATTCAGCTTCTTGGAAATGATCAGAGGCTGAACGACCTTGCAAGGGAGATGCCTATGAACTGTGAGTCCGAACTTTGCACTCGTGATGAAGCTGGTGGCTATACTGGCAAAAAGCAGGAGCTCAAGGAATCGGAGATGTATCCAGTCCTTTTTGGTGAGGCTGTCGCGAATTTCTTCACGACCCGCGTCAGAGTCGCATAGAATGTGACTTTGATTCGCATGATTCGATGTATTATTTATAATTAAGAAGATCGAGTTTTGTCCCACCATCGCTTCATTCCCAGCGATTAGTTCTGTGGGCGTCGGCTGGTGTTCTTTTTCATTGCATTGTCAGAGTCGCATCATGTGCCGACTCTTACTCTTACTGTAACTCTTGTTGCAGTTTAGTCATAGCGTTGCTTGATCAGGCGACTAATTATTGACAAATCGTGTCATTGCTCATGGGGAAAACATTAAATTAGAACTGACCAGAGACATGGTTTTGCTGTGATGTGACATGCATTTCAGAATTCAGAGATTTGAAATCGTTGTCCTTCATTATGTTGATTGCACTGAGATTCGGGAAATTGTTTGCATTCATTAATATGAATACATTGCACTCAAACACTTCAAATTGGCAAGGGACATTCAAGCAAGCTTTGTAGTACTGGAATTGTGCACAGGCGACCTTCACATGAACTTTGCCAGCAACAAACTCAGTGAAGTCATGTGTTTTTTTCACATTGCGTTTGTCATTTCAATTTCAAATGAAAATGCTTTGTTCTGTTTTCACGCTGCCTTTGCCATTTTAATTTGAACTGAATTGAAAGAATGTTGTTTGAACCCACTCCCAATTCAACCAAGGTCAGTTGACATCTTCGTTTGATCGCATCATCGGATTGCGATTGTTTGACAAACTGCATCTCTCGAGTCACATGATCAAATGATTTGATGGCATCAAACTTATGATCGCATTCGACAACATTATTATGATTGCATTCGATGATACACTACGATCGCATTCGATGCATTCGATGATACACTACGATCGCATTCGATGATTCACATGGTCAACTCACTCATGGTGATCGCATTGTTTGAATTTTGGGTCATATGATCGCATTGTTTGAGTCAAACATTTGATGACATTCGATGCTGTGAGTCTAGTAAGTGCTAATGATTTTGATCGCATTTGATTATTCGACCGTATAAAAATTTGATGTCAGCACATTATGGATTATTTGACTTGATCAAATCATCTCATGGCATACTTTGAGTCAAAAGACTTAACATTATAGCCTATGACAAATTTGATCGCATCATTCGTTTGAATTCCTCATGATGAGGCACATGATCCATTAATCTGATTTGATGGTGGCAATCAAAATGCCACTCACTTGCCATTTGTTAATTTAAAACAAAAACATAATTATCACAATGTCAATTTTTCCCCATAAAAATGCATGAAAAATCATTAAAATGCATAGTTATGCCATTGAAATGCATAATTATGCATCTAAATGCATTTAAAGTCATAATTATGCATTTAAATGCAAATTAACCCTTTTAAAATGCATAATTGAGATAAAAACGCTGCTGATCTGTGAGCTACTGATCTGCGAGCTGAATGACTTAGCCTGATTTAAGATTGATCCTTAAGGTATCGACAGCTATACATGGCTATGTAGCCGATGCTGAAGGGAGCAGTGCCCTCAAACCACTATCATCAGATTCAGTATCAGGAGCATCACAGAAGGTTGGCCCGAGGTCGGTCTTGCGCACAGCCTCCACAGCATGGTCAACATTACAGCGGCTGAGGTGGTCAGCAACCTCAACATGAAGCTGAATATTCTCGTCAACTGGGTTTGTTCAGTGGGAAAGGAGGCTGGAGCAAAGCTATAATGGCCAATGTAGGACAGATATAATGTCGAAGGGGAGACAGATATTCTGTCAAAAAAGCCAGTTTTGCTGAGGGCCGAACAATGATGCCCAAAGCACGCGGTAAACTTGGGTACCCTTGAGGTCCTTGCCCCCTGCCTCAGCAAAACGAAAGTCTCGGGATAGGTTCATTTCCATTCACATTGAGATTCAGTATAGTCGTTAGCAGTTGAGCCCCATCGGAGATGTATAGCGCTTTGCAGTCTGTACATTGAAGAAGGTCTTGATCCTGTGGAGTCGCACAGAACGAAGGGCAATGAGGGGTGGGTGGTTTTTGCAACTTCTCCAAGAAAGGGGCGGTACCCACCAGACGTACCTGAGGCAGTGAAAAAGTATTTTTTAAGTTGCGATCAAATAGAAAGATGGAATCATATCATATCCCATTTAAAGTCAAGCTACAAGTTACGGTGTCAGACCACCGTATGCGTGAAGAGAGATCGTAAATTGCTTGGCACTGCGCTTTTTGAGAAAATTCTTAGGTGTCAGGTCGATGACTCACTGACTACAGACTTTGCAACTTGAGAAATGTGAAGCACATGTGTCGACACTGATTGTGAATCAAACATATCTACTCAAGAACAAGAAACTCGAACGCAACGATATCTCCAGAGTTTGCTGCTGGCAGGTTGCTCGATAAGTGGTGGACCCCTTTCTGGAAAGCATATGTCAGCCTCATTGAGGGAAACCATGAGTTCAGAGGATGAGAAAGCACCATGCATTCCATTTGCAAATATCAGACTCTTCGGGCAATCCTATTCGCCCCTCGAACTGAGGCGTACTTGGTGTTGCCTCAAAGAGATAGATCAATGATTAAATTAGGCCCATTCTGGTGTCAAACAAAGCCTTAAGTGTGGGACCCTTGCGTCGCCACCAGCCACGGTGGCTGGTCCCTCTGGACCTGTATACTGGTTTGTGTTCGAAAGAAAAATTGATGGGTCATGTTTGATTCGTCAATAGTTGCGAAACACTTTTTCTGGGGGCGTACATTGAAAGTAAATGGGCCCCGAGGTTGCTTGAAGACACGAAATCACAAAGGCCAGGTTCGAATATTTCATGGTGGGTTTCCATCTGAATTGAGCCACCAAAAGCTAGTCATCCAAGGACACTGGACAAGCTTTCCAATTGAACCATTGCGTCAATGGGAGGCAAATCAATGATCACAAATGGAGGACAGATCGGTGGGTTGCGTGTCAACGCTTCCGTTCGGACATCAGTGATGCAGGCATTAAGCAGTATCGAGCCACCCTCGTTAAATCATTTCAGACAAACAAGTGCCAGTGCAAAGCATTCAAGCTGAAAGGGCTCCAACCCCCACTCCAAGAATCATTGACCAACTACTGGAAAGAGGTCTTACTTGAAGGAAAAGATTCAGCATGCATGAGAAGGTACCACAGCAAGAAGAAGGAGAGGAAGAAGAGGTGAAGAAGAAGATCCAGAGACTGAGGCGCCAGAGGAGAAGAGGCCATGTGGGAAAGCAATAAAATTTGCCAGAATGTTAGCAAGGGGACAAGTTCCAGCTGACATTGAACAGAATCACAATGAAGCAGCAACCAAGAGTAAGAGCCCTCGCTGGCTCCGAACAGAATTGATCAACAGAAGTGCAGAGTTTCAGTCATGGAGGTCCAACTTGGACATGAAGTTCGCTACAGCAGAGAGTGTTGGTGTTCCTTACAGCATTGCGCTGTGGCAAGTCATGCAAGGCCAAGAACAGGCCATGAAAGTTGCAGAACAAAGAGGTGATATATTCCAAGACAATGGCATGTGGCACCACAGGAAGGTTTCTTCAGGTAGAACCAAAAAGCACCACAGAGGGCACGCAGCTTTCATGAACCAATGGTTGGGTAAGAGAGGGTGGAACAAATTTGGGCAACAAGAAGTTAAAGACACACAAGCAGTTGAGCAAGCATGCCACCCAGGCCATTCCAGCTGGCTTTGGAGAATGTGGTTGGGGATGGTCAGACATAATGCCCAAGGTTACAACAGAAGCAGCACCTTATAAAAACTTGGTCGCTGATGCCAAAGCTGCCAATGAGAGGTTGCAAAGGGATGCTAGCCGCCTAGTCTTGAAAGTGAGAGGGCGAGATGGTAAAACTGTGGGCAAAATCAAGACAGCAGTGGCAATGTTGAATGACAATTTGCTTCAACTTCAGGAATGTCAAATGTGGCAAGAAATTCCTGAGAGCAATGGGAATGAGAAGGGATAATGCGAAGACTTCTTAGGAAGTTTTGGACTGAGAAGGCAAATGGGTTGCTGGAACAGCTTCAAGCTGTTTGCAAAGCTACGGGGCTGTGAAAAGACTGTGTATAAGACAGCTGCAAAGACAAGGGTGCAAAAAAGGTCCAACTTGCTGACGCTAGGATTACTTTTTGCAATAGGCAAAAGTGCAACCGTAGGATTGCCTCTTTTCTTTCTACTTTCCTTTCCAAGACTTTGTGCTCACATAGGATTACTTTTGAGCTGTGGGTCGAATCTAGGATTACTTTTCCTAGCAGGAACAACTTATTCCCTCCTGTTAGCTTGTTTTGCTCAGAAATGGTTTTTCCAAGAAGCAACTGACACATCAGTATTCACAAAGTTGTCTGCCAAGAAGCAACTGGCAAACAGTTTTGTTTTTTGACCCCAGGATCAACCATTTGCTTTTCAAGCATGAAATGCATTTTTCTCCAATAAAACCTTTCCTGCATTTTCGATCATGGGCGATGACTCTTACAGCAAAAAAATGAAAAGGTGGCTTACAACAACGGTTGTCAGCTGCTAAGAGACAGTCAGTGGAAGACAGTGCTGTGGACACGCTTTTTTTGCTTTGCAACTGGCTTCGAGAGCAGTGGGCTTGGGGTAGGTTTTGCTGGCAAAAAAAGATTCTGAAGCTGGTGGAGCAACGGATTTGCAAAGGCCATCGTGCAGTTTGCATGCAAACAATTGCCACAAGGCTCTCCTGGCTTTGACCAAAGATGCTCTTCTTGCCACAGCCACTGTCTGTTTTCATGCCTTTGAAAAATCACAGCCAAAACGGCCTTACAATCAATTCTGCTGCCACATTTAGTGTTTCATCAGCTGTGGGTGTCATACCAAAACTATTGGAACATTAGTTTTCTTCCAAATGGCCAGAAAGGCAGGATTGGAAGACTTCTGGAAAATTTTTCAGGATCACCCAGCAATGCAAGGGCATTGCATACTCCAAATTGGAAGAGAACCACCATACCTTTATCCCTTCGTGGAGATGCACTTCCCGCAGTGGGTTGTGGAAAAGTTTGGGCAAATTGATTCAGACGGGCATCTTTTTTGTCCATTGGGTTGACCAAACAAAGGCCTCTCTTCATTTGGGAAGACACTAAATGGCATTCAGCCAAACTTTTCTGCGCTTCAGGTTTTCTCGTTCTGTTTGGAAGCACTTTCACAAAACATGCACCCTTGTTGCCATTTCATCTTTCTGCCAGGCCTTCGAGCAAGTGCTTCAACATGGACAAGACTCAACTCTGGGTGCGTTTTTCCAAGTTTTGAAGTGGTCCTTCTCAGGAAAATTCCCAGAAAAAGATTGTGAGTGAAATCCGCAACTTGTCTTAAAACAATTTAGGACCCTTTTTCCTTCAAACAAAACGTGTGCCACACGCGGAAAAATTGGTGGTACCTTAGAACATCTTTTTTGGATTTCTTTTGCACCCAAAAAATCAAATTGCTTGCCACACCAGCAAAATCTTGAAGTAGGTATCTTCCTGGCACTGCTGACCATGACAGAGCAGGATGTGAATTGGCTGGAAGTTTTGCAGGTGCTTTAATGTCAGTGCAGGGAGATCTAGAATAATTGCTTCTGCTTTCAATTTACTGCGGTGGAATGTTCTTGCTGGAGGTTGCCCTGTTTGCAAATGCAAAAGGCATGGGGCATGCTCTTGGATGTTTTTTTTGACA
>OMLO01001528.1_pt1 | contig 17900 bp, 20 predicted proteins | sample 1674811 | NCBI WGS metagenome assembly OMLO01 (sample SAMN06265003, study PRJEB25207) | coral metagenome | isolation source: Coral host | place: Mexico:La Bocana,Puerto Morelos, Mexico | collected 2008-11-13 | reverse complement strand
CATCATATTCCTCCGCAGCATCATCCTCCTCCTGTTCATCATCATCATCCTCCTTATCATCATCGTCATCCTCCTCCGCATTATCATCATCATTATCATCATGATCCCCATCATCATCATCATCATCATCATCACCATCATCATCATCATCATCATCACCATCATCGTCACCATCATCATCATCATTACCATCACCATCATCATCATTATCATCATCACCATCATCATCATCATCATCATCAAAATTCACAACAACAGCTGCCAGAACAACACCAGCTGTCGTTGACCCCCCTAAATTCAAGTCTCTTTCCTTCCAAGTGTGCTTCTCCAGTACTGCAAAGTACTACTTTGTACGACATAGTACTACTCCAGTAATACAAAATATTACCCCAATACTACAAAGTCCTACTCCACTATTGTACACAGCACAAGACTTGTTTACGTAAAGTACATTCCATGTTTTATTACCCGTACAAATCATGTCTCGTACACCGATACATGTTCGGTACGTGTACAAGGCATGTTCTGTACTTGTACAAAACATGTTGTGTACGTGTAGAAACCATGTTTTGTACACCTACAGAACATGTTTTGTACACGTACAAGACATGTTTGTACTACAAAATAATTCTCCGTACTACAAAATAGTATTCCCGTACTACTCAAAGTAGTATTCCAGTACTACAAAGCCATACTCCAGGAAAACTCTTTACTACAAAGTGCTATTCCAGTACTACAAAGTACTACTCTGTACGACAAAGTATTGCTCCAGTACTACAAAATATTACTCCAGTACTACTCTGTACTACAAAGTATTACTCCGTACTGTGTAGCAGTGCTCCAGTACTACAAAGTACTACTTTAGGATTATTCTGTAGTTCAAGGTGCTACTGGAGTACTACTAAGTACTAGTCTCCACGATAAAGTATTATTCCAGTACTAGAAACCATTATTTCAGTACTACTCTGTACTACAAAGTACTACTCCAGTATGACAAAGTCTTACTCCGTAAAAATACTACTCCAGGACTACTCTGTACCACAAAGTGCTACTCCAGTACTACGAAGTACTAGTCTGCACGACAAGGTATTATTCCAATACTACAAAATATCACTCCAGTACTATTCTGTACTACAAAGTATTACTCCGTACTACAAAGTAGTGCTCCAGTACTACAAAGTACTACTCCAGGACTACTCTGTACTGCAAAGTGCTACCCCATTACTACAAAGTAGTAGTCTGTACGACAAAGTATTACTCCACTACTACAAAATACTACACTCGTACTACTCTGTACTACAAAGTACTACTCCAGTACTACTGTGTGTACTACAAAGTACCAGTCCGTACTACAAAGTAGTACTCCACTACTACAAAGTAGTACTTAGTACTCCTAGTCCTAGTACTCCAGTACTACTCCCTTACTACAAAGTACTACTCCATGACTGTACACAGGCACAAGACTTGTTTACGTAGATGTACATTGCATGTTTTTTTACTCGTACAAATCATGTTTTGTACACGTCCAAGACGTGTTCTGTACGTGTACAAGACATGTTCTGTACCTGTACAAGACATGTTCTGTACGTGTACAAGACATGTTGTGTACGTGTACAAGACATGTTGTGTACGTGTAGAAACTATGTTTTGTACGTGTACAACACGTACAAGTTTCTAGTCTGTATTACAAAAGCCTTTGGCCGAAGGTCGTTGCAGCAGCGTTGCTTGCGCAGATGTGCCATTGCTGCGGATGCTTGCCATTTAAGGTTGCTAGTAGGTTATGATTCTGTTGTTCAAATGTAGTGAAGTTTTGTGGGATTAGGTCGTTCATTTTCTAGCAGGCGTGTGATTCTGGAGAGGTTTTCTTTAACAAATGTAGTCACATTTGGTGGATCTCAGTTGGTATTCAAATTCCATGTGGCTACTTGATCTACTTGTTTGGACTGGCTCAAGACTTCGGCTTCATCAACTGTTTGCTAAGATAGTCCAGGGGGCACGCACTATCGATGGCAGTACAGAACGTACATGTGACCGGAGAGTGGGAGACAAGCTTTCAAGACACATCTCGCAAGCGTAAGGGCTCAGCAGCCTTCAATCGTTATGAGACTTACAAGAAAGCAAAAACGGTTGTTGAGTTTTGGGATCTCGGGGGAACACAGATCGACTTGGAGTTCGACTATAAGAAAGGCCTCGTCAGTCTGGTCGATCCAAATGACAAACTTCTTCATCGCTTTGGTAAACAGCCAGTGCCTGTTGCTCAGATTGCTCCAGCCCGAGAACTTCCCCATGATGCTCCTCCCATGGCTCCCATCCTCCCCGAAGCCGTGAAATCTGAAGCCAAAGAAAGCGGCAGTTTTGGGACTCTGCTGACCCGAGAGGATTGGGGACAGATGAATCGCTGTGCCCAAGATCTCAGTTTGATAGCAGCAAAGCTGCTTGAGGTAACTAATAAGGCCTTGGCTTAGGCATTGGTGACGTTCGGCCCTTCAAAAGACTTGTGCTGCTGTGCAGTGGTTGTGGGTGGGGACCAACTGTCTTCGATAGTTGGCTTTGGTGAATTGTTTGTCCTTTAATTTTCGGGACAATGAGATGTTTCCTTGAACCTACCTCTGTGACCTCATGTGTGCAGTAACAAACCTTCTAAACCCATAGGGGTCGAGTCCTTGAAAAGAAAGTCAGCATCTATATACCCAGTCTGATGCGATGAACAACCAATCCAAAACTTTCATCAGTTGTGCTCACAGCCATTGCAAGAAGAATAAACTCATTTTTTTTGGGTTTGCATAAAATAAGGGGCCAGTGACCGTTGATTTTTTCCAGCTTCTTTGGCTTCAGCCATAGTATATTTTTCAAGCTGTAAAGTGGAACACGAACCCATGTAACGCGACAGTGTTCTTACATCATCATTGAAAGAAAAACCCCTACATTTGCCAAACTCAGGAATGCTTGCCACGTGCAACTCAGATTGCTCAGCTCTCAATGGGCCATGGGTGTTGGTTTCAGTGCTCGGATGGTAAGTATGAAGACACTACGCCAGATTTTTGCAAAGGGCTGAATCATCCTCACCAGTGATGAACACGAACTGTGGTTCTATTTCATTTAAAACCCATATTCTTGGGGGTTTTACGCCGAACAATGTTTGGTTGGGGGTTTTACGCAGTGAGCTGTGATCGTTGCATGCGATGAAATGACATCAAAGACAAAAATAGATTCTTCGTTGAGATCATGGATTTTCAAAGTGACAATCAAACTGGGACGAATGTTTTGTTGGGCATTTTGCATTCTGATCGAATTGTCCACATTTTGCGGCTCAAATTTTCCAACAATGAGATTCATCCTGAATTTTGTTTCCATTTGCTACCATTAACTTCTGCTTGCAGCTATGAGCAGAACCTCTTTTGCGGCAGCGAGTCTTGACAGTCTGTAGTGCCTTCCGATAGTGCTAATGCTAGCAGCGGTCAAGAAGTGGATGCATGTGATGTTAATGCAGTCATGGATGGTGGATTGCACAAAAAGGTGGCTGAGATTAAAGTGTGCGGTGCTTATGATCGAGAGGCTGCTTGGGCTATACTCCAACACTTGGAAGAGGTTCCGAAGCTCTGCACTGCGCTGCATGAGTTGGAAGGAGCCATGTTGTCGTTTTAATGAGAGGGAAGATGCGTTGGCATTTTTGTTGGGAATCCCTGACTGGTGTGCGTTTTTTGAAAAACGCCCTGCGAGAACGCCAGGACGCGTGACAGCACTTGAAGCTCCACGTGTCCGCTGGAGTCTTCTGCCTTTGCCCGAACTGACCATTCAGAACACCGGGGAAGAACTCATTCATGGCGCGCAGGTGATTCGCCACATGATTCACATCATAGCCGGCCGTATCCACTTTCTTGAAAGAACGTTTGAGCCATTGAACTAGTGCTAGGGGTTTTTTGACTCGAGAAAAAGGGTATCTGTTTCCGGGATCAGCAGAAGAGGAATGCAATCGAATGATTGCGCTGGCTTGCTGGCCGAAGAAACAACAATGATTGGGGCAAGGCTTAAAAAGTGTATTGCACGAAACCGGACAGTTCAATGACAAATGATTTTTTGAGCATACAAAGATTGGGACAGATGCCGCAGCATGACAGGGATACAAATACAGGATATATTAAAAAGCCGTTGCATGACAAGGAGACAAATACAAGGTCTATTCAAAAATTGAAGACTGACTTGCATCATTCCCATTCAAGATTCACTTGGACCCTTTGGGCGGTGATTGTCACCATCAGTTTTCGTCTGCAGTTGGTGCCATCCAGCTGGGTAAGATAGCTAAGTTTTGCCCAGCGATTTCCTTGCGATTGATTGTGTTGCTGCACGTGTATCGGACAACATCACCAGCATAAAAATTACCTCAGTGGTTGGTGCCAACCAGGGGGGTAATGTTTCAATCAATATAGGCAAAAAATTCCTTGATCTGTGATGCTTGTGCTGATGTTCAAGGGGGCCTTCCGCGGGGAGAAGCGGTTGGCACATGATAGCTCTTCACATTGAGAAATTTTAATCTGTATGTTCTTGTGATCTTTGCAAACAAGATTGGTTGCCACGACTATGGAAGGTCATCTGTTTCAGATCAACTTTCAAATAGCCTATGGCAAGACAACATTGGCCAATCTCGCAGTCTCATGGCGAGCTGAACTTCTCGTGGCGCGCGCCTCACATGCCGTCCCTTTTTGCTTCCGTGTTAGCAGCCCCATGTGCAGCCAAGCAAGCTGCAAGTTCCACAAAGCAAAAAGTTCGGAAACCTCAAGTGAACCAACCAAAAGCGACTCAGAAACAAGGGCCGGTCAAGCCACAAAGATCTGGCATGGCTCCTTCTGCTCGACCTCTTACCAAATCAAAAGCACCAGCGTCACGATCGAGACACGGAGAAAAATTGTCACCGCTGAGCCTTTGGCATTCATTTGGGAAAAGGTGGCAAGCAGGCCCAGGTGCCCATGTTTTGCCTTCCCACGTGAGCGGCGCCAGCCGCAAACACGTGTGGTTGGAATGGCGTTCAACCGGCATGGGATGCACTCTCTGCCACTGGTTTTGGCAAAGGTATCAAACCGAAAAACGTCTTAGCAGGCAGAAACGGTTCTGTACCAAGTGGGGCCGCTTTCAAGTGAGCTCTTTGAAATCGATGCAAAGTTCCTGCATCAGAAATCATGCTATCAGTGAGGTGCATCAAACAGCTTGGGCTAGCTTTTGTAATCCTGGCATAGCAGGTGTGCTGGTGCAATTGGCAGATGAAGACTCTCACCTTCTCAGAGGAGGCGTGCCACAGCCTGGTGATTGGTTGAGGCTGTGGAGGGCCATCAGAAGCACAAGTGTGAGCATCAGGGGATTGCAAGATTTATCATTCACAGATAGTTTTGTCTCTTGTGACAGAGCTGATGTGAAGGCAGTGTCTAGGGAAGCCTACCTCAAAATGATTTACGTCATGGTGGACATCCTGCGGGAAAACAAGCGGGCGCTCTTGAGAAGAGCGCGGGCCATTGCAATTTCGACGGACGATAAGAGCACCTTGGCGGGTAGTTAAGAGGCAACGTTTTAACTTTTAGCAGCCTCAAGATTCATTCCAGTGATGAAGCCATGCCTGAGCTGACTTTGAATTTGTTTGGTGGAACTGGCCTGTTTTCTTCAGACCAAGGCCCATGGCGCGATGTATCTTACCAGGCATGCTTGGAGGATGGAACCGTCATCAATGGTGTCGTGCGAGTGCCTCGACATTTTTTGTTTCAAGTAAGATTCAAGTAAGTAAGTTACCCAGGCATTCCATGTTCTGAAAATGGAACGCCATGCCCCGCCCATGTGGAAGGATCTTTCAAGCAGAACATATAACCATGATGTCGCCCAGGTGGTGCAAACGAATATGGCATTGGATGCTGCGAAGGTTGATGCAGACAAATCCCAATGCTTGGCAGATAGCATTCGTTTGGCTTGGCAATTTTTTTGCACAAGTTCTGATGGACATCTAGACCAAGAACTTTACGAGCATATCCTTTCTTGCATCTATGTCTGGTCTTCGGACCGCTGCCCTGGTGCAATGAAGGCCGCTCGTATCTTTCGGCAAAGCTGTGCGCACCTGCAATTCATCAACAAAGACCCGTGCCATGTCATCCGCACAGTCACCAACCTTGTCAGTGATTCTTTTCGAACTGCGGAGGACATTTTGTTTCAGGACAAGACCGCGGTCATTCCCAGAATCACTAACTCATGCGAGTGGAAGGCCAAATTTGTTTGGTTGGAGAAGTTCGTGCTGGAGAACCAAAACTTTGATTGTGCACTCCGTGTGGCAGTGAGGCATTTCAACTACGCTGCCACGCGGTGGGAGTCCTCTGCTTGTCCCCGGCGTCGCTGTTGTCACCTCATAGTTCCAACTGCACTCCTCTTAGCTGTAGCAGCATCGGATGCCAGATGTGAGAGCAAGGAGCGGAAGAGGCTCCCAAGATAAGAAGTCTAGTGATGTTTTGCTGGCATTTTTCGCCATTGGTTTCCCAGTTTCCCCCAAAGTTGGAAATGTAATGCTCATTTTGTATGCGTTGGCAAGTTTGCCGCCCAGCAGGTTGCTATCACAATTGGACAGTTTCCGTCCTCAACTGTTCTTGGAGCTTGGGCTGAGCGCTGACTGGGGCGAGGAATTGGTAAGCCTCATTCGGAAGTTGGAACCCAGCAACTATGATCCAGCCTGCCTTCAAGAGGATGTCGCAAATTGGTTTCACAGACAAGGAGAATTGTTCCAGCAATTGCGGATCTTAGAGGAGTTGGAGGACACAGATGCCGACCAGCAGTCTTGTACCTGGCACGTCGTGCGGAATGCAATGTCATGCCCTCCACTGTATGTGCAGGGGAAGTGTTTCAACTTGTGGTCTGCCTCCCGGGGGGACAAGCAAACCTTCAAGGATGTTGCCGAAAGATTGAGCAACCTCGTTGAGGCTGCAAAGGCCCGAGTTCAAAGTGAACTGCTGGGGTGTCCCCAAAGTGATTGGTGTATCTTCAGCATGGGAAGGTGGCATGAGTCTCGCGCACTCAGTGTGGATGAGCAGCAAACTTTTGAGATGACGCTGCGATGCAGGCTCCGGCGGCTCCTGAAACTTGCAGGTCTGAGCATTGAGGCAGGTGAACGGCAATTCTTTCAAGTTGTTCATATTCTTCACCAAGGATGTCAAGAAACAGACATGCAAGGGAGATGTCGGAAAGACAACCGTGAAATTTGGGCTAGGATCTTTTCAGACGACCTGGCAAGCAAAGCCAATCCAGAAGGGGACATTGATACTTTGCGCTGCCTGGTTCTGATTTTATTCACTTTCTTCTGCGAAACCTCAACGTTTATTAGGGGGAAAAAACACCTTGTTATAAATGCCTGGTCTTCATATGGTTGAACATGTTCAGGGGAGCCCTTACCAGGTCAACTTGTTCGCATCTACTTAGCAAACATGGCCGGCTCCACTGGGCGGGAACGTGAGTTGGCTTGCATCAAGAAATTGGCAGAAGATCATTGTGGTTGTTCAGCAGAGTTGGCAAGTGCACTGCATGAAATCCGCATGGATGGTCCAAAGAAAGAAGAAGAAATAGCAAGCCGATTTAGCGGCCAAGATGAGGTGACAGAGAATTGCAGCAGCCAGCAGCTTCCAGAAGGTCTTTGTCTTGCACCTCTTGGAAAGAAATTTGCACAAATCTGGTTGCAAAGGTATGGTCGCCGATTTCGAGTCTACAAGGAAAGGCGTGACCGTGGAGTGAAGCGAGGCCATCGCCAATTTTCAGAGGCACATTTGGTTTCCCAGCAACGGCATGGACGAGACCTTCTCGTAGAAGGGAAAGGTGCTGACAAAGAACTCTTGGGGCAAGGTTTATCCAAAGCAAATGTAGCTGTGCCAGCAACTGACAGGCAGAAGAGATACCGATTTTCAGAAGTCCTGGGGCAATTCCGAAAAACAACGGAGGACCGTGCCAAAGAGAAAGTGGCACGGAATGCCGACATCCACATGGGGGCAAACCCGTATGCTGTCCAGTTGCGCACAGGGAACATGTTCAACGATTGCAGTGATACAGGCATGCGGTCTCACACGTTAGGCCGTCAGGAGGTGAAGGTACTGAGCTTGTCAAGTGGGCTGCCGGCAATTCCAGGTGCCAAAGTTCTGGGGGCAGAGAGTCTCCGGGGCGGTCGTGCATTGCAGATCGCTAAGAGCATTTCCATTTTGGTTGTGGACAAAGAGGAGTTCCTGACGCATCCACCGCCCCGTGCAACGACGTATCTAGACTTGCATTGGTTTTTTTTTGGAACATAAAAACAAAAACGTGGTATTCCCAGCAAAACCTTTTATTTTATTGGCGTTGCTCATCCTCTTGCAGGTCCTTTGCTTGTGCATGTTTATGCTTGGCAGCTCTTGGTTGGTCAGTGGCAACACCCTCCACTTGGGATGCTTGCAGCAAGCAAGAAGTCTTCCCTCGCATTTTGGCAGCCCGCGTTCACGAAGCAGGAGTTTCGAACGACAAGATGAAGGTCTTTTTCGCCCCGCATTTTCAACAAAGGCATGCTCAATTTGTAGAACTTTCGCAGGCTTTGGCATCGCAGACCAAGATTCATATCGTGGAAACACGAGATGAGTATAGCCAGCTGTGTGCAAACGGCCATGGGTCTCAGCCGCTCCTGGTGGCAGAGCTGGTGGACGCCTTTCATATTGTTGCTTTGAGCTGTTTTTAGACATCACATTTTTCTGTTTGTGATTTTGTTGGCGGTGACGTTCCGACCTTGTGCTTTTTACTTCTGAAGCTTCCTTTCCCTCATGTGGCGGGATTAGAGGTTAGGCCAGAGCATTCTTGTCATTCCAGCATCAGGGCCAGGCCTTTTACACCGCCACTGACCCACATCCCCCCTTTGGTTGGGTAAGATTCTTTTGCTCTTCATTTTTTCCAGGTCAGAGCTCTCAAGACTGTGTCCAGGGCAAGAGGTTTTGGCGCCAGTTTCTTCCCGATCCGTGGTCCATGACCCCAACAAGCAGAGGGGGTCGTGTTTCCAAAGTTTTCTTTTCGGGGTTTAGCCTTCCAAAATGGAAGGCCGCCAAAGGCTTCAAGGAGGCCTTGGCAGCATGTAGGCCGCATATACCAGCACAAAACGATTCGTGTTGCTTTTGAAAGGCTTCCCATTTGTGAGACACACTAGTTGCAAGGATGTTCTTGCAGCAGTGATAGTTGCAACATATTCTTTACACCTTTTTCCAGTCGAGGTGAAAGGGGAATAACCTCCACCAACACATGTTGTCATGTGGTTGCAGACTCTTCAGTGGATAGACCAAAAACGTAGACCAGTGCAGGTTTTAAGACATGTGCAGAAAACGTGGATAGTCAGTTCACCAAATCAACTTTCAACGATTCAAGAACTTTGTGCGCCATGTCATCAAGCATTGCTAGCCGCAGACGCCAGTTGCAATTTCGTGTCTGGGAAGCTAGATCAAATTTCTGCAAGGAAAACAATATTCCCGAGCTCGGGGATTGGCGAGGCAAGTGCCATCGCATTGGCACGGATTGCTCGGGCTTGGAAGCGCCCATTATGTCCATGCAGATGATGGGGCTGCAGTATGAACATTTGCTTCTCGATTTGACCATCCCGTTTTTTCATATTTGTTCTCCAAGCTTTTGTCAGCAATGATTTCAATCTCTTTACTTCTATTTCCTGTGGCGGCATGACAAGTGTATACCTCAGGTTCGCTTCGGAGATTTGCCCATGCGCCACGCAATGGATCCATAGCAACTTCAGACCCGATAGATTCTACAGCGACATGTTGGCCAGGAAGAACCACGAGCTGCCCAGGGATAGCCATGGGTATGTGGTGGGCTTCCCATGCCAACCATGGTCATTCTTGAGTTCTAAGAATAAGGCCTGGAAGGACCCCCGAGCGCGGGTAGTTTCTTCAATGCTTTCAAGTTTCATGGCTATGATGCCATTTTGGGGCATTTTTGAGAATGTCTTCGGTCTGCAGAGGTACATGACCAAGTTCAAGGCGGTGTGTGCAAGCTACGGGGTTTTTGAGAAGTACCACATGTGCATCATTCCCCTGTGCCCTTTTGTGACTTTGGGGGAGCCATGCCGCCGGAAAAGGCTATACATTTGTTTGATTCGACGAGATGTTATTTTTTCTCCAGCTGCTTTGTTGCAGCGGCAGATGATAGAAGCTTTGGTTCGGGCAGCTGCCAAGTCGGAGCAAGTTCCCCTGACATCCCTTTTACCAAGGACAGCACCAAAAGCTTCTCTACCCCCGCGGGGGGAAGCAGTTGTAGCTTCGTTGCTTCGTAGGAAAGGTGGCAGCGTCGATCTGCCGTTGGTGGTGGACGTGTCCCAATCTGTGGGCTGGGCAGCAAGTGGCAGGGGCGTGGCTCCTTGCTTGACCACTTCTTCTCGCTTGGTGGTTGCTAATGGCCAGACAGACGTTCGTGTGATATCTGCGCGGACAAAGTTAGCTTTGCAAGGCATGCCAGTCGAGAAGTACATTGTGCCAAGCAGCATACCTGATACCACGCTACACAAGTTGTGCGGGAATTCTATGCACACTGGATGCATGAGCATGGCATTGCTGATTTGTTTCAGTTTGATTGATTGGCGGAAAGCGGCTTCAGCAGATCCAATCCAGCTTGGCATGGGCTCATTGCCTCGCACACTTCCCCTATGTTGGGGTTCTTTGAAAGAGATTCTTCACGGCAAGATGATGAAGACACGAGGAACAAAGAGGAAACGAAAGGTGAAACAAGATCAACAGGTGTCGCGCAAGACCGCTTCAAAGCAGTCAAACACAGCAGTTGTTAGCAAAACTGGGTCGAAACGCCCCAAAAAAGTGACTGGACACCATGCTGCTCCAAGGGCAAGCCTATTTGGAGCGTTGCTAACATGATGCTTGAACCACTTGTTTCACCATTATTTTAGGTCGGCCATGGTTGTTTCTGATGGCACCAGGACGCGCTTGGGGTTTTGGCGTCCCGTTGACAAAAAGCATGCATGCACGCGTGACAGGAGTTTCGTAGGGGTTGCTGCGAGCAGTAGTTTGACCATTGAAACTTGAAACCATTTCATCATTGAACCCACTTGCTTCAGGTCAACTTTGGAGTGCACGGCTGCCTAGTAAACCGGGCCACCCCAGCATGTTTCATGATGAGAACCAGAAGCAAAGCCAAGGCAAGAGACTTTTAGCTAGTGAAGGTTGGCCATGCCGGCCCTTGAGTTAGTATCCTTTCATCATCGCAGACGGTTGTTCATCTCAAGTGCCCGTGAACGCAATAGTGCATTTTGCTACAGCACTATGGCTGGAGGTAAGCAGAAGGAGAAGAAGGAGAGGGTTCCGGGGGTGTATACATGTTCTTTGAATGGCGCACTCTCGCCATTGGTTTCCATATGACCTCCAAGCATCCAAGACGTGAGTCTAGTCTCCTTGAAAGCAAACTGGTAGAAAGAACTCTATACCGCATTTCCCAGTAATAGCAACCCAGCCAAGCTGTTCTTTGTCCGCTTTGTTGGCAATGTAGCCTGACAATTACTTAGTTTTTTCTTCCAAATACGGTTCAAAGCGGCCCTGTTGTCGGCATGGGTGACGCTAGGGTAGTGCTTGCTGCAGGGTTAGACTTCAGTAGCTCGAATCATGGGCCCCAACAGCTTATTTATTTCTGGGGCGATGGAGAAAAATGAATTGCTTGGGTAGGCGATTTCGAATTGGAATCCCATATGTGAAGACAAACTTCCCCAAGTATGATCCTAGCAACGCTATAGCAACCTCTCTTAGCACGGCATTTTTTGGGTTTGGACCATCTCCCTTGCCAGCCTGGCTATCCCTGTCATACTAACATGAAACCGCAGCCAAAACTGAAGCGCTATTCCATGCTCGGATCGGTTTATTTTACCGGGGGCTCTTTGCCAGGAGCCAGAGGCCAAGACAGTTCCCGGTCCAAAGAAGAATGTCGCAGCTCCGAAGTCATCTCCACAAAATATGGTTATCCCGGCATCGGAAGCCAGAGCGGTAGCAGATGCATCTGCAAGCAATGGCAACCACATGCAGAAGCCTTCCATGCCAGAGGCGACCGCTGACATCAAAGCAGCCGGGATTGTGAAAGACATAGTAGCTTGGGCTTCTCCAAAACTTCTTGACCTAGCATGCGCTGGTGGTTTTGGGCATTCCAACATCACGTCCTTGGCCCACCTGCCCCCTCTGCAGTTTGAAGCCGCAGAGGCACAGAAGGCTGCAAGCACCTACAAAGAAACATGGCACATCGGCAACTGCAAGAGGTCTTTGTCAGCAGAGTCTTTATATGAAGCAGGTGGCAGCCTGTTTTGGATGGATATGTTCACAAGTTGGAATGAGGTGTCATGGCAGCAAGTACTTCGTGCTTGCTCGCTCTTGGACCCAAAGCCAATGACAGAAAGTAGGTTCCGAATCACTTGGCCTTTCACCTTGGAGACTGCGTGCCTCCAGGGAGAGCAACCTGATGAGCATTACCCGAGGAGCTTGACATTGCTGCATGGTCACTGCGTCATTTTCTCATGGTGGAAGTTGGTTTATGATGCTTTGGACAAGGACGACCGCAACTCTTTGACTCTGTTGCTTGAATGCGCTCTGACGCCCACGGTCCAGCTGAGGGTTGTTGACGGCGAAGCTGCTTCCGTGGCCGTGCCCTGGTAGATTTTAGAATTTTAGGTGTAGTCAAGAACGAGTCAAATTAATTTAAGGTATTCAGGACGGCCTATGGCCACATTCAACACGGCGCCCTTCTTCCTTTGACGCCTCTTCTTATGGTACCCCGCAGGCTTCCTGACTAATTCAACAAATCCATATTGAATTTGAACTGCCAGCTAGAGCTTTGCATGACGTAATGAAAGTCAATTCAAAAGATGGCCATAGCATGAAATGTGGATGACCAAATGTTAGCGGAAAATCCGAGCATGTCGTTTTGTTTCTGCTCAAATTTCAGTCCCAGGCGTCCATTTCAGCTGCTTCCAAGACGAAGGAGTTGGAAGTGATAGCTGAGCACTTTTGGGTCTTTGCTGTTAAGCTTGCAGCAGTAGTGGAAGCTTTGCCAAAGCAGCAGAAAAGCTCACAGAGCAAGATGCTGACAGCCCTGCAGGAGAAGTACAAGACCGACCTTCGATATCAAGGCAGCCAATTGAACAAGACCATGTTGTCTGCTGCTTTGGCCATTGCAGCTGCATTCCCTTTGGATGGCAAAGGCCAGCGGCTCCTGAATCTACTGGCTGATTGGTACGGGAAGATGCTGACATCGTACTCAACCCTTTACAAGTTGGCAAATATAATCAAAGACATGCTGAAAGAGACCAAGAACGCGGTGTCTGTGGAGGACCCCTTCTTTCTTGTGGAGTGTTCAATTCTTTTGTTTAGATGTTAGTGCCTGGTCCCAAGATGGATGGTGTAACAGGATTTATCGGCCAGCCCTTTTCCATGCCCTAGCAGGACACTGCAATGGAACTTCTGCTGCATCTGATGTACGATCTTAAGGCAGAGCATGTCCTCCCCAGGGAGATCTCGGATGAGTTCCTTTTTGGTGCAAAGTCAGGTGTTGGCTGGGTTCAGGTGGCTTTTGTTCGCATGCTGGCCCTGCGCTTCATTGCCAACGTTGCTGTGGCCGCATCTGCGTCCCAATCTTTGGTCTCTGCATTCGGGACGCTGTCCCCAGGCCCTTGTGGGCGGGTCATCCTTGCATTGGATGGAGGGTTTCACCATTGGTTTCCACCCATTTTACATAGGTTCTGTCTGGGTCATCCTTAGAGGAAGGGTTTCGCCATTGGTTTCCACACATTGTTCATGTACTTTCCATGGAATCATGAAAAATGGATGGTCCTGCAGCGGTTGTTGCAGGTGGAGATGGCGCAGCATTCAAGCCAACAGATACGAACACATTGGTGGAATCCATGGAAGAGACCGTCCAGAATGCCAAGAAGGCTATCCCACAGAAGGAGGTAGCAATCCTTGAGATCTTCAATCAGGTTCTTTGTGGCGAGCACTTAGTTGATTTCAAGACCTTTGCTTCGGAGACATCCGGAGATCATGAAAAAATTGTGAAAATGTTGGCTGATGATCGAGAGTCCAAGTTTGGGAAAGCTTTGCTTGAAGCTTGCCGCAGCTTGGATGACAGCGTGGTCAGCACTGAGGATCAGGCCCCCATCGTGTCTGTGCGCAAGCTGGCCCGTTGTGTTAGCAACGAAGACCCGCTTGAAGCAGAAAGAGCTGCCCGTGCCAAGCAAGAACGAGATTCCATTTGGAAAAAAGCCGTCGACATCCGAAGCAAGACATGTGAAATCATTGTCTGGCCTAAGTGCAGCAGCGCACAGGATGTGTGCACCCACTTGGTGCAGAGTCGCAGGCAGAGCACTTTAGAGTTGAATGCAAAGCACCGCGGTGTTTTTTTGAGTGCTGACTTGGTTGGAGAGCCTAGTCCTCCATGGTCGTCTGGCAGCCTTCGGGCGGATGCTTTGCAAAAGCTGAAAATCTTTGCCCAAGGAATGGCCAAGCTGGGCCAGAGGGAGAGTGAATTTCACTTCCACTTTGATGGGAAGTCGAGAGATTCAAGGAAAATTCTAGAAGAGGCCATGGCTGGTCAACAGGCCACAGAATCTTGTGAACTTTGGATCTCTTTTGACAAATCTGGTGTGTTCCAGGTGGGTGGCAGTCGGGAAGTCTTTGGGGCGGACCTGTCCCGTGAGATTTGCCTGATGCGTCTTCCATGCAGCAGAGTTCGTTTGGCATGCAACAGCAGAAGCGACAACTTCAGCAAGACTGAGAAGTCCACCACTTCGGACTGCACGTACAGTGAAGTGCCACATATCTCTGCCCCTTGGTTTGAAATTGGGATCTGGAGTATATCAGTGGAGGAATGCCCTCTAAATGCATGGTGCTGCTGTGATGTTCACACATTTCCGTGTTACACAGGTTTCCACGCCATGTTTGCTTGGAAGTTTCTTTTTTGAAATGGGGGGATTGGGTCCCCTCTAAACCGATTTTTTGAAGTGGATCTACGTTTGGGCTACCCCTTCAGTTTGTAGAGAGGTCCAAAGCTTGAAAACACGGCCCATTTTGTAGTGGACATTTTCACAGATTCTTTTGCTTAGGCATTGTTTGGGATTGGTCTTCAATTTGGCGTGTTTTTGGTAGAGGGTCATGTCCGTCTTTCTAGAATGCCAACTTGAACTTAAACATGTATTTGAAATGGTCTGCACGTTATAAGAATCTTGGATGGACGTGGTCAGATTGATTCATATTGCAACTAATGAATAAACCTGATCAATACCACCTTTTGATAACCAAGGGGGATAGAAATATACCGCAGATTTACATTGGGAATTTCATTGAGAGAAGATGCCCAAAGAACATATCAAGTAGCATCAACAATCAGTAGATATCAGCAAATGCCATCAGATAATCGTTTGCAATCTTTTAGACATGACATCTTTGAACATTCATATGCATGGATGGTAATCATAGCTTCAAGTTAAACACTACAACATGGACCCATTCCGGAAACCATGGTTGAGGTTGGGGGATCGGTTTTCGGAAGAAAGGGCTCTATATTCAAGTCCTGCAAAAATGACCGACCTCGCTATTCGGATTTTTCTTCGGGGCAGGGCCTTTTCTTCCAAGTAGCCTTGCCCTACCGTTTTATATAAATGGGGTTGGGCCTGTTCATTTTGTTGCGTTTCCTTCCAACGCCGGTTCAACATGCAGGTTGCGGCTGTCATTTTGCAGAGTGAGGGTGTCCAATCCCTTCCAAATGATTTTACAGGGGGGCTGGTACACCGTTTCCAGCCATTCTCGCCATTGGTTTCCAGTTTCCATGCCCACCAAGGTCACCCAGCTCCCGAAAATCTCGAAGGACGACAAGGAAGCCATCATGGGATACAAGACTGATGTGCCAGAAAGCTGGGCACAGGAAAGCGTCCCGCTCTTTTGGGGTGAAAGCAAGGCAGTTGACTTTTTTCAAGTCTTGCTGAAGAACTACGCAATCACAGACGTGCAAGACCTTTCTGTTGGCTGTGGCTCCCTGGCCGTTGCCTGCCTCAAGGAAGGTGTGACTTACCAAGGATTTGTTGGGCATAAGAAGCACAAGGTTTTCATTGAAAACATCCTCAACCTGAACGCTGCAAAGCTCATCAGCCAAAAGGACAGCTGTCTCTTTCAGCAGTCGCTGTCAGAGGCATTGATGGCCTACTTTGAAGATGATCTTAAGATGGATGAAAGCTAAGTTGAACAGCACACGGTGACACGGCACGCAGGAGAGAGAAAAAACAAACATGTTTTCTAGCTGGCAGACCCATATCGCACATTGCCTTGTGATTTGCAGGGGTTGCAGGGCGGGCAGATTTTGCAGTGCCATTCTTGTTACCCCTTTTGAAGATGATTTTCCTTTTCCCCATGTGGGATATGTGATCGTCCCCGGACTCCCTTTAATTTTCCCCCGGACTCCTCAAAAAATCTCGCTTAGCAACAAACAACAAACAACAAACAACAACAACAAGAACAAGAACAAGAAGAACAAGAACAAGAACAAGAACAAGAACAAGAAGAAGAAGAACAACAACAACAACAACAAGAACAACAACAACAACAACAAGAAGAAGAACAACAACAACAACAAGAACAAGAACAAGAACAAGAAGAAGAAGAAGAACAACAACAACAACAAGAACAACAACAAGAACAAGAAGAAGAAGAAGAACAACAACAACAACACCCCACGCTGTTTCGCTGCGACAACTGCATGATTCCGGGACAGCCGCAGCATTTGTGGGGAAGCGCTCCGTCCCTGCGGCGACAACCATATAGCAGGGGGGAGGCGGAGCATCTTTGGCAGCTACAGCTACAGCATTTGGTCTTTGGCAGTCAATGGGTACGTTGGTGTTTTTCTGTTGTGGTTGCCACCCTATTTTCTAAAACAGCTGGAGGGGGGTTGGGGAGGGCGCAGCTCCTCTCCAGATGCTGTGGCTGTCATTGCGAACGATGCCACCTTACCTTCCTCCTACTTTCCCCTTCCTTCCTTCAAATACTTCCAAGGACTTGCTGTATCAAATACTACCGTTCACCGATAGAGCATCTTTCTTCCTTCCTGACTTCCTGGCTTCCTTGGTTCCTGCCTTCATTGCTTCCTTCCTTCCCTGCTTCCTTCCTTTCTTCCTCCCTTCCCTGCGTCCTTCCTTCCTTTCTTCCTTCCCTTCCTTCCCTCCTTTGTGGATTTATTTTGTTTGATGCAATTTTTGTTCGTGTGATGCAACTTTATGTTCTTATTGATGCAAATCGATTTTTCTTGATGCCTCTCCCTGTTTCTGCGGGGTGTTGAAAAGTTTCTTGCGACGTGCCTTTACAAAGACAATGCATTCTGTTATTCCAATTTTCAGATGTTGCCCGCAAATGCAAAGTTAGTATAATTCAGTCCATTCATGCCCGCTGCTAGCTTGTTCTTCAATTTGGGATTGCGTTCCGTTTTGGATTGCGATAATCCAAGTGCGCACATTATGGAACCACTTTTAACAGGAGATTTGGTGGGTTGGAAGGAAAGGGTCGCTCTCCCGAACCCAATGAGTTGTCGCGTTTGTTGACAGTTGAAGGTTGCTGGATGGAGGCTTGATGGAAGCACACCATGTAATTCGAGCGCGAAACAGTGCTGGAATTGCAGTTTCCACACGTTTTTCTCGTTACAAAACCCGTCCCGGCAACTAACCCAACAACTCGGCTTCGACTCCGCCCTCAAGGAGCCTGGTTTTCTTTTTCGCTTTTTCTTTCCACGGTTTTTTCTCGCGGGTGGTTTGAGCTGTTTTTCTGCATTTGTGATGCTATTTGTATACCGGATGTGCAACGGATGCTTTTTGTCAAATCGAAAGAACTGCTCCTTAGGGGCGAGGGTGG
>OMLO01001527.1_pt1 | contig 17905 bp, 15 predicted proteins | sample 1674811 | NCBI WGS metagenome assembly OMLO01 (sample SAMN06265003, study PRJEB25207) | coral metagenome | isolation source: Coral host | place: Mexico:La Bocana,Puerto Morelos, Mexico | collected 2008-11-13 | reverse complement strand
GGACGTTAGCGCGAGAGAACTCGCATCAACTGTAAATAATTCCGACATTTTGGATAGTCCATTCCAATTTTTCGAAGTCGGTTGCCAGGGACGGCCGGCCGCGCACGATTTCCCGCCAAAATTATACCCCCCAAAAAACACATTCCGAGTATTCCTATTCCGGAATAGTCCCAAAAGAACGTGCCCTAAGACAAAATCGCTGTATATAGTTTCATTTTCTTAAATAGAAGAAAGCATCCCTCAATTGAAAAAAATACTTTTTAATAAAGTCTATACCCTTGATTTATGATTTATGTTTTTTTGTTGTAGGATATTGATGACTGTGTGGTGCGTCAAACAAATACCCAGTTTCAATATGGTTATGAGTATTTAGGCAACTCTGGCCGACTTGTTATCACTCCACTCACAGACAGGTTTGTAGACCTTGTCATCGTTATCGTTTTTGTGCACACTGTTTTTGCTCGTCAGGAAAATCACTGAATTTTCTTTAAGATGCACGCTTACAGGATCGGCTCTGGTTGTTCGCTTAACTTACAGAGAGATTTCGTACGACGACGAAATAGCTTTCTCTTTTATAAATTTTTGATAAACCGTGTAACGATGTATGACAATTGAAGACATGTAGATTAAAGACTACATTTGGGTCTAAATAGCGCCTCTGGTTAGCTTGAATATCACTCAGGTTGGCCTGTTTACGGTGAGCTGTCTGTAATGGAGATGGGAATACGATACCAGTTTAAAAGTGAGCAGTTTGCAGTCTACAAATGTTATACATCGCTGATGTTACTAGCTATAGGCTGTCACTCGAGGTCATAGAATATGCGAGGATTCAAACTAACTTATTTGTGGAATTAAAATGTTTGTGTTTGTATTCCAATTTTAACACTCACGCATTCTGGCCTAGTGAATTTTTTTGGGCCAAGTCCAAAGGTGCAGTACGCCTATGTTTTAATGTTATCTGTGTCTGCCTTTGTAGATGTTACATGACTCTAACAACAGCTCTTCACCTTCACCGTGGGGGTAGTCCCAAGGGACCTGCTGGAACGGGCAAGACTGAGACCGTCAAGGATCTTGGGAAAGCACTGGGAAATTACGTCATCGTGGTTAACTGCTCTGAAGGTCTGGATTACAAGTCCATGGGGCGCATGTACAGTGGCTTAGCACAGGTACAGTTCAGTGCAGTTACACAACATGACCTTACATGTAGGTGGGCATTGTTTAATGCGTCGTTGTTCCGTCAGTATATAGATTCATAGAATAAAGGGGAAAGTTTCTAAAGAAACTGTGGTGCTGCGTCAGCGGGGAGCATTACAAGATAATTGGCTGCCGTAAAACCGTGAAGAGATTCGATAGCTGACGTTTCGAGCGTTAGCCCCTCGTCGGAGCGAATCCAACTCCGACAAAGGGCTAACGCTCAAAACTCCAGCTTTGGAATCCCTTTACAGTGGCCAATTCACATTATCAACCCAGTTGATAAAACCATATTATCTTATAGATTCATAGGCTGAGTTTAGAGTTAGGAAATCACAGTATAGTGTATGTAATGTACAAATAGACCACACTAATCTGTCACGAAAACGGAGCTTTTCGAAAACGCTCTTCAAACCGGACGAATTTGAAACGATGACGTCATCATAATCATATGATTTCCTTACCCGAGTTTCCCTCAAGCACAAATCCAAACTGACTGGAGATTGGTGCGTTTTCAAATTTCTGCGCGTAGTGGGGACGAAAAACATTTGATGCGTTTTTTTTCAGAGTGGAAACGTCGTTTTGAAATTTCTCCGGCGTAGCGCGGGGAACGTGAACCATGTAACGAGTTCTACCGCATTTTGTCTGTGTTTTTTTTGTAGACTGGAGCGTGGGGCTGCTTTGATGAGTTCAACCGTATCAACATTGAAGTATTGTCTGTAGTAGCACAGCAGATTCTGTCCATCCTGTCTGCCCTGTCAGCCGGTGCCACACGATTCGTGTTTGAAGGACGAGAGATCAACCTGGTGTGGTCATGTGGTATATTCATCACCATGAACCCTGGTAAAATATGACTTTTATTACATGGATGATAAGACATTTACAGTTAAACCCACAGGGGTAACGAAAAATAGTTCTAAATAGCGGGAGTTCGAAATAAGCGATGGTAAATGAGCGAAGGGAAAATCCAAGGGGAATGATTTGGAGCTCGAAATAACGGGGAATTCAAAATAACTGGGTTCGAATTGTCGGGGTCCAACTGTATTTGTTCGGTCTGGCAACAGGAGTGCATGGCTTCATTCTTACTGCCAGAATTGGTTGAATTTGCGTTTTCAGCGATTAGGTTGTCAATATTCTTAGAACTTTACCCTGCATTTCCATCTGCTCTTTTGATTACGCCTTCTTCTTTTATCACACATAACCTTTTCTTTTTCCTTCACCAACACCTTTCTTCTCCTCTTTAATTTCCTCCTTTTACCTCTCTAGATAAGTTTTTCCGATGTCAATTAACTTTTCAGTTTTTAAATTCATTTTCGTTTACTACTACAATAAGCCATTTTCCGAGTTACGTTTGCCTCTGTTTCAAAATGGGTCTTCATGCAAACCCTTCCTTGTGAAAATGAGTTTGGTTTGGATAAAAATGAACGTGCATGTAGACGGAACGCATTCCCACACGAATGGTTTCACATGAAGACATTTTTTGAGGTAAAAAGGCAACTCGGAAGTGGCCTATTGCACTTAGAAGACTGAATTAAAGGTACCTGTTTCTCCGTGTAGGATACGCCGGTCGTACGGAATTGCCAGACAACTTGAAGAGCATGTTTAGACCCATTTCTATGGTTGTACCAGACTCGGCCATGATTGCGGAAATTATCTTGTTTGCTGAGGGATTTAACAACACAAAGGTATGTCTCGAACAAGACAAGATTATGCAATACAACTCGCAACAACAACTTTCCGCGGAACAAACATATCACAACACAACACAACAGGCAACGAAAGAAAACACAACATGCAAGACAAGACAATGCACATGCAACAAAACACAAAACAACCTGCAACACAACATGCGACACAACACAACATGCAACACAACACAACATACAACACAACATGCAACACAACACAACACAACATGCGACACAACACAACACAACATGCGACACAACACAACACAACACAACACAACATGCGACACAACACAACACAACATGCAAGACAACACAACACAACACAACATGCAAGACGACACAACACAACACAACATGCAAGACAACACAACATGCGACAAAACACAACACAACACAACATGCAACACAACACAACACAACACAACACAACACAACACAATATGCAACACAACACAACAGGCAACACAACACAACACAACATGCAACACAACACAACAAAACACAACACAACACAACATGCAACACAACACAACACAACATGCAACACAACACAACACAACACAACATGCAACACAACACAACACAAGACAACACAACACAACACAACATGCAACACAACACAACACAACAGAACATGCAACACAACACAACACAACACAACGCAACACAACAAAACACAACACAAGAAATCACAAGAAAACACAACTCCAGATAAACCAAACGTTTAATATGTAACTACCAAACAAAACGAGAGAGTGCCAGGAACTTGGTACCTCCTTACCACAAGCCCATGATGGCTCCTGGAGGTAAACATGAAGCGATTTCTAGCGACATGTATGTTTTCTTCTTGTCAGGTACTCGCAAGAAAGGTACACACGTTATATTCTTTGGCGGTACAACAACTGTCTAAACAAGATCACTATGACTTTGGTTTGCGAGCTCTCACGTCTGTGTTAAGATATGCTGGTAAAAAGAAGAGAGCCAATCCAGACATGTCTGATGAAGAGGTAAGTGCAACGTAAAATATCAAACACGAAACACGGCGATTCATCAATATTCATAACACTTGTCATGATATGCAAAGTTGAAATACTGAACAAAAATGCAATTTTCTCTACGAGGTGACCATTCTTCGCTGCTAGTCACGTAATAGCTCTGCGATAAAGAACAAGACGACTTGTTCACTCCATTCACACTTAGCTTTTCACTCGGTTTTCCAGTTGAGCGGGGAAAAGGAGATGGACCACTGTCCCATCCTCATCATGTGGGTCCTACCGCTACTCGACCTCCCTTAAGCCAAGCTGCTCCATCTTAACTTAGTCTTAATTAGTCTTGTGCAGCTGCGTGGGTATCGCAAACTTTTTTTTTTTTTTACCACAATTGTTACTAGTCTCGCAATCTGATTGGCTTGGTAATATCTACTACTACAGCACTCTTGAAGTGATCGATCCTTGGGAATTTTGTATAAAATTATATTGTAAACAATTTGGCGTAGTAACTGAAAGTGTTCAAGTATAGTTTTTTGTGGGGATAGTTGGGCGGGGGGAGGGGAAGATTTTTATGACTACGGTCAAACCTCCCCCTCCTAAATGTCAAGCTTAGTTGGTCGCTTACCGGAGGTGGTCCCTTACTAAAGCTTAGACCATGGTGGTCAAACTTTCACCTCACTGGCATATGGTAATAGGACATTTAAAGTCGTCTCTTTTAAACCAGATAGAGTATAGTGTATGTGTATTTTTTCTTTCAATTTTCAAATGTTTTATTCATGTGAAAAGTCAATTTCGAGAAAAAAAATCAGCTGCTTGTCACTGAGAAATTTCCGTCTCTTGTACAACCCAGGAACGTGATAGTGTTACAACACATTATTATTATTCAAATTTAGCTCTATTAGTGGTCTCTTTTGGGAGATTGAAAAATTTCAAACTTTTAGTCGCGGTCGCTTGAGAGGTAGTCGATAACAAGAGATTCCATACATAGTGATCTGACTTGGAAGTTCTTGGTATGTAGGAAAAGTGGTCGCCGAGGAGAGGTGGTCGTTTACGAGAGGTGGTCGCAACCGCAGGTTCGACTGTATTGATATTTGTTGCGAGTCAGGGCTGAGAACCTACTCATTTCCTGCTGTTTTGTTTCCTTTCGGTTAGATTCTGCTCTTGTCCATGAAAGACATGAACGTTGCCAAGTTGACGTCACAGGATCTCCCTTTGTTTAATGGCATTGTTTCTGATTTGTTTCCTGGAGTTGAGACGCCCAGTATTGACTATGGCAAGGTCAGTTAAACCAGTCATTTATAGCGGTTTCATGTAAATGTCGAAAAATATTGGCTTTGCATTACTACGCTTCACGATTGGCTTAAACAAATCACTCCTCCGACCAATCATGGCTCGTTTGCACACGTTTCCTCGTTCTTGACGTCGTTACATGTAATTAGTTCGAGTTTTGATTGGTTCACTGGATTGTCTGTGGCTAGAGTAATTACTCTGGTTTGGTTTTACAATACTCAATTGAAAACCGCTTTTTCAGGTGACAACCTCACTGTTTACGTTACCACACACTTACATGCTAGCCTTGCAGTGCCTCAAACTGATTAACATAACCATAAGTATCGAGCAATCAAAATTGTGAGCAATCATGAACTCTTTAAGCCTTCTTTTGTTCTGAAAAAACTCAAAGAAAGCATGACAGGATGATAAAACCGACTGAAGGAAAATTCATATCTATGTTTTGTTTTTCGAAAAAGCGAAAATGTTGAACCAGTGATGAGATAGAGTATTGTGGAAGTAAGTGTTTTTGTTTCTATTTTTCATTTTAGCTACGCACTGCTATTGAAAAAGACATCAAAGAAGCCGGCCTTAAACCTCACCCGTCCACCATACTAAAAGTGATTCAGTTGTACGAGACCAAGAACTCAAGGTACGTAAGTTATAAAGAAACCAATTTAACGCAGAGTTAGGCCACATTCTCTACCTTCGCAGTAAAAGCCAACAAATTATTAGACTGCCGGCAGTCTGTTTTTCTCTTGAAATTCAGCAGGGGTTGTGAGGCGAGACGCTTTAACTTATATGGGTTTGGATGAGATAAGGGTGCAGCACGCACGAGAAGAAAAACGGCTTTTTCTCGTCTCGCCTTCTTCCCTCCTCAGCCATAACGTACCAGGTCTAGCACAAAGGACGAACTACTGATACTCCTGGGCTCATGAACGATCTACACTAAAATCGTGAGATGCCTTTTTTTTCTAGGCACTCGACCATGTTGGTGGGTCAGACAGGCTCTGGGAAAAGTGTCTGTTGGAAAATTCTGCAGGCATCCATGACCCGGATGAAGAGAGATGGAGATTCAAGTTTCAACGTTGTTAGGGTAGGTTAAAAAAAAGTTCAATGTTTATAGTGGTCTATGCGCTTAGCTATAACTATATAGTTGCCATGCGTGAAAGAAATATTTCAGTAGGTTTAAAACTCACGTATGGCAGGAGGTAGACCAGTTATTTACAAGCAAGACCGAGGTGTTGAACCAGGGTCTACCGAGAAACAACTTCAGCTTAGTGGTCAGAACGGGGCTTGAACCCGCAACCTCTGAATTTACAGTCCGACGCCCTAACCACTCGGCCACACCGCCTCTGTAGTAAACCTTCAAAGTGTTGTTGATCAAATTATTTCTAAATAGGCGCATATTCCAATCGAGAGATGGAAAGTTTCCATGATTGTAATTTAATTCCATTCATAGAAACTATTCATCTCTAGATTATTAAAATACTTGAGTTTCAGTATCTATGAAGTGGAGCACTAAACGACAAAATTAATTTTATCAAAATGGCCAGGAATCAGACGCGCGAGATGGTAGAAAAAAATGATTTTTTTTATGATCAACGGCAGTGACCACAATATATAGGCGAGATAGCAGGAGAAGTGATCTAATTTACGATATATATATATACACTGGCAAGCAAACTGATGAAACGAATAAGTAAAATTATCAAAATGGGAACACTGTCTTGAACTACCAACAAGTCTTAAGAAATGAAATTTGTGTCTCAGCATAGGGAGTGCCTACTTTGCTCTTGGGAGTGTAAAACAAATTAAAAACTATTGATTTGTCATCAGTGGCGAGTAGATCAATTATAGTTATTATCACATAATTGCACTGCTCTTCGTTGACAAATCACGATATTTTGCAATAACCAAGTTCAATAATTGTTGCCAAATTTAAATCGTTCTCTGACAGCTCAGGGAAGCGATGTGCAATTTTTCACACAGGAGCGAGCTTATTGGTAGGCGGGTACACTTGGTGGGCTCTCGTCGAACGAAAAGGAAGAAAAACATGGAATGATAAATAAGCAGATGGTTCTGGTTCCTTTAATTTGTTTTGGTTTATTTTATGATGCAGGAGTTTCCCATCAATCCCAAGGCGCTGTCGCTTGGTGAACTGTACGGAGAGTTTGATCTCAACACAAATGAGTGGACTGATGGCGTGCTGTCCAGTGTTATGAGACACACATGCTCAGGTAAATAATCTTGATATCAAGTAGAGTGATGCAAGTTTCATCATGCTGGGTCAGCTTATCTCTGTAGTGTACCACTATGCAGTTCTCGTCTGAGCTTGATCGCAGAGTTTCATCATACATTTTGTAAAAACCTGGGTAAGAACCTGCTGGTAGAAATGTGCAATTTTCAAACCCAGAAATATTAGAACCTGTCTAGTCAAGCAAGATCAAGCATTCTTATGTGTGGGTCTATGTTAAAGTATGAACTCTTGTTACAGAGACAACACTAAATATAAATTCTGTAACTTACTGTGCTATGCTTATCATAATACAGTTGGGAATTACGGTATTTTTAAGGACCAAACCCATATTTATATATTTTTCTGGTAGTTAAAAACTATATCTCCTTCATAGAAATCAACCTACTTAGAACCTACTTACAATACAATACAATACAATCCTGGCCATTCCCCAGTATTGTACTGCGCATCCCCTACTGCGCACAAATTCACACGTGGTTAGCGCGCGCGCATTATGAAATGGCGACTTTTTCTTTACGGCTGGACCCGCCATAGAAGTAAATCGTTATTTCTTCAAAAATGAGTGTGGTGACCTTTAATTTTTTTCTGTTGTTTTGAATTGACTAATAAATTTCTCTGTGTAAAATAAATATGGCCCAATTCTCAGTGTAGAACAATAAGCAATTGTGAGAAACGTGGCTTAAGCAAGTAATCGTGACTGTAATCATGATGCTATTATAAGGATTTATAAGGTACAAACAAGGTGCTGTTGCTCCTAAACGAACATGGGGACCCTTCATTTTTGTTTTAAAATTTAAGTTCCTATAATAAAAACAATCAATAGGCAAAGTTTGACAAAAATCTCAGTGCCGGTTCTATTTCAGTGGAATGACCTTAATAACTACCCCAAAGTACAAGAACCTTTTTGCCAGACTTCAATAAGTGTAGGCTTTTACACGCGGGTTTTTACTGTACAGTAGGGACCATTAGATTAGATCACGACAACGACGTTGAATTCGAGTATTGAGTTCGAGTGCGATTTTCTAATTTCAAACCAGTGACTAAGAGCCCACGCTCTTCATGTCTGACTTAAGCTGTGTTCACATTAAACGCGAAACTTGTGTTTCGTTAGAACATGTTTCATCTAAACATGTTTGTGAATGAATTGTTCACATCACATGTCAGTTTCCAACCCGTTTCATACCTGGTTTTAATTTATGCTATTTTATTATAGTTACATAAATTTCTCAAACGTCAACTGCAGAATGGAGCTTGAAATTACTGTCGCAGTTGCGTTCATTCTTTGCGGGTTTAGTCTAAATGTTTTGCTTTTTCGTACTTTTGTTCCAGGTTGTGAATTTTGGTTTTGCATTGCGATGCTGTACGGTTGTAACCGTTGTTATTGAGCTTTGCGGCGATGTTTTCCCATATATTGTGCTTTCTTCCCATCACTGATAGCTGATGTTGTATTTCTTCATCGGCCGATATTTCAAAGAGAAAATTGGCCTCATAAATAGCCCCAATTTGGGGTCTTTTGGCCACTCGCCTCTTCTCCGCATTCATCCGCCATTTTGAACGTGTTTCATCTGATCATGATTGAAACTCGTGAGGTTGTTTCAATCATGATCAGAATTATCATGTTTCGATCATGATTCACGCAATGCATTATCTGATGTGAACACTTTTCAGAGCGAAACATGTTTCATTCGTGATCAGACGACTTATCATGTTTCGGTCTAGTGAGAACACAGCTTTAGATAGAGATGGTAGTTCATAGAATGAGATGGGAATGTGACGTAATAGTGTGGAGCCTTGCAAACTAGAATTGAAAAGTCGTTCTCGTGCTTAATCTCGTATTCGTACTCAAATCTAAAGTCCTTCAAATGAGTTCTGATGATTTTTCACTATCGTAGTTCCCCCCTCACAGTAGTTAACGTTGTTGCTCTGCTTTAGTGGAGTCGTTTGACCGATTCTTGTTATTTCTAATGTGTGTTTTATTAGATGAGCGGCCAGAAGAGAAGTGGATTCTGTTTGATGCTCCTGTGGACACGCTGTGGATTGAGTCAATGAACTCTGTCATGGACGATAACAAAGTGCTGACACTTATCAATGGTGAACGTATCGCCATGCCTGATCAGGTGAGACATCATGCACCTTTAAAAGAGCTCAGTCAAGACATTTTCCATTTTTTTTTTCTGGCCATGTAAAAATAGTATCTTTAAATAGTAGTTTAAGTATTATCTCACAAAAATAGTCGTTTGCTACGATAGAAAAACACCAAAGAGATAATAATAAACCATAAAGGAACCAGGATGGTTAAGGATGGAGAAGATTGACACGGATTACAAGCGACAAACTTGAAAAAGTTAGGCTAAACTTTTGAAGATGCGAAACCGTGACGTAGGTCCAATAACTACAGACTGAGTCTCAAGCGGCAGCTACGTAGAAGTACAATATTCATTTGGTAACGCTATACAGCCCTATAAGTCCGCTATTTTACCTCTAATATTATAAACAATCACAGAAAGGTATTTATCATAATGTTGTACAGAGTCGTAAGGGATGGTGAAATCCAAGAGATTGACTAACCACGCAGAATTCTTGGGTATTGTTGCTGTAACTTTGCTGTCTTGGTGACAGCAAACTAATATGACCGTTGCAGGGCTGCAAATAATTTTTTTCACTTGAAAGGACATATGTCCTACTAAGACACATCTTGGTCGGACAAAACAAAATTGTGGTCGGACGTCACGAAAATCGTCCGACTTAATCATGGCAGATTTTTATTCATTGTTGTTGTAAAATGATTTACGATAAAATATTTGTCCGGACATCATGTCCGACCACATTTGCGATTTCGTCGGACATGAGCAATTTTTGGTCGGCCAATGTCCGATGACCGACAGTTATTTGCAGCCCTGCCGTTGCTGACTTCTCCAATATCATACCTGTTCTCTATCCCAGATCTTCCAGCGTCAAAATAGACTGAGGCCTGGATACGAGTCTCAATCTCGGAGCCCGTCCCTGAATCAATAATTTACCCCAGGCGATTCTCCACAATCTGTCAGTGGACGTTGAACATAGATAATGGGATAATATGAATATGAATCAGAATTCCCTTTTACTTTTACGACTATTGTGTACCTTGTTCATCATTAAGGGTGTAATTTTCTGATGTTTTACGTTTATTTGAAATTTCTTTTCCTTTAGGTTTCGCTTCTGTTTGAGGTAGAGGACCTTGCCGTTGCGTCGCCTGCCACAGTCAGTCGATGTGGTATGGTGTTCAGTGATTACAAAGATCTTGGCTGGCAGCCTTATGTGGACTGTTGGCTTGAAAAGCGACAGGATAAGGTATGTGACTAACATAAGAAGGCTACAATCCACGACAAACGTCCTTTGCACACCTGGATCAGGTTGCACAAAAATGTGATGACAAAAAAGCCATTTTGGAGACAATACCGAATGACATCACTAGAATAGGGAACCTCCTTCCCCCTAGACAATGTTGTAAACGAGCAATGGTGACTTCATCATGATAACCAACATTGAATTGGAGGGAAGGGAACGAACTGATAAATTTCCCCGAAAGATCCTACAAAAGTGGAAAGGTGTGCCAAGACTTTTGTCGAGGATTGTAGTTTGGCATCTTTTCCTTATTCCTCAAAATAAACTAACTTTCTATTTCTCCTTAAAATGACAAAACATTATCAACAAGAACGCAGGCGATGAAAACTAAAAAAACTCGTCGACTAGGAGGTGTTTCACTGATGGTTCGCAAAATTTAAACTTACTGATATTTTTAGCGCGTGGCTAGTTAATGCCTCCAGAAAGTCCGAATAAGTCATAAATATTACAAAATTATTGTTCTGCCAAAAGTCTAGATACTGTGGAAAAAATGGAGAATCAAATCTCGTAACGTTTCTTGATTGTTCTGTGAAGGTTCTTATTTAAAAAGTGCTCTTATGAATGCCTCGTTAGCTAGCTAAAGTAGCCTAGCTTTGGAATCTTCAACGACCAGTCAATCTTTATTATCGTTCTTCACTTTGAATTTTTGCAGTCAGACTGACTCGCGGATAGCTAGAGCTAGTCAAGGCGGGTCAGTTTATAAGGAGCTAACTACAAACGGTTTTTTTTGCAATAGAAAATCAGGAAAAAGTAAATAAATTAGAAACGTGGGAGAAAATAATAAAAAAAAACAAGAAGTGAGGGGTCATCAGATTAATTAGATTAGATAGGTACATCTATTATTATCTTTATTTAATATTTTTTTACGTAGACGTTGTTCTTCTGAACTTGTGCAACTTGGACTTCTTTTGTGTGTAAATTGTGTGGTTTGTTTCTTTACAGCAATCCGTGGAGCATCTTCAGAGATTGTTTGAGAAATTTGTCCCCAGGGTTTTGGATTTCCGAAGTCATCACTGCAAGGAACTTATTCCAACATCAGAGCTGAACTCTGTGGTGTCCTTGTGTGTGTTGTTTGACGCCCTAGCAACGGAGGAAAATGGGGTAAGTGGATATCTTTGAACTCACGTGTCGCCAGCCAGGAGATACTCTAGTCATGCTTGCATTAGGGGAATTATTTCTACTCTAGCAGAGGTTTTAACACACTGGGGATAAAAAGATCAGAACCGTGTTTGGAATGTGTTAATCAGCATAAAGCGGAAAATTGCGATTTTTTCTTGTTTTGGTTGAGGAGATGTAACAACACTCGAAACAGGGTTTCATCTCATTTCCAGTCATCTGTAATTTCATCAATACTCTACTACTTGTGTATTTTCAACTTTGTTCTCTGTGTTTGGAATTGTGATGCAAGACAAACCGCCGGTTAGTTGGTAGACCGTCGGTTGGTAGAGCGTCGGACTACCGTGCGGGAGGTCGAGGGTTCGAACCCCAGACCGGACCAACACTCAGAGACTTAAAAAAACTGAGGAGAATGTGCTGCCTTTGTATTTACATCTGCAAATGGTTAGACATTCTAGTCTTCTCGGATAAGGACGAAAAATCGTAGGCCCCGTCACCTGCATCTTCAGTGTTATATGGTTATAGCATGGGACGTTAAAGAACCCACACACCCTTCCCAACGAGTAGGGAACGTATTGTGTTGTGGTCTGATCTCGTTGTTGTTGTTCGGGTTTGCTGCTTAATATAGGGCTAACCTCATTGCAACTTGTTTCCCTTGGACGGTGTCCAAAAAAAAACTCGACTATAAACTATCTTTCGTGTTTGATATATCGTATAGAATAGAAATTTCCACTGTGCAGTTTATGAACCAATCTGACTTATTTCTGAAGTCCGGTTTTTACTTGGAATTAGAAAGTTGAAGAAGAAAATGTTTTAAAAGAAAAATAAACGCAAAAAATCACGTTTTGTCGTCCTCTTGTCGCCATTATCGAATGCTATGGCGTTTCTTTTTCTTTGAAAACTAGAAACTTGTTTTTGTATTGCCTTGCTATGTTTTTGGCCAGTGTCAAGTAACTAATCGTCTTTTAATCACCAATTCTGTTTCCAACAGGTTCATCCACATGAAGACAGTTATCCTCGCATGATCGAGCTGTGGTTCTTGTTCTCGTTAATCTGGTCCATTTGTGCGTCGGTAGATGAAGACAGCAGAAAGAGAATGGACAATTTCCTTCGCGAAATCGAGGGACAATTCCCCGCAAAGGTAATAAGCCATATTATTGTTTCTCTCAGTTAGCACCCTGACGCGCGCTATGATTGGTCAATTTAGCGGGCCGTAATTTAAAGCTCTTTCTGTTGCAAAAATGTTTCGTGATTTATCGCCAAGTGTTCTTAACTTTTATGGCAAGTAAAGGTTTTAAATTTTCCTTTACTTCTGAAATTGCGTATTAAAATCTGCTAACGACTTACAGTAACTTAACAACGATTTAAACTTAACTCGTTTTGCTTTTAACGTGCGTCAGAAATTAGAAGCCGTTCCGCGTGAATAGAAATCGTTTCCGAACCCGGCAGACACACAGTACGAATGTACTGAATATGTTACTAACCTAACCTCGTTTTCTCGGTCCGTACTGCATGTAACGGATCCTCGTTATTCCCCTTTGATTTATGACCCGCGCGCTTCGACCTCCAACTCTGTTAGTAAGAGGTATAAATATCGTACTTAATCGACTGGGAAAACTTTGGCCGAAACTTTTCAGCCGTCTGCCGGTGAAAGACAGATAAAGTTACTTACCTAAAGCTAAAAAAATCCTATTTCATTTGCTCCTTCCAGTAGCCAACACTGTCTGGTTATTGACCCGAGACCCGTCTCTTATCTGGTACGCTTATTACACATATAGAGATAACTGATGCTTGTTTCTTTGCAGGACACTGTTTATGAATATCATGTGGACGCCAAACAGAAGACTTGGGCATTGTGGGAAGACAAACTCAGGAGTGGTTGGCGATACACGCCCAAGTAAGTGAGAAATTTCGTCAGTGTTCAGTTTTGAGGTAGTGTCCAAGCTAGGCCGGAGAAATTTGAAAACGCAGTTTTATTCCGTCTCGAAAACGGAGCTTTATGAAAACGCTCTTCAAACCGGAGGAATTTGAAAACATTTTGAAAACGAAGCTTTTCGAAAACAATGGCGGCACGATAATCTTGTGATTTCCATTACCGAATTTTCGTCAAGAACAAATCCAAAATGACCGGTGATTGTTGCGTCTTTAGATTCCTCTGGAAAACATTTGATGCGTTTTCAGAGTGAAACCTCCGTTTTCAAATTCCTCCAGCGTATGTGGATGGCTCCTTAAACTCTGCTTTTCTTTTACGTTTGAAAGCCAATCAGTTCTTTGCGAGAGGCCGTTGCCTTAATGGGCATATATTCACACATTTCACCCGCATTATTTTGGGGTATACCGAGTAATGGGGTTAAAATATTAGGGTTGTTCTCTTTTAACTACTCTCAACTGTTTCGCTGAGCTGGATGTTTGTGGGATAAGGTAACGGCTTTACAGAAACATTAGGGATCAGTAGTGTCAAATTATAACTTTGTTTTCTTGGCCTGAAACCAAGAATCTATCATATTCTTGTTACTGTTGAGTTTGTAGGGAGCTTAAGCAACGACGACGACGCCACCGACGACGACGCCTAGTAAAAAATGAATTCATATTTTACAAGCAAAATTCGCGATTGTTTAGATCTGCTCTGTACGCCAATGGCTCTATGAACGTGTTTAAGCCAAATATGCAAAGAGGGCGTTCAATTCCAAATAGAAATACGAAAAATTAGCCGTCTTCGTCCACGTTCCGTAGACGACGTAGAACTTGGTCATTTCACGTTGTTGTTATGCTGAGGACGCCATGGAAATGTACAAAGATTTATAACGCACGTGCACAGCCATTGTTTTGCTCATTAGACCTTTTGTTTGGTGCCGTTCTCGTTGCCGTCGTCGTCGTGGTTTGCTTAAGCTCCCTTGTGTCACACAGACATGTTTGTTTCTAATGAATGATTCTACCTTCCCTCGTGGTATGTCAGTCCTAAGTTATGCTTCTGCCTGGGATGAATATCACCTGTGCTGTGCTAACGTTGTTTTTAATTAATTTTCAAAATTGTTTTTCTTATAGCATGCCATTTTACAAGATCATGGTCCCGACAGTTGACACCGTACGCTACGACTTCTTGGTGTACAATCTGCTTCAAGCTAAGCGACCTGTCCTTCTCACAGGTCCTGTGGGCACTGGAAAGACCTCCTTGGCGCAGAAGGTATTGCAGAGACTGGACCCCAAGATGTACAGTCTGTTAGTGATCAACATGTCTGCACAGGTGCGTTAAAGCTTTAACGTTGTTTTTTTTTTAATTTTTTCCCTGGCTTTTCCTTAACCTTCAGCTATAGCTATGCTATCTTTTAAATAAGTAATAGTGGTGGAATAAATTATTCCTTTCTTGCCTCCTTTTGAGAACAGTCGAATCTCCGCTAACGGCCACCTCTCAGTCGGTTAATCAACGATTGACTAACGGTGTATACAAAACCTCAATTTCATCGGAAGGTGGTTGGAAACCTTCGGAAAATCGCCAAAAACGTCGTTGTGCATTGTAAGAATTTTTATAATAAAAAGAAAATTACATGGCCGCTTGAAGGAACGAAATTTCTCTTCTTGTGTTGAAAGATATTTCAGGAGTGAGCGCAGCGGAGGAATAAAATATCTTTCGACACGCGCGGCCAGTAACATCCTCTATGTCTAATATTTATTTTACAACACTTTTTTTCCTTTGTTCTCTCTAGACATCATCTAATAATGTTCAAGAAATCATTGAGAGCAAGGTGGAGAAACGAACCAAAGGTAAACCGCGGTTTATAAGCCGTCACTTTAAATTCTCCTTTTTGCTGTCCTTTTATTTCACTCAGGACAAGTTGGGAGAATATTCATCTAAATCTTTAATTTATGTTTGATGTGTCGTTAACTGCATGGCATTTTAATACTTCAGAAGTTTCCTTCTAAGTGAAAGCGCATCGATATTTGAGACGAAAAATTCCTTTTGACATTAAGTCTTCGCGACCTCAGTTACGGCATTTTGAGCTATCTTATCGAAGTACGAAATTACCTTTAAATGAAACGAAACCTGAAAATAGTAGTTTTCTAGGCTAGAAAAACACCAAAGAGATAATAATAAACCAGAAAGGAACAAGGATGGTTAAGGATGGAGAAGATTGACACGGATTTCAAAAGGCGAACTTGAAAACTTCAGGCTTAATTTTCATGATGCGCAAACCGTGACGTCACGTAGTTCGTGACGTAATGAAAACAAGAAGAAGAAGAATAATGCTTTGGTCATGCATTAGCTCTGTAGACCAATTTTCCAAATCTTTCAGTACACATCATTACGAACTGATTTCAAACATGACAACCTTTTCTATAACCGTCAATGTTGATGATATTTGTTTTCTGATCTGTCTATTAAGGTGTTTATGTGCCCATTGGTGGTAAGCAGCTCATCAACTTCATGGATGACTTCAACATGCCTGCTAAAGACACGTTTGGTTCCCAACCCCCTCTGGAGCTTATCCGACTGTGGTTGGACTATGGCTTCTGGTACGATCGACTCAAACAGACGGTCAAGTACATCAAGGTGAGGCTGTAAATTACGAAGGAAGCATTCCATTGTGGTGGACGCATGACAAACAGGATTTGAAAAAAAACATATATAATGGAATACTATTTTCAATGTGGTGGTAGTTGCTGGTAGTTGGAAATTATGGCCATATGAGCCAAATTCTGGTTCATAGTTTGGCTAGATATTTCTTTGTATACTACAAAAGAATGTTTTTATCACAAATTCTCGTTATTCAATCTATTGATATAGAGCGGTTTTTAATTTAGCGCCGAAAGTAATTAGACAATGACTGTGGTTTTGGTTTTACTACGGTTTGAGATTGATTGAGTAGTCTATAATTGCTTAGTAACTGGCTTGGTTTTGGTTTTTCTGTTGAAACCGCTCTATTGATATTAGTTTGTGTTATTAGGCTTGTGAATACACTGTTGTTTAACTCAACAGGGAATGCATGTACTGGCTTCCATGGGTCCACCAGGCGGCGGCCGGATGGTGATCTCCAAGCGACTGCAAAGCAGGTTCAACCTCATCAACATGACTTTTCCTCAGGTAAGCAGCATACAAGCTTCCCTTTTTGTACAGTCACAGTGATAGTAAACGTGTTTGTATTCTGGTGACAACAGTAGGCTTTTCAGAAAATAAGTTTAGCGGATTGCACTTTTTTGCTCATGACAAAACATGCTGGAACAGTATAGCACAAAACGTTTTTGACCCTGTACATGTAGCTCCTGCAGCATAACTGGCAACGACACAAAAGCTAAAAGGTACTTACAGAACAGTCTAATATTTACACCCTTTCCCTCCCTTTGGCATTCAAAGTTGTTGAGAGCAACATTAATGGTGAGATAGGGTTTTGCTTGACACTTTGAATAATCAAATCTCATTTTCACTTGTTCGCCCTCTCTATTTTGGTTATTGTGTGTATTTCTGAATTCAGGAAAGTCAGATCAAGCGCATTTTTGGAACCATGATCAACCAAAAGTTGCAGGACTTTGAAGAAGACGTGAAGGCTCTTGGTGATCTTATGACTCAGGTGACTGAAGATATTATGGCTTTGAGCTCACCACTCATTACGTTTCTATGCACAGATTCACCATTGCGTGCCTATGTTTACCTTTTTGTTTCTCTCTCAGGCCACCATTGACATCTACAACGCCATTATCGCTAAAATGCTTCCGACACCAACCAAGATACACTACTTGTTTAACCTGAGAGACATTTCCAGGGTATGTATTTTCATTTATCAATAACAGAAGAATTCCGTAAATTTCGATCAACGCCTCATGACACTGTTAATCTCATTTAGTATCTGAAAATTTCTTCGTCTATATTATTCCTGAAAGAGCGGAAAACCGCCATTAAAGTTCGTAAGAGTTCTTTCGTGTTGCGCAGTTAAATGAAAATTAATAAAGGGTGAAAGTTTCTAAAGAAACTGTGGTGCTGCGTCGGTGGGGGTAACAAGGTAATTTGGTTA
>OMLO01001526.1_pt1 | contig 17905 bp, 10 predicted proteins | sample 1674811 | NCBI WGS metagenome assembly OMLO01 (sample SAMN06265003, study PRJEB25207) | coral metagenome | isolation source: Coral host | place: Mexico:La Bocana,Puerto Morelos, Mexico | collected 2008-11-13 | reverse complement strand
TTTAATTTTGAATGATGAAATTGGCAAGTGCTTTATATCATAATCAATAGCATTCCATATCTTAGGGCCTTGAAATCACCATAGAAAACCATAAGAAAAAGGGTTCCTTATGAGGGCCGTACGCGTCAAATTGATTGATGTGCCTTTGTCAGGTCGCATGGTCATGAGGTAGAATAGAATCTCCTTTTGGAGTTATGGATGAGTGTGGGAGGCTGCTAAGCACAGAAGCAATTACTGGCGGCAACAGCCGAGAGCGATCTCTCTTGTGTGCTTAGCAACCCTCCATGCTCCTTGTTGTGAGGTTTACATATGTTTTGAATGTGATATAAACAAAATGCAAAACGTCTAACACAGTCATGTAAACATGACAATTGGCTTCTCTGTCTTTCTTCCTACGCGTACTTTCCCTAAACTCCTCCAGGCTAAATCAAGCATTTAGTGTGCCGGGGTACAATACAAAACCTTCTTTCGTTACTACCTGAACGACATTGGTATATTTTTAGCAATGTCTAGGTCAACATTTTACAAAGCTAACCACGTTAAACCAAAATACTCACATTCAGCAGGTATAAATTAATAATGAGTACTCAGGGCCCGAAAACGCGCTAGCCATTGTCAGTGTTCGCCCCATGAGGCAGAAGAATTAATTCATTTAATTTTTTTATTGTAATGGCTCTTTTAAATTGCTAAAATTGGAAAACAGTAGCAAGAATTTACATTACCTTAGTAAATAATAGCGTAAATAATGTACTCTAGGGTTTATTCTACGCAGGCGCTTACTTTTCACGCATGCGCTGTAGTTAAACTGCTTGCAATTTATACCTCGGGCGTTTCCAGTCGGAAAGCCCGAGTAAAAGTGTTTTGTAAACCCTTGCTCTCCAAAGTGAAGATTGTCACGAAGTCTAAAAAAAACACATGCTGTGTTCACACCAAACATGTTTGCAGACAAGAAGGTTAAAGTGGTTAAACTAGTTAAGGTTAGAGATAAGTCATTGCTTATCCCGTGTGTACCCCACTTACATAACAAGGTAAAAACCTGTTTAATCATGATATGTTAGCAAATAAATTTGACATTTGTTTTCTCCAAAGGACTGCCAAGCGTAATCGACAAATTGGAAAAGCCTAAACCTGTTTTAATTGAAATAGTTTAATAGTTGTTGTGAATGGGGCTAAGAATCTTTTCATTTTTTCATGACCCTTGCTTCTTGTTTAATTATCAACAGGTAAACCACCTGATATAATCGCTCTTCACTTGACGAAAGCGCATCCTCCACGCGAGTTCGCGGAGTTTGAACTGGATCTCCGCGCGAATCTTCACGACACAGTACACTGTCGTGTAGGAGGCACGATGTGTGCCCACAACTCGGCTAACGCGCCGGAGTTTTTCCTCCATCACGCGTTCATTGACAAGATATGGGCTGATTGGCAAGAGAAGAGCACCTCTCACCTTTATGCCTATTTCGACGATCTTCCAGATGATCTCCGCATGCGCCAAGCACAGTTTCACCCCAGGGATTACCTGGACACTTTGTATATGCCGCACCCCAATATTGATAGCTTTGATCAGGACCGAGTCTGCGTGGTGTACGAAGATCCAGTTCATCCTTTGTATAATGAAATCATGAAGCGTCTCGAGAGCTTAACCACACGAGAAATCCTTCGGGTTCCTCGACTTCCCTTCCGCCCGGCCACCTGGCGCCAGCTACGAAATCTCGGAGTTCACCGCAGAGAGCGACGCAAAGCAAAGCAGCTGCGAAAAAAGGAACTTCAGCCTAAGAAACGACTTCAATATAAGCAGCTAAGAGGAATCCATGACCAAATGCTAGGTTTTCGCTTAAAAGATCTCCCTTTCAGATTTTCTGCTAAGGACAGCCCAACCAGTAACAGCCTCAGGTATGATCGACGGCTGGCGAAAGCTTCAAATACTACAAAATTCCACACGGAAGATTTCAAAACTCTCCGTTTTCAAAACCTTTCGAATACATTCGTTTGATCTCAAAATTTATTTGTAAGCAGCACATTCGAAGCCCCTTTAAACCTTAAGATGAGTGGCCCACTCATCTTAAGGTATGTGTTCTTTTAGTTGCACAATGTAAAGAGTGCACTATTAAATATTTAGAAAGTTTTGACAATATTTCAACAAATCAAAATCAAGATGTTTGAATGAAAGGATTAATAAAGATATTGCCCAAACTAACGCGTTTTATATCTTAACACAACGTCACGGCCAGAGAGGGGTGGGTGGGGTGAGGGCTTGAGATAAATATGAAGGTTGCTTGTCAGCTTGAGACTTCTTTATGAACAAAAATAAACCTGAGCCTTTCTTAATCCGTGATAGGCGCGGTGGCCCAGTGGTAATTGCGTTCGTTTCCGGATCGAGCGTTCCGGGTTCGAGCCCTCCCGGGGCAGGAGATGAGGCGAATATGTTAAAAGTGAGTTATGACTCGCGAATGTCAAGCTAGGTATTCTTTGAATTCATGACGCAAGCACGCAATATCTTACCGCTTCTACAGTGAATACAATTTCACACGAATGTTTTTAAATGTAATTATATAAATAGTCCATTTGCCGAAGGTGTACTGATTTAATAGTACTCGATTGCCGAAAACTGAGGAGAATTTGAGCTGTATGTAGTTTCGAATTCTGATTCAAGCCGTGGTTAAATTTTTTGGACGATCCACAGACAAGAGAATTAAAGAGAATTCGAACGACGAGTCTCGCTACTACATGATTTGCAAATAAAAGATGAATACGGACATGGCGAAATGACGTGAACAAATTACTTGATAAATAGAAAAAAAGATATTACACAAGACTGGGAGTTTAGCAGTCACTAATATCACTAATATCACCACGGTTACAACACGGACTATTGATATTTGGTCACCCATCCGAATAGGAACCCCATCGAGCAGGGCTTAACCTCCTCGTTTATTCTCTTACCGTTTTGCCGGTGGGCTTTTAACTTGAACCTACGGATTACAGACGATCCATTTTCAAAGTTGAGTGGCTCATAACCACTTTGACTAGAACCGCTGTGTACCGCAAATAATCGACACTCGAGCTCTCCCCTTTCCCTGGGGCCAGGTTTGTACCTGCCCAGGAGGGACGTTTGGTCCCCGTCGGTGGAAAGTTTAACAACTTTCAAACTGTCTACCTGCCCTCGGTAGGGAATGAAAAATTATATCTAAACGATTAAGTGCTGTGTTTAAAACTTTGTAAAAGTTTTCGTCCATCAATATTTTTTTTTTCTTTTCAGAAGATAAAATATTACATTTGCTGGTGATGCTTGCCTGCAAAGGTTATTGTCAGAAACGGCACGCATTTGAGCAATTCTTAATCTCATTGAGGGGCTGCGGCCGAAACACACGAACCACTCCTGGATCCGTCCCAGTACTCACTGAGAATGCCTTTCATCGTGGATAACTAAGCTATAACAAAAGATTGAAATGCGAGCGTTGCTAAGGAGACCCGCACAAGGCAATTTTCTTTGACAAAAAAATGTATTTCTTTTTTGGTGTTAAATGTGAAATAATCAGACCTCCTTAAAACCGCTCCTTTTAAATGTTATGCCATTCAATATGCTGGCGGCTCCCTCCACTTTTTGTTATATCGTTTGTCTCCTCCGACTTACAATGGCATTGTTTCTATTCAGCTTGGCAAAGTGAAAGAGAATACAACACGGCTTAGAATTTGAATAGAAAGTCTTCAAGTTGTAACCGTAAAGTCGTGAGGGCCATGAAGATAAACTGAACTTGACTGCACTTGAAAAAAAAACTGACGTTGGATAGACTAATATTCCATTTCATTTTTGAGAAACGGGCGCTTCTCTTACGCAAAATTAGTTGTTGTTCGTTTTTTTTTGTTTGAGAATACCTCTTTGAAAATGCACTGTAAGTCATCAAAGTGAAGAAAGCGTGAACAAAAAAGACACTTGAGGCAGTGCGAAAAGCGCAAACAAACATTTATCAGCTTGAATAGTGTTCGGGCGTAAAATGAAAAATCATTGTCCATTTAGCTGTTACGCATATCACGTACATGTCCTAGCCTTCCTGTTACCTCTCGAGAAATGTTTCCGTTCTTGAACATCGCGAGTAAGCAATTTTGAAAAAGGATTTTTACTTCCTGGACGTGTGTTAAACATAATAATAAAGTTAACCAGCAGCTGTGGTATCCTTCTTAGCAACATTTTAAATAAAACATTAGTTTCCCCGTGGGGTGAGTGACTTTATTCAAAGGTCTTTGGTTACTTAGGCTCTGATGTTGTCTGGGGTTTTACCGCTTTAATTTAGAAAAGCAGCTTTTGGAAAGATTTCAATTTGCTGATCACTTGACGCCAATTTGCATTAATTGGCAGTTTATATCTGCCTTTACGCTGGGTCATGTTTCAAATTTTGCCGCAGACTGATCCATCGAGCGTATATTTTTTACTTGTACATCAAGATATCATAGCGGCAGATCTTTCTGAATGTTTCTAGGTAAATAAATAACAAATACAAGTTTACAGGGTGAGATAAAATTGATTGCACACTTAACCGCATTGAATTTTGAGATGTCGGTGTCTTCTTTACAGGAAAAAACGAAAAAAATTAAAGGGAGACTGTTTATTTGCGTTCATTTGTATGCGTCTCGGATCTCTCAAACAAAATTATATTTCAAGGAAATTACATTTCCCGAGTTGCAATAAGATAAGTTGTAATTTCTGGTCTAGTTCGCAAAGAAATTGAATTGCTTCAGTGAATAAACAATCTGTGAGCGAGTTCTGCTCCTTTAATTGGCTAAAGCCATAATTCGGGTTAAAACTCTCTGTCACAAATTCGACACCCGCAAAACTTATAAATTATAATTTTCAAGAACGCCAATTAAAGAGATTGTAAAATTAATTTTAATAATTCATATACAAGGGTTGAAAGTGAAAGTAAAGCGAATAAATTAGCTAATTCTAAATTCGAGCAGTTACAGTCTGTGTAAAGAAGCAAAACTGCCGCAGCTCGACGTTCCTCTTCAAAACGGCACGCAAAAGAACAAAAGGCAAAAGAAATTCGTAAGTAGCTTTTGTTGTCGCTCTCTGATGAAGAAACTTGTTACGTAACAGACTATTTATTCTTTAGTGAAAAATGAACAAGACGTTTCATTGAAGAAAGTGTACCTAAAAGGGAAACCCTGTTTTAAAAAATTTCTACCAGAACAAAAGCGGAAAAAGGCTGCACTTTTACCAAACTCGATTTGAATTCCTGTGTCAGGTTCATCTTGTCAACGAAAAAGAAAAATTTCAAGGTAACAACGTCTAAATCTAAAATGATTTAGATAGTATTTATGCTTAAATTCTCTTTGTCGGGAGAATTTTAACACTATTGCCGACCCATGTAGCCCGATCCAGCTCCACTATCTAAACTAGACGGACTGATAAGAGATAAACAAAATTTTATGTAAAACGAGAAGATAGCTTACTAAGATTATTCATTTAGGACTTTTTTCTCGGAGTCCTCTTGCTATCTAAATTTTAATTCAGTCAAATTTAGTCCTCATTACTAGTAAGAAAGAACAGGATTGATAGTGCTAGCAGATGGTTGCCTTTTTTACAGTAAGCTATAGTTCTTTCCCCTCGTGCACACATGACATGTTTTGAAGGTAATTATGGTATCTTTTCGCCAAAACTTCGCTTAACCGTCTGTCTTGTTTCTATTATTGACCACAGCTTATCTTATCAGTTTCTATGGATACACTTACTTAACACGCAGTATTTCTATTCAATCTGTTAATTTGTTGGACAAAAGTAAGGCAGATCAGTTAAAAAAGAAGGACGCCCGAGCCCACGCGAAACAACAACCAAACGCGAAACGATCACCAATGCCAAGGGCAAATAGTGCTATGATATGTAACTGTGCGAGTCATTGGGAAGCCGCTGGTAGCTAAGTTTTGGAAATTGTAATGTTGTCGTTTTCGTACTGTCAAACAAAACCATTCAGGGGCTTTATAGCCGGAAAATAAAACACTGTTTTACCAATTAGAAATGAAAGGAAACTCGTGTATTACTGTCCTTGATCAAACGATTTCGAATCAAGGGATAACATTTTACTTGTTAACTGTTATTTTAAAAAAATGGAAGTTGCCAGAATCACAAACAAAGCAAGAAAAAAAGCCTTAAAAAGCACATTCAATCCGACACCTCGATCACTGAAGAGACACACAGCTTTTTAGATCTTTACGTTTGTATTTTACTTGAAAGGCAGCTGTTTCCTGATGGCTTTTTCCAGATACTTGGCTATTCATAACACAATATAAATGTGTTGTTTTTTTCGCCAATGAAAGAACTGCCCATAGGAAAAACAATTCAAAGACCAAAGTTGCGCTGATATGAATTTCCAGACTCCTTATGGCTACGTTTTTCTTTTCGTGCACTGATAATTACGGAAAGGTTAAAACTGTTTAACGAAAACGCAAGTTGTTAACAAACGTATTTAAAGGCCACCAAAAATTAATTTACGCAACCAAGAAAAGTAATAAAATTTTAAAACCCACATAGGCCTATCGTTAAGACTTAAAAACATCTGACTCCCCGTGGTTTGGTTTCCTGCTGGGTCAACTATACTAAATAGTTTAGAATCGAGGGTGGTCGTTGTCGGAAGTTAAAAAATATCATTCAAAAAAAATGAAGATTAATTCATTAGATGATTCGCTCTAGGCGGTCGGTACAAAATAATCCACAGTTCAAAAATGGGATGCTTTTTTTTCTAAAAAATTCACATCTGTATATTCTATTTCGGTGCTCAGGTTTGAATTTTTGGGCCGATGGAACAACCAACCATGACCCATACAAAGAACGCTGTATAGCGGTGTGATAAACTCGTTGTTTTTTTAGTCGATTTAAAATGTCTTTTAGCGAGAGAAGTGTTTACAGTACACACGAAGAATGAGATCTGCTCTGGCCGGTCAGAGTGTTGTCGGGAAGGAAGTACCGCGAAGAGTCTTAAACCCTGACCCTGCTTAACGATAAAGACAATAAAAACCCTATTTAAGGCCGAAACCCGAATGTCACTCACCAAAGGAAAACCAAAACTAATAGTTTGAACAGATAATTTTGTTAGTTGTGCATTTGCGCACTGCAGTTTTAGCTGATATTTTTTAGGTTCTCTACCTAAGGATCTCACCCGGGAAACACAATCCCAACAGGGGAAAAAGATGCCTTTTACCTCTGCACCTACCCATATATGGGAGTGTCCTTTCCCCCAGCCCCAGAGCAGTGTATTTACTAACTCATTGAATATTTTTCAATTTGTACACTGAATGTTCTATTGGTCTTATTCTTCCTTTCTATGTTATTAAGTTAAATGAGGCTGAACACAAAACAAGAGAGCGTGACACTGATGGGGTAAGAGGTGGTCTTAAACACAGTGCAATCGAATGAAGAAACATTTCGAAACAAGTCATAGACTGGAACTCCGTTCGCGCATCCAAAGTATCCCAGAGTATTAAAAGACTTTCGCGGCTGCCGTCTAAGTTATTCATTCGCCTTTGCACGCTTTTTTGCTGCAAGCCCAATATTTTATTGTTTATGTGAGCCAATCGTAAGCAAGTTTTTCTAATCTCGCATGCAAATAGCCGTAAAACTATCAACCGCGGAATAAATCGTACGGGGTAGGTAAAATGCACTGAAATCTTGAAAGAATTTTGGTCATCAATCATTCTGTCACGACTAACCGTAGCTAGGCCTTGGTGGATTGTGCTAGCATAATTTTTGGTATAATTGGATCAGAAAAAGCATATTATTTTAAAGGAGCACTGCCACGGTATAATAAGCAAATTTTAGCAATTTTTGGAGCATAATTTCATAAAATTTAATAAATACGGTATACATTCTGCAGAAATAAATTAAATTTAGGTAGTATGTTCTTGCAATGCGTGTCGTTGAAGGCATTTTACAAACGGTTCAGAGATGCGAGAAGTTAATTTGGAAGCTGACGGCCGAGACAAACTGCCATAAAACGCAAATAAATTTACAACCAAAGTTTTTTTTAAAAAAGATCATAATTTGGTGTCGTTATTGCGCATTTGCGCGCCTCTCTGTACAGAATCTACGTCATTCTGTGATCATAATTTCGGAAATCCGGAGCATAATTTGGGAATTCTGGCATAATTTTTTTTGACAAAATTTCGAGCACTGCAATAATTTGACGGCATTAATTAAAAATTACCGATTCTTCTGATTATAATTATATAATTATATTATAAAATTAGTTTCATCCGATCTAATAAGAGCCTCTAAGAACTGGACGTTTTACAACGTTTAAGCTCGAAAGGGTTGTTCGTCTTGTTATGGAGGACGTTTGAATTTCCAAGTTTATGCGTTGCGTGACATCAAAATAGCCGCTTGACAAGGCTCTCGCGTAGCTCAACAGAGGAGTTATCGCCTACGTTTTTGCTAAATGAACAGTCCTTGCAGTAGAGGAATTATTACCTTTACGCAACTCTAGAGTAATAATGATTCGTTTCAATAGCAAAACTCAAAAGCAGCTGTTTCTGTTATTGTACCGCCGCCATGTTGGTGCTCCTCGGAAGGGAACCAACATGGCGTCTCCATACAAAGTACTAGGTTGAAACACAACAAATACCATGCGAATGAAAACCCGCATAGCCTTAGATCTTTGCATGGTTGTTTATATATCAATAATATTTCATATCTCATATTCTTGGCTTAATTTACTGAATGGTTACAATTTTTACTTTTGATTGCGTGACAGTGCAAACCAGGTTCCTTAGTCTTAAACTCCTGTTATCTTATAATTATTAACCGGTGTCACGCTCTAAAAAACGTTCAAACTCACTGTCTGAAAAAAATATTTTGGTTTTCATAATCTCCATCTCTATTGATGTGTTCTCCTCTCAACCTCAGTAACATGATAATTTGGTGTCGTTATTGCGCATTTGCGCGCCTCTCTGTACAGAATCTACGTCATTCTGTGATCATAATTTCGGAAATCCGGAGCATAATTTGGGAATTCTGGCATAATTTTTTTTGACAAAATTTCGAGCACTGCAATAATTTGACGGCATTAATTAAAAATTACCGATTCTTCTGATTATAATTATATAATTATATTATAAAATTAGTTTCATCCGATCTAATAAGAGCCTCTAAGAACTGGACGTTTTACAACGTTTAAGCTCGAAAGGGTTGTTCGTCTTGTTATGGAGGACGTTTGAATTTCCAAGTTTATGCGTTGCGTGACATCAAAATAGCCGCTTGACAAGGCTCTCGCGTAGCTCAACAGAGGAGTTATCGCCTACGTTTTTGCTAAATGAACAGTCCTTGCAGTAGAGGAATTATTACCTTTACGCAACTCTAGAGTAATAATGATTCGTTTCAATAGCAAAACTCAAAAGCAGCTGTTTCTGTTATTGTACCGCCGCCATGTTGGTGCTCCTCGGAAGGGAACCAACATGGCGTCTCCATACAAAGTACTAGGTTGAAACACAACAAATACCATGCGAATGAAAACCCGCATAGCCTTAGATCTTTGCATGGTTGTTTATATATCAATAATATTTCATATCTCATATTCTTGGCTTAATTTACTGAATGGTTACAATTTTTACTTTTGATTGCGTGACAGTGCAAACCAGGTTCCTTAGTCTTAAACTCCTGTTATCTTATAATTATTAACCGGTGTCACGCTCTAAAAAACGTTCAAACTCACTGTCTGAAAAAAATATTTTGGTTTTCATAATCTCCATCTCTATTGATGTGTTCTCCTCTCAACCTCAGTAACATGATAACATTTGCTCATTTAATCGGATTGTATTTGCTAACAAAATATGTTCGGGTTTTTTTTTCTATAAATATATCTATCGGCGTTTATGGCTTTAGCCAGATAGACGGCCGGATATCATTCGAAATGCATGCCGGATATTTTTTTTTTTCATCACATCGGGCTTCCACTTAAGTCAACGACTATCAAACTAAAAGCTTATTTCCCAGTCTCGCAAGCTACTACTTGTTGACCAGATGGACCAAACGGCCGATAAACCGCACTCCATCCTTAATAATAAGAATCTTTTGTAGTGATTTTCGCTTTCATTCAGTAAAGGAATAAAATGAAAGGTACTTTTAATTAGCAAAGAGTAAAATAATAAGTGCATTTTGTGGCTACTAGCTTAACTTTTGCATTTGTGATTTACATACAACCAGCTTCCAAATGCAACGTTTTTATGGCTTCAATATTCATTTGTCATCAATGTCGTGAAACAAGACATATAGAATCCATTTTTGGTTCATTATATCACGGTGAGTGAGGCCGCGTATGATTCAGGCGACAATTATGTCCTTGTTTTGTAAATCAACTACATCGTTTCCAAGTAAAGTGCTAGGGACAAAAATATATTAAAAAAATGTTTACGGTAAATTTAAGCATTTTGCGGAAAGCCTCGCAGGTGCTCTTCTGCTTTAAATTTGTTCAACAGTTTGATAGCTGATTAAATAAGACCCTCCTTGAACATGCATTAGATGACTATAACTATAAGGGTTTTATCGAATGACTCGCAAACTAGATTATCTTCATTTTGGTGTGGCAGGTGGCAACCATAAATATCAATATTTTTTTTCCATACCATGAAGCAAAACAAAAAGACTTACGAAGTCAGGGAGAGCAAAAAAGGTCTTTCTGCACATTGATAAAGGTAACTTCAAGTATTGTTATTCAGAACATAGAATAAAATAAAATATTATAGACCTGAATCGTGGGCGGCGTAATATAATAAAAGCTTGATATACAATACTAAACTAAGCTTTTTTGTAAAATGTTTCTGGAAGGTATTTTAAGGTGTAAGTTTAAGTTTCAACAGGAACAGAGAAAAGAGAGCTTCGGTGAGTGCTTGCTATTCTGATGTAAAGTTACCTAAAAGTTTGCAGAAGAACAGAGAAAGAAAAAAAAACATGACAACGGTTGATATGGGCCTCGAAGATCGTTGAAAGGAATATAGTACAAAAAAAAAAACAAAAAACAGGGAAAACGTTTGACTTCTCCACAATCCTAGTACAAGGTTTTCCTTGGTTAAATGGCCTTCTGTGTTAAGTTAAAAGTTCAGTGAAAGTTCGTGAGCATTGTTAGATTCCGATCGAAAGCATTTTAGGCATATGGCGACGATTTGTCTTTATCAGAGCAGTGCTAATATAAATATCTAACAAAATATATATTATATTGTTTAGGGTTGAAGGGAGATATTGCTAGCCTGACGATATTAACTGAAAAGAAATCAGAGATATAACACTTTATCCCTTTTAACCTTGACAAATCGCCTTTTATTACGGTGGAATTGCAACCAACCAAGACCAACCATCTTTGTTTCTTTTTTTTTTAAAGGTGCCAATTTTCGAACTTATCTCTAGCCACAATATACTTGCAATGAGGATAGCGTCTAATGCAATCATTTATCTTTGTGTAAATGAAAACTTTGCCGGCGATAATGATTGATGAAGCACGGTTGCATCCACTCAGCAGGCCTCAATGAAAATGAAAAAATATACTTCACCTGCGTGAGATACCCAGAAAATTGAATTTAGAGTCAAGTATTAAATCTTCCCCTTCGGAACCACTCAGAACTTTCAGTTTGTCAGATTTCAAAGCTAAGCCAAGACAAATAAATAATTGTAAAGATGGATGATTTATTGTACTCTCAAGTTCACAAATGAATTTTGATCGTTTTCTACAACGGCAGACAAGACTTCACGAATTAGCTGTCGTTCTGTACTAAAGGCGGTCGCATAGAAAACGCCACATAAAATAGTAGAAAAAGCAATTTTATAATGATTGAAGATATTGAAATATTTTAAGTCCTGCAAAGCTCAAAAGACGTTTACTTTTTTAATTTCCGTGAACATTTTGGAGAACAATTTTTGTGAAGAAACGTGTATTGCCGGTTTTCATGTGATGTAGTCATATTCCAAAATTAAAATTACCCATCTTTTTGAGGTTTTAGACGTTTTAGTGTCATCAGATAATTTTTATAAGACTCTCTAAGAACGTGATGTTAGGGTTCTCCGTTTTGTAATAAAGCACGTTTGAATTTCTAAGCTTTGGTGTTGCATAACAGCAGGCAGCCCGAGAAGGCTGTGAGGTAAGTCAAAAGATGACTTATCCCTTTAGGGTGTTCATATGAGTACCCTGAAATATCTTGTTTTCCTCACCCAAAAAACCACATTTTTTTCCCAAAACATAAACATCTTCAACATCTCTAAGCATTTGCAAGACGTATTTTTAAACGATTTTGCTCTCGTCGCTTCTTGATCTACATTTAATTTAAGAAATCTGTTTCTTTCCACAGACATCACCTAGAATCGTTTAAATATCTAAACGGAAATTATCAGAAAGTTTTCTAAATATCACAAAAAATTTTTGAAATATCTAGAACAATCCGTTTAAGAGTGTGCCCACGATAAGACCGGGCAGGGGCGGCACAAGCTATTTCACCGATTTCGACAAAACTTGGCTAGTTTAAAGGGGTCCACCCAAAAACTACTTCAGTCAAAATTTAAAGGAATTCGGTCAAAACCGGGGGAAGTTGACTACCCCCCTTTTTTTGTTTTACAAAAATATCACTCCTAAAAATGGTCAATGATCAGCTATGAGAAAGCAACCAAATCTTTCTAAATTTTCAGAGCGTGTTGTCCTAACCAAAGACCATCTATAGTGTGCGTTTCGTTGTTCTACGACCAGTTTCTACAGGCACACAAATCATCTCAGCCAAGACGCCCCTCTCACCCAATATTTAAAACTCTTAAAATACTTAAAGCTTAAGTCAAAATATCTCCCATGGGGGAGCATTCCTGAAAAAATGGAGCCGCCTACCAATTTAGCAGGTAAAAATTCATACTAACAATATCTTTGGGCACTCACTGATATATTCCACAGGAAGGCTGCAAAAGCTTCGACCATACTATTATTATTATTATTATTATTATTATAACGGACAACTTGTTAGGTTATTACGACACAGCAACAGACAGAAAATGCCACAAACTAGTTACACACCATACATACACTTTCATGAGATAGAACTATTTCTATCTAACCTAAGTCAATTTTTTTTTCATTATAAAGCGCTAATGCCCCAAACTAGTTACACACCATACATACACTTTCATGAGATAGAACTATTTCTATCTAACCTAAGTCAATTTTTCATTATAAAGCGCTAATGCCCCAAACTAGTTACACACCATGAACTTGAAATAGAACAATTTTTATCTGATTGGTACCAAAATCAATTTTTTTTTTTTGCATTATAACGCGCTAATTCGGTAATAATAACATAGCAACAGACAGAAAATACTATAAAATAGTTACACACCATGAGTTTGAATGAAATAGAACCATTTCGAAGGTAGGTTTTTTTTCCCCTCAGCCATGAGAATAACAATCGGCGGGTTGATGACGGCCTCTATTATTTTATGAGAGAATTACGAGACAGGACTTACTCTTCACTAAGTCAAACTTTTGACTCTTGTAGTCACAGAACACTATCAAAATCCTTACACTGTCTATATTTGAAAGTTAGAATGATTGCATAATGAAATTTTATTTTGTTCGTAAAAAGGGAATAATAAATTTTATTGAAACTTGCACGCCTAACATCGCATCTTGATGCAGAAAACTTTATCAGGAAGATCTCGCCATACTCTGAAAAGAAAATAAACTGCTTGATTTTGCGACCTGTGCCCTAGAAAACTGTTCTTTGTAAGATCTATTAAAGAAAAAAGTCAAAATTAATATGATTAAGTAGATAAACACTCTGATCGAAATTAAAGTTACAGTTCTAGCCGGCCCTTCTGATTTGAAGCCGTGTTCTAATGATAGGAGTCTCACTTATGGTTCTTCCTCCTTATCTTCGCCTTCTCCTCCCTCGGCTACCGGTTTTGTTGAAGCTGGCCTTGTCTCCTCTGTTCTATGAAGAGTCCTACACCTGTTCAATGTGGCCGGTTACTGAAATATCTGGAAATCTGTGTCGATGTCAGCCACTCGCCTTTGGTGAACACCTTCGTTCCCTCCGGCAGTTCGCATGAACCTCATTCGTGCTGCTACATCCTCAGCCTTTGGTTTATTCCCAGTGTCCTCTCCTTGAATTGGCGCACGTTTTGTTGTGAAATGAACAGACTTCTTGGTCTTTTTTAATGCCCAGCCCATGTCAGCTGTTGGCTGTTGGTCTTCCGATTGGCTATGGAAAACTAAGGCAGATGTGGACGGATAAGCTGCTTTCATGTACCTACCCGAAATTAATTTGCACGTTTCTGTCAACTTCTTTTTATCTCCTTGTACATGGGCTCTCTCTCTCTAACGCCAGAAGGTGTTTCCTTACTCTCTTCTTCTTCAAGCAGACGCTCCTCTAAGGCTATAGGCTCCACTGAATGTACTGCAGGCCGTTATTCCGGCGTGCTGGAAGAGGAATGGAAGACCAGTCAAGATGCCAGGACTACTGAACACTTGACGAGCTTGCAAGTTCGTAAAGCCATCAGGGGCACCGAGACGCGTCACCGACGCCACGGAAAAAGCCTTTCCGGGTCCGACATTGTAAGCCCGCCAAGCGATAATCTCTCCACTTTCAGTGAACAGGAAGACTGTATGCCACTGTGCGAGTTCTTGGTCATGTTTTGAGACCTGTGGTCAACCTTGCACACCGCTGAGTAGCAACCTTTCACGCCCCCGTGCACCCCCCCCCCCCCCCCCCCCCCCCTCCCCCCCCCCCCCCCCCAGCTTTCATGTCACTGACTGTCTTGACGTCATTACCCTCATCAGTGTACAGTGCGTAATGTGGCGCTTCAGAGTGGCGGCTCAGAGGTCATATATGCCTTTCCCATCCTGGTCATAACAAATTTGAGAACACACTTGCGCAGTAATAAGTGCCTACGTTGTGAAATCTCAAGAAGGCTTCATTCCACTGATCTAGATACCTGTCGCTTAATGACGATTAGTGAATTTTCTTTGAGTGAATTGTGGATACTGAACCTGTTTTGATTACATTCATCAAATAAGTGGATAAATTAACGTGTCTCAAAATCATGAGCATGAATAATGCGACAAGAGACCTGCGCAATATGACTCGAATTAGAGATAATCAGTCCATGACTCGAATAATAGATAATATCTGGTAAAGTCAGCATCGCGGCACGATAGTATCAGAAATTTTTCTTTGGAATTGTTTTATCAAAAAACAATGATTCCTCTCTCACTTTTTCCCTAAACTGCGTTTCATTTAAATTATATATTATACGATTTCCAAGATCATAAAAAGCGCTCCTGGGAACGAGGTTGTGAATTGACTATCAATGCTAAGCTCTACTTTTGTGTCACAAATATGCTTTTAACTAAGGTGCAATTCACTTCAATCCACTGCTATAGTATGGTGATGTTGGCACTGACCCTTGTACTGTGTTTCTGTCCTACTGAGGGCGAACACTCTGCAAGGATCTGCGCACGGGGACTCGCTGGAAAATCTGTCTTTAGATACCGCCGGCCAGCTTTGAATCGCATTGGAATGTTATCGGCTATTGCACTATCCAGTCCTGTGATAAAAATACCCCGTCAGCTTATTTATATTCAAAATTTTGACAAGTCATGCACCTAAAGCAATAATTGAAGGTGTTTGTTTTTTACCGACTTATTTGTGTTGATGAGTGTTGTCTTCAAGAGTGGCGAGAGCCTGCACCTCATCTGTCTGAGTGCTATCAAGACCGGCTAACGATTTCTTTAGTGACGCCCCGCAAACCTGAACAGAAACAAAAATGCTTTCGTTTCAAACAAATATTATTTTTAAACGCAAATTTCTGCTACTACACCACTACTATAATTAACCCTAATCAAAATTTGCCGTTTACGAACGTTTTATCATCAAACCTTGATTAAAATTGGAGCGTCCTAGAGGCTCAAAATTGGACTCCACAGAGAATTTTAAGTACATGCGTACTAGGTGAGAATAACAATCGGCTTGGGAGAATCCAAATCCTTGCGTGATAGGACTGGTCCTAGAAGAACGAAACGCCGTACCAAAATTGCTATGTATAAATTTCTAAATATCGCAACATTTTCTAAAAATTATATCTCAATACTTTCTGTGATTATCTCGGAAACATCATAATATTAAAAAAAAATGCCTGGATATTTGTTGAGAGGTCTAGTGGCTAAATTTTGACATAGTCATAGTTAAGTCCGTCAGTAACAACGGTTCAGTGTTTAAAGTCTAAAAGTGTTTCCATAATGAATTCATTTCATTCATTCAGCCATTCATTCATTCATTTATTCATTTATTATTCATTTATGCGATTTTATATAAGAAGAGGCTTTTGTCGCAAATGTTGGCCATAGCTAGTGGTAGATTGGAACAATGGCTGAATGATCCAACACGCCAGCTGCATAAATATCACAACACAGTAACATCATAACGTCATCATCTTTATAGTTATATTGGTTGACTTGAAAGGTGACTTTAAAGGTGACTTTTTTAGGCATATTGTATATTCACTATTTTTCAAAGTAGCTGCTAGAATATTACGAAGCGGGGGAGGATGAATTCTACATTTCCGTTCATAGAAGAACAGCCGGTCTGATCCATGGATAGAATTGAGTCAATCATTTAACACAAGCTGTCGGGCTAAAGTCACGATAGATTGCCAACATTGCTTACCTATGGGTACGGAAACGTTAGTTACTATAAAAAAAAATGGTTTAATTTTGTTCACTGAGAAGTGAAAAGCTTAGAGGTATGTTAAGCTCAATTCTGGAAACGAAACGCGCGAACGATCAGCGGGTTTGGAAATTAAGTGGCTCATTACTTCATGAGATTCGCAATGGCCACCGGTTTCTTAATGAGACTTAAATGGATGAGCGGCCAGTCAACTGAAGAAATGGCTTGATGAATATCATGTAAATGAGACACCTGCTATCTTAATTAAAACCAACAGAGTTATATCTGCAGTGGGAGAAACGGGAAAATGTGATCGGCCTCTGTCCAATGAACTCCTCTCGTTCCACTTTGAATACCGGATAAACTGTAGAACTGTTCTGTACCTTCTATTTATTGCAAGGTTTTTTTTAGCAGGTATCAAACGAGGCAAATATAGGAAGTGATTTTTTGGATGAACGTGACAATGGCATAAAAGCCTTCAAGGCACTACAGGTAAGAAAATGATGCTTTACTTTTTTATGCATTCTTCAATTTGTTAGTTCAATCAGACCGTCAAAGCCAAATATAATGCGGCTAATACGACTTGCATAAGAAATTACAACTTTTAGGTCCCATATCTTATAAGAGACAATCTCTCCTAAGTGACCACCAACTCGCGTCTTGATAAACGAAGTTTTCTCCTAAGTAAGGGACTTCCTTAGCCAAGTTATCAGCGCTCCTGGGCATCACCTCAGCTCCTCAGAAGCGACATCCTAAGCGAGCACCTCTCCTATGAGATTAACACTACACTGATACCCTTACTTACACCAACACACATGCAGTTTTTAAGCTTGAATAAAGTTGGATTGATTGACACCACCTAGTGTAAACGAATAGCTTTCACGGCTGAATCTACTGAATTTTTCTCGTTGTAAGTGATGTTCTCTATCATTTCCAGTTCCCATTATCTACCACCAGCCTTAACAAAACATTGTAATCTCGAACAACAGTTCGACAGTCCAGAACAAAATTTTAATATTTTCGTTAAATTGCGTTCGGTTCTCACTGATAAAGCTAAAGGTGAATATTCTCCGTTGATCAATGTTTCTAGAACATCCAGCAGCATGGCATTTATTGCATCCCGGGTTGCCAATATTAACCATCAAAAATATTGATCAAGTTCTGGTTCGTTTTCAGAAAACATAGCACTTTGACACCGAGTGATGAAGTAAAGATAAGTCAGGTCTTTTAA
>OMLO01001525.1_pt1 | contig 17906 bp, 9 predicted proteins | sample 1674811 | NCBI WGS metagenome assembly OMLO01 (sample SAMN06265003, study PRJEB25207) | coral metagenome | isolation source: Coral host | place: Mexico:La Bocana,Puerto Morelos, Mexico | collected 2008-11-13 | reverse complement strand
ATTGCAAAGGCAGCATATTCTCCTCAGTTATTTTAAGACCCTGAGTGTTGGTCCGGTCTGGGACTCGAACCCGAGACTTCCCGCACGGTAGTCCGACGCTCTACCAACTGAGCTAACCGGTCGGTATTCACTGTACTGATAGTAGGAGCAGCCACCATGAAGTCTGTACTTAAAATACCGAATAGCAGTTATCTTTCAGTACGGTTCCGAGGAAGCTTAGCCAAAAGAACAGTTACTGCATGACTTGAAAAAGGGCTGTAGGACTCTCACCCGGAAAAATGCTTGGAAAATATTCGCCGGCGATTTAACGTTCGGGTTGAATTTCATTAATTAGTTCCATCGGGTGTTTTAGTCGTGTATAATACGACTTTTTAGGAATAAAGAGGAAACTGGTGGAAATTCATTTATAATTTTTTTTTAATACTTAATTTGTATTTTTATTGATAGATGGCTTACTTCCGTCAAAACGGCAAATTTGTCCCAACTTACGAGTCTTGCAGCACAGCGGCTTTTAAACACGGGCGAACAGAGACAATCAGACCAGCGTCCAACGCCACTGTGGCATGCGCAGAAGCTTTCCAAAAGTCTCACCGCGCAGGAGTGGAAGAGATGGCAGACAGAATTCGACGAGCCGCTGACTGGCATTCAAAACTCACTAAAGAAGCCGCCATGGGTAAGTGGAGCTTAAAAGTTATGTCACGCTCTTGCTCTTTTTCCACATGTCATGGTTCTTTCTTTATGCCACGCTACACTCTTTCTTCATCATAAGAATATTGTTTTTTTTTTTCGGCAGAGGCTGAATATCCTTATTTTTCTGCCGATCTGAAACTTAAAATTTGTTTGTGAACATTCTTAGATTTTAGTGTACACATTTCTCTTTTCGAATTTATTTGGTGTCTGGATGATTTTAAAGTAGTTTTGGATTCAGCCTGCAGGCATTTAAGCCTGATCTGACGCACATAGCTTCTGGCAGAAATGTTATTTTCGCATCGAACGCTAGTGCTGTTTTTGTAGCTTTTTGGCTAGTTTTGTCGTGAAGAATTTTATATAGTTAGTTAAAACTCATATAATTATTGTATTGTATTCACATATTTGCAACACACAAAATTATACACTTTTCCAAATCTCAGCCCCGGGTTTGCTCTTGAAATATTCTTAAAATTTCATAAATTTCGGCCTCGATGTTCTTAGAAAAAAGAAAGAGTCTATTGCCTAACTTCTTCAATTTGTTTTACTTTGTCTTTTTGTAGGTCAAGGTTTCGATCGTCATCTCTTCGCACTGCGTCTTATGGCGGAGTCCACTGGTAAAGTGTCGGATATCTTCCAGGATCCAGCTTATAAACAAATCAATCACATTATTCTGTCGACAAGTACACTGTCAAGTCCCGCACTGATGCTTGGAGGATTTGGTCCCGTGGTGCGGGACGGGTTCGGAGTGGGATATGGGATTCAAGATGATTGGCTGGGATGTAACGTGGCCAGCTACCCGCCTGATACAGATGTACGAGGGTTTTTAGAATGTGTTCGACTCAGTTTAGAAGATATTTATTCCGTTTTGGAGGGAAAAAATTTCAAGCAGTGAACCGCAGAGTGTCAAAGCATCAGACTAGTACAGTTACTATAAAACGCGTCTTCCTTCCTTTGGATATCTTGCGGTCGATATTGCTTGTGAGATCTATACAAAAAGACGGATAACCGTTGTCCTCTAGCTAATTGCTAAATGGGGACTATCACATTTGTTTCCGCTACGCACTTTTTCGAAATTTTAACATTGAGCAGAGGACGTATCTTTTGTCTGTAGTGTACCTTACAACGGCTTTCACCTTGTAACTCTTTGAGTGTTAGAGCATTAAAGCACGTTTAGAAATATTTCTCTCAAGTCCATAGCATGAAGTGATGACGTCATATTACATAAACATTCGGTCATTTTGTCGAAAAGCCGTCATTTTGGATCCGCAATCAGCGGTTTAATTGTTTTCTTTGGTTTTTGCAAAACGTCAGAAAACCACCAAAACTGGCTCAGAAATAGTGAATAAAATGTGCTGCAAGAAAATTGAAAACGTTTTCATTGAAAGCAGATCGGAGAGGAACAAAGCAAAAATGCGGCTGCCGTGGGATCATTGAGTTCAGTGGACAATGATGTGTCTTACTGGAAGGTCACCAGATTTGAGGTTACTACCATAATGTTGTTTCCCAAAAATGACATCTCTACCCGGTTTGAGCTCTAGTCTACCATTCCTATGTCTCCAATGTAAAGCGTTAGAACCGAGTGCAAGACACTTGTAGCACAAAGAAGGGTGGTCACACTGTTACTCTTGAATTTCAATACAGTCAACTCTCCCCTAACGGGCATTCTCGTAAGCGGACAGCTCTACTTACGGACACTGTTTTCAATTCCCTTTTTTCCGTTTTCCCTCTTTTTACGGTGGGAATAATTCTCGAAAGCGGACAGCTCTACTAAAGGCCACTTTTTCTAATTCCCGAGGGTGTCCGCTTATGAGAGAGTTGACTGTATTTAGAGAGGAAGCCACATCAGCCTTAGCTGGTTTTCACGTGGGCCCCCTATCCTGGTCGAACTGGAATTTGGAGATGTTGGTTTTGTGGAGGGAGGGGAAACGGACATCCCCCAGAAAAACCCTCGGAGCAAGGCTAAAATCAACTACAAACTCAACCCACATATGGCACTGGGGCGGAATCGATCCCAGGCCACATTGGTGGGAGGCGAGGGCTCATCCCTGCTAACCAAAAGTCACAAAATCACGTTCTGTTACAACCCAAGTCAATACAATCTGCAAACAGTCATAATTCTTGGTTATGTAATCATCTGTAAATACGCGGGATGCTCAATACGAATTATCATACAAGAGAATTGTTTCGTGGCCTGGTGCCCCGCAGGTTACTTTGTCTCATTTGCGAGAATATAAGTCGGAAGAGATAGATACGCTCGCTCTATTTTGACCAGCATCGGGCCACTGACAGATAAAAAAATAAATTCTAAGCTAAAATACCTAACTTGATACATTCGACGACGAACATCTATGATGCTTTTGATTTAACAAAGAATAACTTTTCTTTTGTACTTTCAACTCTGTACTACGTTCACTTGCGCTTACTGTTTTACCAACTGACTGATCAAAGACAGCGTCATTATGCATATCACTTTCCATTTAGGAGAAGTGGACGTGGTTACTGGGCTGGTAATGTATGTCTATACACCACTTGTTAAGATCCGACACTTGTCGGAATGTGCCTTAGGACGATATTAATTTTAGTTTAATAGATTAAAGAACTTGACTATATGACTTCAACACCTCTAGACATATATAATATAATTCCACGTTAGCGGCTACCGTGGAATTATATTCGAAACACCTTAAGCTGACATTGGCACATTCTATACTAGTCCAGTTTATGCTAAGTACAAATTTATACGGTTCGTATGCCTTTTGTTTTCTTTTGGTTTGTTTTTGGGGTGTTTTTTATCTTTTTTTATGTATTGACAATTTACAAAAAGTTTGTTTTCAAAACTGTAATTATTGTTCATTATTGGGCACAGACTTCGAGAATGTGTCGGGGCGACGTCATCTATTGAAATTCTCTCTTATAAGCGTTCGAAAATCATCGTGACTGATCACTTCTAAATATATCATAATGGACGAAACAGAAATGAAAATTACAATGAAGGCTTATGCACGGAGCCTGAAGATACCATCATAGCTATGACTTGACGTTTTGAGTAACGTCTTCTATAGAAAACATTCTTGAGCTGGAGATACAATTCAGTTGTAGTATTTCACTAGAAGTACTGAACTATATAGATGCTGAAAGCATACCTGTGTGCCACGTTGCATAAAATGAGTTATTGCTAACAGTCATTTTCCTGGTCATTTTCCGTAGTTCTGTCTAGAGTTCGTTTAGGACGCCGCATGCGACAGAAAGTCGATGTAAGTAGATTCTTCGTTTCCTGTTTCAAGGTCTACTCCAACGACTTTTATTTCTGTCTCGAAGAACAGCCTTAGCTCTATAACACGATCAGTGCCCTTGGATGTGTCAGGGCTTTTCACCGTGATGCAACCAGGAAGCCTCCTGACTCCCCAATCTGTGGTGTACCGCACATCTGGATTACTAGATGTGAAAAAGCTAAAGCTAATTCTGGTCTGGCTTGCCATAATTGGACTGTATTGGGACGTTTTCTTGCACTCACCAATTTTTACTTTTTCATTTTCTCTTGCCAAAACAGAGAAAAAGTCTTTGCACCTGACTTTGCCGCCGATAATTTCTCGTTTATTTTCCTTGTCCAAGCCTGGCACAAAGTCCGCGTAGCATTCTGTACCGTATGTCTCAGAAAGGCAACGCTCTACTACAATGTGCGGTCGCTTTCCAAACATCACGGCCCCCTTGACGACTGCAGTTTGAGCATCATGTGGGATAAGGATGCTGTATTGGCTTTTAAATTCCTTTCTAATTCTGGCCTGAAGAAGTGGTGACTCGGAGAAACCACCAACCAGGAACAAAAGCTTGATACCTCTGAGGTCTTTTTCTTTCAGGAGCTTTTTCAGATGGCGGACGATGGAGGCGATTGCTGGCTCAAACAAGCTTTTGACTATGTCAGACCCCAGGCATAGGTAGTCCTTTGAGATTTTTACTTCGTCTCCCCTGTAATGTTGCCTGATGATCTGATTGTCATCGTCTCCGTTCTCATGTCTCAACAGGTTGATAAAGTTGGCAGGAAGTCTAATCCTGGTTACCTCTCCTGTCATCACTCGTTCTGCTCTCTTCTTCACCTCGAAATCATTCATCAACTCTAGCCAGTCCGAAGGATGGGAACCACGGAATTCATCTATGAAGTCCTCTCCAAATATCGTATTCAGTAGATGGTGAAACTCTTTGTCGACATTGGTACCTCCATAGTCCCCACCTGTGGCATGATAGATTTCATTGATGGTGTCGTCGTCTTCAATCTCATGGGCTGTGACATCCATCGTTCCACCTAAAAAGTTCAAATTTGCCAATTTTAAATCATAAATTTCACTTATTTTCCCAATATCAATTTGGAAGAAAAAATATATATTCCGTATTTAAATTGTCAAGAAACAAGAAAATGTAGTAATGACCATACCAGACTGTTCACAAAAAAAGTGGGAAACTCGCCCATGAAATTGCTTACTGTCTTGCAAGAGAAGCTTCAACTTTAACATTTAGAACAATGCAGAGATGGTTATTTTAAAGCGAAAAAATACAATTTATCGCACCAGTGACTAGATGCTAAGTTTTCTGATCTTTAAAAACAGATTGCCTCTCTCAACAGCTTTATTTAGGTATCTTTTGTATAAATTAATTACATAGAGTATAATAATCAAATTAAAATAAGAGTGACTGACAACCTGAAATAGTTGAAAACGCCAGGCTGCCATATAATTACATATATAGCACAATTGGCAGTCGGTACCTTATTAAAGTGAACACACACAAAACCGTGAAATATTGAAAAATGAAAATAAAGAAATTAGCATTAAATAAATTATACAACTGTATTGTTCTTCAACTAACTGAAGGAGAGGAGGCACATATTGCAGCAAGAAAAGGAGAAGAGGCAAGGCTTGCAGAAAGTAAAGAGAGAGGAAAAGGGTTGCATCAACGTAATGAGAGAAGCCAGTGGGCTTGCAGAAAGCTAACGAGTTGAGGCAACGCATGCAGCAAGGTAGGGAGGGATCAAGGCTTGCAGCACTGTAAGGAGATTATCCAAGGCCTGCATCAAGCGAGGTAAGGAGTGGAGGAATTTGAGGAGGGACTGCCAGCAAGGTAGCAGTAGAAGGCAAGGCTCATAAGAAAGTTAGGAGAGGAGGCCAGGCCTACAGTAAGGTAAGGAGACGGAAGGAGCACGGCTTGCAGCAAGATTAGAGGAGGAGACAAGGATCCCAGCGAGCTAAGGAGAGGAGGCAAGTCCTACAGCAAAGTAAGGATGGGTGGCAAGCTAGGCTTCTAGACACTCAAGGAGAGAAAGCAAGGCTTGGTGCAAGAAAAGGAAACAATCCCTGTAACAAAATAAGCAAAGGTTGTAAGTCGTGCAGCAAGTTGAAGAGAAAAGGCAAGTCTTTCAGCCATTTAAAGGAGAGGAGGTAAGCCTAATGTAGTAAATTAAGGAGTCAGGGCAAGGCACGCAGCAAGGTAAGAGGAGGAAGAAAGATTTGCATCAATGTTAGGAGAAGACTCAAAGCTTGTAGCAATATTAGGAGAGGAGGCAAGGTTCGCCTGGTAATTGCGTTCCCTGTAAGTTTCTTCACTGTAGTAATCTCTACTGGCTAAGTCTTTAGCAAAGTTGGATTTTACCTCCATTATCAATCACGAGATACTGTGTTTTTGCAGGAACTAAAGTGTCCTTCACTACCTCCTCGCCTGTTTCTTCCACGAACTCTCTCAGTTTTTGCTGTCTGCAGTACACTGCTGCTGCCTCCGGCTCCAAGGCAATTAACAGCTGACTCGAATCTTTTGACGAAACAAGGCCAGCCTGAAAATAAACCAGTCAATCACTCAATCCGGTTTTTATCATTTAACAATTTACTCAATCGATTTCGCCGCAATCAGTAATTGGAAATTTCTCATTTGATTAGAACTGGCTATTATTTGAAGAAGTAACAAACTGAATGGTCAATTTTGGGAGTATCATGATTATGTCATGTCAGATTGTGTTTTATTTCCATTAATTAGAACTATTATTTATAATAAATTAAATATGAAATTAATTTCGTGGTTTACTTTCTGTGATGCATGCATATGCATAGTCCGAATTTTGCCATGTTAATAATCTATTCCTCTTTCAATGTTACCTCAAAAGCGGCCTCTCTCATAAACTGCTTGGCCGATTGCTTCCATATTGCTGGAACAGTGACAACCCACTGAATCTCATCAGCTGTGTACTCCACTCCACTCTGTTTCTGTATCCTTTCCAAGGCTCTGTCTTTGAGATATTCCAAAGACTTGGAAAAAATATCAAGAGCACGCATACGCTTTCCGTTTCGTGCTTCCAGAAGAGTACTCCTACACAGTGTTCCCTGGAAATAAAATTAATTGAATATTGACAATGTCACTTTCGATTACCTTAGACTGAATTAATTTCGTATAGGCTTAAGTAATTGTGAATGAACTTAAGATTTTCCCGCATAATGCATGCTCTACAAAAACAATAAAGTGTATTCGCACTCCTTTCCATTACTCCATTTCATCTGTTATCGCAACGTAGAGAACTTCGTCAACCCCTACCCCACACCACCCCCCTTCCCCCCTCTCTCCCGTTCGCTCCCCTTATTCAACAAGAAAGAGCATATTCAAGGAATTTGGAGCAATGTATCTTTTGCAAAAACTGCGCATTTCTTTCGTGGCGACTTAAAATCGTAAATGAAAAAACAAACAATTATATTTCTAAAGGATTTAGCTCAGGTATTTTCCATACCTCGCTACCGTGAAGCATCATTTTGAAGCGATCAAAGCAGTAAAACGTCTTATCATTGGCATCCTCCAGCTCTGCATATTTCTCTGCAGCTTCGAACCCAAACTTGACAAATTTCTTTTGTGGGTTTAGCAGTATACAGGTCGGTGTTTTAAGGGTAGAGTATCCTTGCGCACTTCCCCATTCTCTGTTCATGTAAACGTCATCGCTTCCGTCTCTGTGGTTAAAAGAGAAAGCAAATCCACTGAACGAAGTTCCAAAATCGATGGCGGCTACGACATCGTATTTTTCTTTGAGCGCATTTTGCGGGATTGTTTGGTACTGAAATAATTGTAACTGCCGTCTAAATCGAGTAAGTTCATCTCCGTCTGAGCCTGCCATCGATCTAAGCTCTAGCCATCAATCTGAGCTCCAGTAAACTACAGCATTAGATGAACAGTCTACGTTGTTTTATAAACTGCTAAGCAAGAAACCAGGGAAAATTCCCTGCTTTATCTTTCCGAGAATTTATGTCCCATAAAAGGTAACGCCTTGCCTTATATGGCTGCGATTAGAAATAGCACCTTTGTTGTGGCTTAGGGAAAATTCCCTCTTCACAATCTGGGAAAATTCCCTGTTTCACTTTCACTTTCCAATGACCTACGTCATTGTCTTTTCTAAAGTTTACGTCAGTGAAGTGTATTTGTATGTCACAAACTCGCTGCGACATACAATAGAATTTCGTTCCACGATCATGCAAGTGTTACTGACTCTTATGCTATTTTGTACCCTGAGCTGCAGTCGTTAATGGGTACAGTTTGGTCATACGTCGCGCGAAAATCGACTTCCCCGCGAATAGAATCTGACACACTTGTAGTTCCGTTTGTGGAGACTGATGGGATGGCAGAAGCTAACGTAAGAGACGTTACAAGGCATCACATTCCAGAAGAGTGGATCTCGCAGGATGATTTCAAGAGATACACGGAAGCCTTTCGGGATGTCGAAGAGTTTATGCGCCTCAGCGGAAGTATAATTGAACGGCAAAGAATGCTCGAGATTGAACTAGAAACTTGCAATGAAAGGTATGACAAAGCTCAATACGCCATGATAGTCATTAATTTGTAGATATTGTAAGAGTTGTTCTGAATAAGTAAGCCAGCAGTGGGAGGTGAACATGCACGGAGCTAGCCTGAGAGGGATGGAGGGAGAGATGAAAGGGAGCAAGAACTGGTCGGACCAGTTCTTGCTCGCTCTTCCTCTCATTTACTCAGTATTTCGCTCCCAACGATTTTCTGTAAACTTTGTCTGGTGACTAAATTTTGTTGTTTCTCTGTCCGAATACAACTGCTTATCAGTACCACCAAAAGAGTTCGGTACATTCCTGTCTAGGAAGCTCGTGTGTTCAGGTGGGTTAATCAATTTTGACTGCGAAAGCCGACCAATTAAAACCTCAAGCATATGTAGCTATTTGTGACTGGCAGTTTTTAGCATTTTATTTTGTGAAAGTCACGCAAGTCACTTGCGTTTAAATCAAATTTAACAACAAATAACAAGCTTAAAGCGTTGAAGTGACGGGGTTTCGAACACACAGAAAAATCTAAAGATGATAATGACTAGATTTAAAACTAACCTCTAAAGCGCAATTTCTGCGAATAAGCACTCAAACAGGTATATAACTTACAAAAACAAGACACACAGCTGCGTGAACTCGGGCTTTCAATATCGCACATCTCTAGGTCGGACTGCCATATTGCGATTGTCACCGTCGTCACGTACGCAATTTCGTCATTAGAGAGCTTGGGCAAACCACGACGACGACGGCAACAAGAACGTCACCAAACAAAAGGTTTAATGAGCAAAACAATAGCTGTTCACGTGCGTTATAAATCTCTGTACATTTCTTTGTCGTCCTCTGCAAGTTCTTCGTCGTCTTCGGAACGCGAAGGACGACGGCTAATTTTTAAACGAGTGGTAACGCGAAGCGTTGAAACGAAGTTTGTTATGGGGACTCCGATATGCAAATGTGTCACTCACTCACTCACTCACTCCGGTGTAGACACTCTTCGTAATTAGTCGGGGCCGAACGAGAGCGCCCGAGCCTGACGTTGGAATGGCAACCGCGCAGTCCTAGACCGACGGCATATTGAAATAGAAACCGCACATCTACAAAATGAATGACGAGATCACACCAAAACAAAGAACTTTTGTGGCTATTCTGTGCAACAAATACCTGGTGTCGCAAAACATTTCTTTGTTCAAGTAACGCAACTCGTGACTTGTAAATCCAATTAACCAAAACATATTGAAAATAGAAGAAAACTACACTTTCATTCATCACGAAACAGGCTTGTCGAGATGAAATGAGGCTTTCAGTTGGAATTCGTAATGTGAATATTTAGTATTCGGTTTGCGCCGAATTTTTTAAGTGTCGAGCCTTTTATAGTAAGCCCAGGCACGGATATTTCGTCAACTAATAAACCAAACTAATTTTTAGGATCGCTGACTGTTGATTATTCCAGGAGTTTGACCATAGGTCTCCTTTGATTTTGGTCTACTGGCAGTGTAGCTTTCACTGTATTGAAGTTCATAGTCAATCTCAAACACATTTAAAAGTGTGGGTAATTCTGTCTGCATTAGAAATGATTGTCTGGTTAAATGAGACAAACTTGAATACAACTGATTTCCAATATTCATTATTGACACTAGATCGTTAGCAGAATTGATTCCTTGTTTGTTATTGTAAATTGAAGAGCATAAACTCATTGCAACACATTGTTTTTCTCATTGTCCAAATACCAACTCATTAGCTTGGCTATATGGTGCCGTTATTGTTTTGCTAGGGTCAATGTACATTGGACACATTGGAGTAGGACCAGGGTTTTTCTCTATATCTGAACTCAGTTGAAATTTACAATAGTTTACAAGAAAGCATTGATAAATACCGACTTACTCTGTACTCCAATTTAATTATCCAGATAATAAGTAATCATAAATATGTTAGTCTTCCTGTATATGTAGATTTCAGACGGGTAATCTGAATTCGGGAGTAGGTCTGCGTTTTGAATTCTAGTGTGGGCAGCCTTTTCATTATTTCTGTTGTTTTTTCTACGAGTTACTGAAGGATGGTTTGTGTTGAAAGGGTAATAGAAATATTCAAGCCATAAAAGTAACGTAATTATATTAAAAAAATGAGGTCCTTTGAAAATTAAAAATCATTTACGGAAGAAAAGCACTTCTCGCAAGACCCTCGCACCTTCTTTTGGCAACGTCTCAGCTATCGATGTATCGTATTAAAACAACACCTTGGCTGCTCACCAGATAGTCCTTAATCTTGGAGCGCTCGGTTCGACTCCAAACGCAAAAGATCATCATCAATTTATTATTTCCGTTCACAATAGTCGGCCCTCGCCGACGTAATGACTGACTGACCGAAAGAGTGAATTTATTTATTTTTCCCCACTAACTGTTTTAATTCATTCTAACTACCCTATCCCTCGTTAAAATCGATGGCCACAACATGTTTACCAATGATTGTTGTTGTTCGCTGTTGCTGTTCATGCTCTTGGCCATTGATATCAGTGCTATTTTGTTTTTCATCTGTGAAGGATAAGACGACTTACTGAGGACCATGCCCGGGTAAACGAAAGCGGTTCTGAGAACATTTCAAGTTCTAATCGTCCTTCCGCACTGGAGAGGAATTACTCGCAGTTTTATGATCATGAACGGATGGATGCCATCGACTGTATTGAAAGCTTGCGAACTCAAAACCAACATAATAAAAGGACTGAAATAGATGATCAGCGTATCGCGTGTATGATTTTCGAGGTAAGCTGTCAAAGACATAAAAAGAGGTCCATACGATCAAAAGATACTAACCTTTCCGTAGGTAAACTTCTCTGGCGTCATGCTCTCTGGCGTCCCACAGGGCTCAGTCTTAGGCCCACACCTTCTCTATATAAATGACCTTCCTGAGTCACTATAACGTCTAATGCTAGTTTATTTGCAGATGGCACCATTGCATATATAGCTCCTACCATTAATTCTGAGCTGGCGTCGCACATTCGTCAAAACGGCCTCGACAGCTCAATGGAAGCTAGCTCAATGGGAGAAAATGTGGGACATAATTTACACCCGGATAAGTGTGACGTCCCCAAGATAGTGGGCGGAAACGTTAGCTCATCCCGCACGACTATAGCCTTCATGACCAAACCCTCGAATTGGCCTATTTCGTTTTAGCTGAGTTGGAACAGTCATATTGATAACATTAACATAAAATAGATGTTTATTTACAATTCAAATTCAAGTGAAATGAATTGAAATGAAAGGTGAAAAGGAGACAAAAGAGATTACCCCTCTCGTCAAAGCTGAGTTGGAACAGTCATATTAGCCAAATGGAGGCTATTGTGTATATAAGATAGCATGGCATGACATGGCATGAAGAGTCCATTTAATCGGCGTTCCCGAAGTGGAAGCCATCTTTCAGTTTTGTTTGATGCGTTCCCAGAGCGTGCATCAACACATGTAACAGAGGTTCACGGGATATACGGAATATATCAACAAGCCTCAAGTGCCAGGCTGTCAAACTTTGCGATAGGAAAGCGGGGAATGTTTACGGACGCCATATTGATGACGTCATCAAAAAGCCAAAAGTGGATGTGGACCGAGTTGAACACATTCCTTACGATATTTTGGACCCCATCTTTGGGACAAATTGTACAATAAGCTAGAAACCTTACGTTAAAAGTTTTAAGAGTATTATCAAGAGCAAAACACGAAACACTTTTAATAGATAATTGTAACAACTGTGACATATGCTGCTGGTCCACTATGAATTTTACACTTTATATGTACTTGATATATGTAAGTTTCGATATCATACTAAGTTCGCACATCTTATTTACATGTTTTTTATTTCTGTTTTCCTGAATCTGATTGTAAATAATTTTGATTTTATGTAGCTAACATATTTTTTAATGTTTAAACTGAGTGTCCCCAATTAGTTTTTTTTTAAGCTAAATACACTTTGACATTTGACATTTGACTTTCTTTTTTCCATTCATTCATTCATTCATTCGGATGAAAAAGTGAAAACGTCATAAAAGATAGTAGGTTTTCTAACATATGTCATTCACTTTTTATTAGGAATCTTTTGCAGAAGCCCTTTCTTTGAAAGAAAGCTTCATTCAGGGAGCTTCTTGGATTTTGTCTTCAGCGCCGTCCATAGGAGCTCAATACGCTGACACTCGAGCAAAACAAGTAATTGTACAGAGAAAATAACACAAACAGCGGTCATAAGCATTGTATTCTAATGCATTATGAAGTCTTGAAGTTTAGGATGCAAATCTATATACATTTTCAGTGACCGTTATTATATATCGTTAGAGGTCTGGAAGATAGACTGAGGAAACTGATCTCAGGAGCCCGATGATCTGCATTAGTACGTAACCTGTGTAGACACCATGAGGGGAAACAGCTTATAACGCAACAACTTCTCACTGCTGACATTGACATTAGGGAAGACAATAGCTTCGCCAGACGCTAAAACGTCAAAACGATCCCATTTTATGTTGTGGCCAGTGGTTTTTACATGATCAACAACGGCTGATGAATGACCACTTTTAGCGAGGACCTTGAAATGTTCTGTTTTTCTGAGATGAAGTCTTCGTTTCGTTTTGCCAACGTAAAATCCATCACAGACTCAGCAACCAGCTTTATAGATAACTTTGGAACTCTGAGATAAATTAATGGGAACTTATAATTAGCTATTGGAAATACACATATTTTATAAACTGATCTCAAATTTCTCAAGCAAAATTTCTAAGAATTCATTTATTACTGTTTCTTCATAGAGCGGCGGCTTTCAGCACTTTTTTGTCAATACTCAAGGTGGTCGTCAATGCAAGTCGCTCGACCAAAGTAGCCTCAACAGTTTGAACGTGATCATGAAAGAGACCGCAGAAAGTTGTGATGTGGCCGTCCTTGTTCAGGTAAGTCGAGCAATTGACCTCGTCCAATACAAAAACAATGTTAGCGCTTAGCCCTATTATTGTACCTTCCGACTCAAATACGTTTTCCGATTGTAGAGAAACGTTCGTGTAATGGGTCAAAATTCACTTACTCCCTAGGGAAACAACAACTTGAACTTTTGACTCGCACTTGATTGGGCCGTGCACCTCAAAACTGCGACAAATGCATTTGTTATTCCTTCCAACCAAGAGAAAATGGTCTCTTGTTCCAACTCAAATACGTTTTCCGATTGGTGGAGAACGTATCACCTGTCATGGATCAAAACTCACTAACTTCCTAGGGCGAATAGAACTCACAAACTCCCTAGGGTGACGACAACTTGAACAACAGTAAAAAATGACTTCAACATTAGTCAGAATATTTTCGGATCACTGCCGAAAACTCGTCGTAAAATGTTCGAAAAATATCTAAAATCACATATTCTTAAGCATGACCTGAAGAAAGCCGTTTTCAACCGCAAACGATACGAGTAATAGGAGTCGTGATATGATATGATTTCAGTAGACGGCCTCCGCTCTACTTCGTACGAGTTATGCGAGCACTCAACCAAAGTCAACGAGGAGAAAGCAAAAAAATGCGCCCTCTGTTATAACATCAACCCCATATTAAAAGGGAGTTTGCAAAAAGAACAATTTGCGTTCATATCAAAATAGATCCACACCACAGATTAGCCTCCGAGTGTTTAGAAAACTCGAAAATATGCCGTCAAAGAAACACAAAAAACAAGGTAGAGCTTCGACTTGCATCCCTACCCTCTTTAAGGCTCTCCTTCACTGAAACTTCTTGTTTTTTGTGAGATACTTGATCAAGAGCTACTACCGGCCCTACTGTTGTTGTAGTCCAGTCCCTGAGCTTCTCTTTCCCTACATTGGCAGTCTGGAGAAGAGACAGTCCTCAATACTTGCATGCGCATAAGCACAGCGACCCATTTATAGTGTTGACGCGCGACCTAGTCATTAAATTTCTCCTTCGCTTGACGAATCCGACATGTTTACGAAACCAAAGACAAGACTGACAAGATACAATGTCACAACTTGTACTTTTGATAATGAACATGTACTAAAACCAGGAAAGCCTGAAAAGTCAGAAACTCTTTAGCGCGTGATTTGAACTCTTACCAAATAAGTAAGTAAGTAAGTAAATGAATTGATCACTAATTCCGCGATCTGAAGGTGGCGGTTACTGATAACTGCTTTAGCTGTTAGTTTTTAGCAGTATAAAAGTTAAGACTAAGTTTTGTTTGGGCTGTTTTGGTGTTACTTTTTGTAATAATACTAATACACTATATTTACTCGGCTGCTCACGCGCGTTCTAGCATATATGGTCTTCCCCCGTTTTTTGGGAAAATGGCTGCGTTTTAAGCGTGCATCTTGGAGTCTCTCTTCTCCCTTCTGTGTTCAGCTCCTATATAGAGCGGGGAAGGAAGTGTTTAGAGACAGGACTAGTGCTTTTTCTGATTGTCTGATACCTGTTAGAAGATTCTCTTGTATTCAATGCCGAGATAATCCTATGCATTTAACTTCATACTTTATAAACACTAGGGTATAGTTGAGACAGTCCAGTGTAGACTGACAGTTAATAATTAAAAGTTAGACCTACGGAGGAATTTTACCTTAAAATAATACAGGTGCACGATGAAATTAGTCGTATATTATTTCGAAATAGTCGTACCCTTTCTTGCATGGTACCACTGGGAGGATATTGCATATTGATTGACGGTAGGAAAATTCTTTGCCATCATAATCTTACAACCAAGGATCACCGTAAAATACTATCAATTTCTGCAACAATTAAGATACTTATTAGCAAAGTTGATAAAATTAGGCGTTGAAATATATAAGAAATATATAAGACCAGTTTTGTTTTTATTTTCTCATACATCTGATCAGTTTCTGTCTCTAAGTATTTCATGACGCCTGCAAAAGAATTTTATCAACAAAATCCTTCCCATTCTTCACCACAAATTTTAACAGATAAGTTAAATTTTTAGAAAAGCTCAAACTACGTATCGAAGTAAATAGGACAATACAACGCGTGCAAGGTTGAACAACCATTACCCACTATACCTTTTGGAATTATCACGTGCGCTTTATGTCTTTTATCGAGACAGCTGCTTATAGGCATACGCCTACCCGTTTTTCTTTAATCATTAAAACAGAGAACCATAGACGTTCTTTCTAAGCGTCAAGGAAAAGGAAGACTCCAGAACTACACAACAGACCTGCTCACTAAGCCTGCAATAACAACGTACGTGGAGAAATGCTGCAGATATGCATGGAAGCTGGTTTGTCAGACGCCACCGTATGAGATAGAGGGACAACATAGCTTAAAAAAGGACGTCTTCACTAAAGCTATTCACCAAGTCAGCAGAGAATACCCATCTACCGAGCACAGCTCGGGATGCATTTATCTTGTAATCTGGCCAGGTTTATTTGAAGGATCGTCTGGCAGAGTAATTCGAAAGACCGAAGTGCTATTACATAGCCACTTACAGAACTCGTGTGTATAAAACATACACTCCCAACACTCGGTAGATAAGTGAAAAAATGTCGACTCTGTTATTTACTGGTCAGGAGATATAGAGCGCATGTGCTATGTACTATAAATCTTATTGAAGCAGCGTTTAATTACATTTTTGGATTGGGCATGAATATAGCTTACTCATGCAACTTTTTCATTGATTATCAATCTGGAACATTCAATGATAAGAAAACATTTCAAAATCGGGTTACGAAAAATATCAAGATCAGACGCTTACTATACAGGACTCTTCTTTTCTCTAAGAATTTTCACCATCTGTCTTTTTCCTGATTCCTAAAGCTTATAGAAACCGTACGGCGCACTTTCTATGAAGTATCTATATTTATGATACTAGTATAACATATAAAACTATTTGGCCATTCCAGCCCTTTGATTGTAGTCTCTATCGGCATTAATAAAATTGATAACATAACCTCTTCTGGCATTTTTTGAGCTGTATGGTACGAGATTTAGATAGTAGAGTTCCAAGCACACGTAGACACGGCTTAGGCTTCTTTATTTGTTAAATAACAGATTAAATTTTCTATGTTCTTATTAGCGGAGCTCCGGCGGCCCGAAAGGCCTCCACTTCAAAGTTCTGCTAATTAACATTCTTGAGTTTCCAGCGTTTTCAAGCTATGGAATTCGTGGACCGACCCGTTCCGAAAACCCCGTCTTCTTTTGAGACGAGCGCATAAAACTCTTTCCAGAGCTTTCAAACACAGCATCAATACTTGTTGTCTTTCACGAAGAATGATCACCCTTTATGAACGCTATAGTGCCATTTAAGAAATGGTGAGCGTGCAGCGTGCAGCTATCGAGTTTTGGATGCACGCGGGCGGTTGCTAAGCACGAAAGAAGCGTAAGAGTCGCACGAGGCGATAGTCGAGTGCGACTCTTCTTGCGTCTCCGAGTTTCTTTTTCAACCGAACGAAGGTACAAATACTGGCGTGAGTGTGCAACCCGCGGGCAAATGGATCTAGCGTTTTCGCCAATCAGTACGCGCCCTTCTCTAAGGCTATGTTATAATTAACAATCATTTACCGAAGTGGAGGTAAATATCCACCACTTTCACCGACACTGAGGTGAATAATTGTTTTAGTATATTTTAGTATATACCACACAAGCTGAATAACTAGCGGACCAAAGAGTAACTTTTCTTGTTTAAGAGTAACTTTATTTGAAACGGGAAGCTATTTTGTTTTTTTTTTTCGGCTGCTCGGAGGTGAATAGTACTTGGCTAATCACCTCCGAGATAGCCAATCAGCGTGCGCGAAAAGAACTATTCACCTGTGTGGTGTATATACTAATTAGAAATAACTTGACTTGAGTGTTCCTATCTACTGTAACTCTTTATTACGTTGCATTTACGGCAGGGATGGCGGAGCCGGGGGGGCTGGGGGGGCTTTAGTCCCCCCACTTTTGAGGAGGATGACATTTTTGTGTGGGATTTCCCACACTTTGTCAAGGCCTGCGAAATTTATTTATTTATTTATTTATTTATTTGTCCACGAGAAAGATTTGCTTGTCACGTGCTTTCTATTTGGCGTTCAGTGAGCCGAGAAGACTGGATTCCAACTAGTGTTTTTGCACAGTGGATTGTACGGCGGCCATTTCTCTTCTCAGTTGTGGGGGAATTTCATATTTGTTCCCCGGGACTTTTTGTTTCCAAGGTAAGGATAAGTTATTCTCCATTTTCACGGTTTCTTTGCGTGCTTTAGCTTTTCGATTTTGTTGTGGGACCCGAAATTAAGCTCTCACGAAAGGCGATTGCGTTTGTACGCCTGGTTTGTGTTCTTTCTTTCATAATCTGAGGCGTTTGTTTCGTCATTTCTTCAGGTGTTTATAACAGAAGATTTTTCACGCAAGCCAACACGCTGAAACGCGGCTTGTGTTCAGTGCAGGTTGCACAGGAGCTGTTACGCTTTCACAA
>OMLO01001524.1_pt1 | contig 17913 bp, 7 predicted proteins | sample 1674811 | NCBI WGS metagenome assembly OMLO01 (sample SAMN06265003, study PRJEB25207) | coral metagenome | isolation source: Coral host | place: Mexico:La Bocana,Puerto Morelos, Mexico | collected 2008-11-13 | reverse complement strand
ACTTTGTTTCTCAATAATATTGATAATAGGTTTGTGAATATTTTCACTGAGAGTTGGCATTAATAACATTTTTTTTTCTTTTTTAGGAGAAAAGATGAGTGAAGAGGAAGTTGATTTACTCATTGGCGGAATGGAAGATAATCAAGGACAAATCAACTATGAAGGTACAAATTATTTCCTTTAATCAGCGGTATTTGAACATGATAATACATAAACCATAAAGTTTAAAGAAGAGAAGGAAATGGTTATGAAACCTGGCAAAGTCCTTTGTTGATTGTTTTTGGTGGCTATTTTTGGGGGCTGTACCTGCACAAAACGTGGAAAAATACAAATGGTGGTTATGTGTGCTCATTAACATGCTGAGTTAATTGGCCTCAGAATGCTCCAGCATTCTTGGAAATCCCATTTCCAAGAACATTTTATGGAGGAGGATGCCCTTGGGCCCCCTACAGGAAACTGCGTTTGGCAGTCCATATCTCAAATGGGTCACTTCCCCAAATTCCTGTATCTGCCCCAGTTGTTCAAACAAACTACCCACTCTGCAGGTTTACAGTCTCGCATTCTAGAACTACATGTTATTGTATGACTGAGAGTTCCACTCTTGCCTTATTTTTTGAATGTCCATGTCTAGATCTGGTAAAGGATTGAGCAAAGCCGATATAATTACGAAATTATTGATGTACATAATTACAAATGAATCTGCCTACTTTTTGGTTTAAAATTTTGTTGTTTTTTATTCTTTTTGACAGAATTTGTCAAGATGGTTATGAGTGGGTAACTTACACTATGTGGGATTAATTTGCCTGTGATTCATTGACGCTGTATGAATATAACTGATTGGAACTAAAGACAAGTTATCACTATCAAAATGATTATCAAACAAGAGCTAATTAATATAACGGGGATTGACAAAGTATTGTTCATAATTTTTCTATACATTTTGCAGTTTGGTAGGTCAGTAGATATTTTTGCAGAAGAAAAATAATTACAATTATACAGCTGATTGAAAACACATTGAATCCATCTTGTAATAAAAACTTAGTACTGGCATTTTAGTGTTGTGTTTCATTAGTTAAGAAATACCGAAATGCAAAGCCCTTGTATTATATGCTCATAAAATACTACAAGAATTTGAAAATCCTGGGAAATCTGCTTGGAATAACTGTATTTGGCAGTATATTTAAAACTTTTGGCGCTTGACCTCTCATAAATACTCTGATAAAGTGTTAAGTGTTAAGCCTCCATACAAGCCAAGTGGCCCATCAGGTCAGAGCTTATCCCGGTTTCTGTAGCATGAAGCGATTAGGATTATTTCTACTCCCCCCTGGATGGGATGCTAGTCCATCGCAGGGTTACCCCCAGCATTAAATTTGCCGGTACCCATTTATACACCTGGGTGGAGAGTGTAACTTTTGGGATTAAACAGTACCGATCTCTGTATGGGTCATTATTCTGTGGTCATGGGAAAATATGGTTCAAGTGAAGCATTGTTTATTGAAAACAAAAATCTGACAATTACAGACTCTTCGTCTGAGGGTGTGCACGCAAACGATGAAGTTCACTTCTCCCTTCTTTGAAGGGTAGGACTTGTTGCGCTTTTTTTTACCTTTCCTTGAAAGATCTGCGGTACAATTATCTTAGGGCGGGGGTACACGTGATTTTAAGTGAAATTTTACGAAGTTTAAGGAGTGATTAACAGGTAAAAAAAAACGTTTTGGAACAACACCAGACAGTTGAACGCCCCCGAAAGGGCAACCCAGGTTTGTGGGCAATTATTTGGTGTACGTCTACCCACTTTTAACTTCAAATTCTAATCGGTTCAAATTTCCTTAAAATTTTCAAAATTTTCTATTCCATAAGAGAAAAACTATTTCTCCCCAACTATGCCCAAAAATCACCAAAAATGTACAAAAAATTAAGCCCGAAAAGTAGATATGTGGGTTGAGCAGAGAGATCTTTGATTCTCGAAACGTGAACGAGATATTTCCGTTAAAACCATAATACCCAGCCAAAATACGACCTTCAGGTGTACTCCCCCCTTAATTACAAATTCAGTATTAAGATAAAAAAGAAAAAATTACATCGGCAAATTGCGTGCTCACCTCTCCTTCTTCTCTTCCCCCCCCCTCCCATCCCCCTCTCCCCCAAAAATTCAGATTTGCGAATTACAAAATTAAGGCAGATCTTGTCATGATCATGCAACATGCTGATAACTAGATAATTCTGACTACGTTCAAGCGAGTATTCAATGTGAAAGTTTATTTAGGATGAGTCAGCCAGTCTTGTAGTACAGGCATCCTACTACAATCTGCAATGCACTGCAATTATTCACTGAAACTGAAGGTTGACAAAAATAGCCTGTGCTACGCCAGATACGAAAAACCACTAAAAAAACCACTCTTTAGAAGTGGCCAAGAAATATGTGGAAACGTATTCCTAGTCTAATGCAGCCGCATTTTTCGCGAGGAAAGGGTAACTAAAATAAATCTAGTTACACTACTAATTACACAGAAAACCCAATTAAAGCAGTGATATTTTACAGAGATTTGTAAAACAATTAAGAAAAAAGAAAGTGGTCAAACCTAAGAATGACTTAATTTTCCCGCAAAACGCTTAAATAATCCAAACTACCGTGATGCCATGCGACCTCTTCAACGTGCCGAATTAATTTCTGACTAATTCGTTCCCATGTCTCTCAAACGTCGGAAATTACATTTTGAAGTACTTATGTGGTTCCAAATACCTATGGTCTACGGGGTCTGTACAGAGTGGTCCCCCTTACCTCGGGGATTTTTATAAAGCAGTGCACTATTTAGCACTCAACTTTATAGGGGGGCAAGGATGGACGCTATGGCGGATGCCCTGTCCAAAATTTATGTATTTAATTATTTATCTTTTTAACTCTACTGCAATGCGACTGTTTTCATTCCTGATGATAAAATCAAGTTTTCCTTACAACTGTTACAACCCTATAAATGAAAGTGAAAGACTTCTGTTATTTCTTAAACAACAAGTCCTGCTGAATAATACTTCTCTTATCGAAACTACTATCTGTTTTTCTTTGTTGTTGTTTCAAACTGTTTCTGCCTGGTTTCACGATTCTGTTGTCACTACGTGATAACTATATATTTGGTCTCTGTTCGATTTAAGATCACTTTTCATTTTTTATATCAACTTTCTAGGTTATCAATAAATTACGAACTTATCTTTGACATTTCTCGATAGTGTCAATAGTGATATAGTGTCTCGAGCTCAAATTGGTCTGCGATCATGAGTCAATAAAGTTCTTGCTTTGCTGATGCCTTGAGATATTTTCGGTTTTTTTGAGAGTCTCATTGAAGAATAGAACCTTCTTTCAACATAACTGAAACTACTTAAAATATTCTTGCTATTTTCGGTCCGGCGAGTTTTCATTCTTTCTCAGTCTCTGTTGCTTTGAAAGGAAAGAGACGGAATTTTCCATTTACTCTTTGTCTGATCTCAATACGTTAGAAATCTGGAGAAACTGTGTTTCGCCTTGTAGCCATTGTTAAAAAAGCCAGCTATTCAGCACAGGAAAACACATCCTCTGCGTGTAGATTTGTGCTAATGTCTGTTTTTGTTTCTCACTTCTCCGTGCGCGGACAAAGGAAATTAAGATCTCTGCCTGCAGGCAGTAAATCAAATATAAAAACCCAAAATGTTAATTTCCTATTGAAATACACCCATCATAAGCAAATACTGTGGACCATTTCTGGGGGTGAACTTGAAGGGAGAGCAGTGAATAACATTTTGATCAAGTTCAAACTCCCCCCCTTCTCCGCCAAACTTACCCCGTGTTACCCGACCCACGCTACAGTTTTGGAAGCGTGCCACAATGACCCCACCCTCTTAAATACCCGCATGTAATTCCAGGACTTCCCTTGTCTAATTGAACATTTCAATCAAACATTGATCTTCACCAACACGTACTCCCTTGCTTCACGAATCCCTGACAATAAAAATGTCTCAACCCACTCAAGAAGAAATGGATGGTAAGTATTTACGTTAAAATATTAACAATATGCTTTCGGTTGATAATATCACTTTTGGACTTTCCGCGAATATTTTCATGCAGAGTACAGAGAAGCTTTCTCGCTGTTTGACGAGCAGGGAGAAGGTAAAATCGACTCAGACCAGATTGGCCGCTTGCTTCGCTCGTTAAACCTGAATCCCGACGACGAGGACATAAAAAAGATCGAAAAGGACGTTGGTGAGGGTTGATTTTCTATTTGTTGCTAAATTTCGATAACTGATCAGCGAATACTTCTTTCTAATCGATCCGGATTTATTTACAATTAAAGACTTATATTCTTAATGTATAAGTTATTGATGGTCACTGTCTTTGAGCTCAGGGAGGCAGTAATACGAACGTGGGTTTGTTCGTCTGTTAAATCAAAAGGCTATTCGTTCGAGGTTGAGAGAAATTTCTTGAGTGTAGTCGAAACGTACAACGAAGGAGAACTTGGCTAGACTCACAGATGTTACGGGTCTGATTTTCATCTCGACTATAAAAACATTCAAGGTTAAGTTTTAAAGCCGATTTATGCCAAGTTTCGTCCAGCTGGTTTCCTGTAGCAGACGATACAACCGCTTTTATCCTCTTTCTTCAATAAACAGCAATGTCACGCAAATAACCTTGTGCAAGTTGTTTTGTAGTCATAATATATTGGACGAGCGTAAATGTAGCGAGTAAGCCTTTCAGAAACGTTACAGCTGCGCGTAAAATGATCTGTCCATTTAGGAAAATCTCTTATAAATAGCAAAAGTAAAAAGCCAAACATGTAATTATTAGAACTGTGGTAAAAATATGAGTATTTTAAAGGAATTGAATCATTTTACGTTTTCAAAACAAATGAAGTGTTGATAGCTTTCTTTCTTTCACGCAGTTGATCACAAAACGCTTTGCATATTTTGGAGTGTAGGAACAAAAACTCGCAGAAATCAATACCTCTTAAAAACAACAGGTGCCAAGGTCGTAAAAAGAGCTGTCATCTGCGATATTATGTTTCGTTACTAGCCTTTTTATTTGTCTGACAGGCAACGAATTTTCGCAATAATTGTTCACAATAGAAGCCATCAAAGGTTTGAAAACATAGCCGCAGGAAATTCATTGTGCAAATTAGAATGCGATTATAAATTAAATGATTGTCAGATTTGGCAGTAATTAGCTATTAGGCTTATATCTTATCTTTTTATTAATTGAAATGAAATCTTGCGAAAAACAATTTCTGCCAGATTGTTTCGTATTCAAAGTGAAGTTTTCACTTTTACTGATAGCTGGCAATCTCAATGCTTTGTTTGGTTTGAAGGCAGAAACAGAACTCTTTTTTCTGGAGAGTGATGCTGATTCGGGTCACTGCCTCTAATTGTTATTCCACATCAACCGTCTTAAGTGGAAGTTAATATATGTTTCTACTTGAAGATAAATAATGAAACAAAGCTGTTTTGACTTCTGTGGTATTCACTTTTCTCCGTTACTAGCTGCCCTAAATCTCTTTCTATCTTGAGTTTTAGGATTTTTTGTTCTCCTTTCGACCCCAACACGCGGTTCGCAACAGTGGAATCTGTGTAGCTGCAGCTGAATACAGGTCACCCATGAAAATGGCTATCTAGTTCACTTGTGTGACTTTATTATTTTACATTTACACCCAAATGATCGTTTATCGCAGTATCTAGAATTGTGGCACTTTCTGTAGCATATAAAACAATTTTCATTGCAAGCTGCTTTGTTAACCCTTTTGATTTCTCAAGCGACCCAAATTTAAAGTCATAAGAAACAATTTCTGCATTAAATTTTATTCGCCAAAGTTATTGATTGAGAGCAAATGGTACCATATACACGAAAACGCCAGCCAGATTACTTGGTACAGGGTTGTCATAAGGCAGTCAGTCCGACTCATAAACAACAAGGCATGATCGATTATCAAGTGAAAATAAAATTGTCTTCTGTTTCCGTCAAGACTTCCTAATAAAGCCAAAACCAGATTAGAGTCAGTTTTCTTCGTGGTTAGGTGTTTTATAGACTGTCCTATAATCCCAGTTTTACAATAAATTCAAGCAACTCTGTAATTTTACAAACACCGTGCAACGAAAACTGCGTTCCTCTACACTAAATAACCTACACACTTTGATTTCACGACTGATAATTATAAAGACCTCGAAATCACTTCAAACGATGAAAAAACAAATACAATAGAGAAGAGCACTAAAAGAAAGATAAGAGAGTAGAGAAAAAAAAAGAGTGACATTCCTTTCAATTTTTACATCGTCTACGTTGGAGAGCAGGGCGTGGTTTTCTTTACATAAATCCAAACACAAATAAGGCCAGTTATGACCACTGTTAGATAAGTCTCTCAACGTTATTACTTACGGAAAATATCATTGGAACAGTAGCGAGAATTTCAGCGGTTGTTTTCGGCATTAAAAATCGTCGAAAACGGAATTAAACCTGGTCTTTCTTTATCCACTAGGTCGATGCGTTCTGTTAGAACTGATCAGTCAAAGATTTTTTCGTCTCCTACGATTTATGAAATAAGACAACATAACGACAGAACATTATAAAGAATGATGATTTCAGCAGTGCTCACTTTAATTTCAATCCCTTATAAGGATATGTTCAATTAAAATGGACGCCATTCCAGCCATTATCTTTGCAATTTGTGAAGGATCATAAAATACTGCGGAGGTGGACACCAGTGTGGTGACTTGTTTATCGTGCCACGCTTCCCACGTAAGGGAGTTTTAACAAATCGCGACGGCGACGCCAACACGAACGTCACCAAACAAAAGGTTAAATGAGTAGAAGAATAGTTCTGCACGAACGTTTGGAATCTTTGTACATTTCGTAGCCGTCTTTTGCAAAACAACCACGTGAATTGACCGAATTCTACGTATTTTGGAGAACGCCGACGGATTTGCGCGCGGCTCCTCGAGAACGCTTGCTTAGATGGCTACGCTTCGCCCTAAAGGAATGACTTTTTCACCAGAGAGGTACAGGAGGATCGAAAAGTGTAGCTTAATTAAGCAGGGTGTTTTTTTCACTGTAAGTGGTGCATTGGCCGGGGTGCCGCCACGTTGTTAGACAAAACGACCAAGAAATGCATCAGGAGAGGGAGAGCTGGGGTAGAATCACTCAGTTTGAAATTCCCACGGTTAAAAGGGTGGCTAATGTGCCGTGCCCTTTCTAGAATCCTTCTAAAAACGCTGGATTAAGGTATAACTCATCAAACTTGCCATGTTTTGTAGGTAACAGACGCATCAAGTTTGAAGAATTTCTGTCTATCTTCCTTACCGAGAAACAGAAATCCAAACCAGTCTCCGCTCAACAGTTTATTGAAACTCTGAGCGTATTTGACAAAGATAACGCGGGGAGAGTCGCTTCTGCTGAAATGCGTCACGTATTAACCGCGCTAGGTAAGATGATTGTTTCATAGTGGCAACACTGCCCGCAGTTCATCTACTGTCTTTAAGCCAAAAAGTTGAACCCTTAAAACGGACCAGCCGGAAATTAATGTATGAAGTCCATTGTAACTTCAAGTGAAGAAATTAAACTCATTGATCAGTCCCTCTAAGCGCCGTTAGCCCGGAAAAAATGGCGTACAAGGCAAAGACGTCTTTCTTGAGACCGAAGTATGGTTAGGTGAAATGCTTCCGCTTAAACTCATTAACACCGTTTCGCTTCCAACTGAACTATGGGACGAGCAGTAAATCTCTTAATTTCTTTTAGGGTGAGTATACATTACTGACTGTTTGGTCGCTTCTCGATTTCCCAGTTCGTAGGCCTCAATATTGCCTCGGTCAAACGTTTTCTGGTCACGTCCGAGGAGAAAGTGCTCCCGGCCGTTCGTCTCGGATACGTCACCAATTGAGGACAGGGTAACCGCCGGCAATGGTACCCGAATAACCCGTTTACTGCAATCCAATAAGTGTTCATAAACGTACAAACATGGAGCAGAAATGCATGCGTTGCTTGCCTACCTTTTGTTTATATTGGTGTTTTGATCAACAGGTAACAAACTCCGAGAAAAGGAGGTGGACGTTTTATTTGAAGATGTGGGAGAGTCTGCAGGATTTATCAACACTGCAGGTGATTGGCTTCGCTTATACCAGACATAACTAATCGATGATCAATGACATCAATTCAGTGGTAATCAATGAGTAATCGATGAGTAATCGAAGCCCAAACATTTTGTGGCCTATCGATTATTCATCGATGGCATCGATTACTCATTGGTGTAATTGATTACTCATCGACTGTTACTCTGCCCACGAAAGACACTTTTCTTGTACCATTTTTTCGTTTGTGATTCTTTTACCTGTATTAGACGCATTTGTCCTTATATCTGAAGTTCCTGTTGACGATAATACTGGAGAACCTTCTGAAGCTTGATTTCCATGCACTACTTAAGCTGAAAAGAACAAACATGGAAACATCTGTTTACGTTGAAGTTGTTTTCATTTTGGTTTTTCTTCGCTAAATACGTTTGCAGCCACGAGATGATATCGATGAGTAATGGATGAAATCAATAACTAATAGATGACCCAAAATTTTGTGGCCGATCGATTAGTTATCGATTACTCATTAATCATCGGCAATAATCAATGGCTAACAAACTGATTACCTATCGATTCCCTATTGATTACTCATTGATTTCATTGATGTCATCGATTAGTTATGTCTGGTTTATATAATCAAACCTGCGAATACGAAGACCGGTAAATGCGTAGCACTACTAAACACTCATTGCGGACCGTTTTGGGGGGTTCTTCGTTACTGGCTGATTTTGAGGGTGTCCGTTAGGCCTTAAAAATTGGAAAATTTAGCCACGAAAGTGAACGTTTTTAGATCTATACTTTCTTTGCCTTCCCTCGTGGCTTGTAAGCTGTATTAATCTTTAATTCTTGCAATAATACCCATTTTCGTCCCGGAATGGCTCAACGACCTTACATATGTTTACAGCAATCAAACTAACCTTTGAACTTTTTCAAACAATGCCGAAAGTTACTAGTGGTAATAAATTTCTAAGATTTCTGTTAACCGTAAGGAAAAAAAAATAACCGTCGGCCCGTTGCAGACCAAAATTTTAACCGCTGGCCGTAAAAACCACCATCCCACTGAGAGCCTCTTTCGGGGATCTGAGCCTTTGTTTAAATTCCCATTTAAGAATAGGTTCATCCATCGAGCTATAAAGATGTACGCGGAACTTTGGAAAGCAAGAGAGAAGCGCGGAGTTGCTCGAAACTTTGACCAGGACGCTTATATGGCTTTCTCCGCACTGTCTTGACTCTTCATTTTTGCCGAGCGCAGCCTTAACTCGATACAGCTAAAAGCATGAACCAATTCTTTTTAACATTATACAGTATAGACTGGAAAAAAGTAAAAGAACAACGCTTATTTTTTTCGCAGCACAGGTCTTCCTAGGCTGCGTTTTTTATTGTCTGTGAAAATCTCTGTCGGGAAGACCTCGACTATGTGATTTGTATAATAACACTCTTTTTTTCTTTTCTTTCAGACTTTGTGAACATGGTTATGTCGAACTAGACAAAGGAAAGCAATCTCCGTCGTATTGATATCTGATGCCTCTCTTTTAATTAATATTTCAGCTCGAAAAGATCGATCTGTTAGTAAGCTAGAGTTAGTTAACAGTATCTGAATGTACTTCTCTCTGATTGACTGCACTGGTTTGTTTGACAGAGAAACTAAACGGTCACAAACATGTTAAGTTAGTACTTGTTTGTTCAATACAGTGATTTAAAATTGAATTTTCAATGTGGTTGTCCATTCTCTTCTTTATTGCTATTTACTGAAGAAACCGCTACACAACGGTGTCGCAGTGAAATCTTAGTACTCGTAGTTCCCGCCTGCACGAACGCACACGACCAGAGGAAGGCTTTTTTCTGTGAGGCTGCGTTCACACTACACCGTGGAATTTTAAAACGCAGCTTTATTTGTATGGTTAGGACTACCGTCCACACTAATCCGTCACGCTAATCCGTCACGTTAATCCGTCACGCTAATCCGTCACGAAAACGGAGCTTTTCAAACCCATACTAAACTATGAGCGTCACGATAATCATATGATTTCCCTGCCCATGTTTCAGTTCCTCGAACACAATACAAAAATGACTGGTGATTGTTGCCTTTTTAAATTCTTCCGACCTAGTGTGGACGTGTTTCAGAGTGAAACTTCCGTTTTCAAATTCCTCGGGCGAAGTGTGGATGGGGCCATACTGATTGGAATACACACGCTACGCGAAGGGTCAATCAAATACGTATCATCCAAGTCGGGACTTTTACATCTTCATGTTCGTTCATTTTTCACAAAAATAAAACTCAATTTCATTTGCAAGGCTTTGAACCAGGATTGGCTATCAAACACCAGTAAACCGCAAAGCGTTTCTTGTACAAGCTGTCCTTAAAATCTCGGCTCTCAGATCCCGTTTTACGGACGAAAAAAAAAACGAGCAAATAAACGAAACTGCTATTAGCGTAGATTGGCTCGTGGATAAGAGATAAACGAAACTAAAAGAAACAAAGAGAGACAAAACACAATTGTTTGCACATTGCCCTGGCAAGTGCTGCGGAGATACTGAGGGATTGCAGAATTACCATGAGTTACTACTGCCGAGTTAGTTACCGAGGAGTTGCCGAGTTACGATGGGTTTCCGACGAACTACCGAAGCTAACCACAGTGACCATCTGGACTTCGGGTATGAGCTAGCGTACAACTTCTCCGTGAGCCATGTTAACTTGTTCTTTGTAAACGCGCTTTGTTAAAGGTGTTTCAACGCAAAGTCAAGTATGAAGTATAGTTTGTGATGCAGCATCAAAGGGAAACCGCTGGAATAACATACTGAAGAGAAAGATCTTCATGCAGTAACAGAAACTGGACAGCTTTGCCGTGCACAATGTCTGTTGAAAAAGGAGTGACAAAAAACAATACACACAATAAACTCGGAATAAAAAGTCAGTTTTGTGAGGGTTTATCCAGATTCGAATGGAATCAATATTAAGCGATTTTAGGGATGATTAGGTTGGATGCAGGTAGTAAATAAGAACTTAATCCTGAGTCTAGAAGTAACCACTGGATTAAAATTAATCTTTCCGCTGAAGACATTCATACGCAGCTGGTATCTCTGTAAAAGAAAATTGGGTTTTCTATGTTTTTTTACACTTAAAGGAAAGTTGCAGCAAAGCTCGTCAAGGTCAAAAAATACATCAGTTCCTAATTACGCAAAGGCAGGAATGTTTACGCCTGCTAACCGACGTCACATCTCCTGCATCTTCAGCGTTACGTGGTTACCAGGGGACGTTAAAAAACCCACACACTTATTGCAGAGTATGACACGGGGTTCCCGCTGTTGTGGTCTGGCCTTGTCTCACGGGTTGGTGCTTCACATAGGGTTAACCTCATTGCGCCTTTCCCTCTTGGACAGAATTGTACAAGAAAAATTGCCACGCCTTACTATGTCAGAGGAAATCCACCTTAACTAGCATAAATACCCCGTACAAAGTTAGACGATAACTTCTCCAAACATAACAAAACATTGCAAAAATACAAAATACACTTTTTGGTAGATAAAATTATAATTTTTGGAAACAACTACGATAGATGCCCGTCATTGAACTCGAATTTCCGATATCTCGAATCTCATGCTAATCGAACCAAAGCTGGATTTGCTTCTATAAGAAGATAGAAGATAGATAAGAAGATATTCACGAGTTGAGTTTTCTGATACAACTTAACTAGTGAATAAAAAATCGTACGCGCGCATTTTCCATGGTGTAATTTGTTTATTTTATAGATACTGAGATTGTTGACAAGCCAATTTTTGTCAATCTTACGCGCGTGTTTAGGGAACCCATTCAACTTCAATGTATGCGTGTAAAACTAGAATAACTATTTCTTTCAAAATCAAATATTTAATGAAGTGACACGAAATAAAACGTCAGTTTATACTTTCACAACTTTTATAAACATTTTTCAGTTGAAAAGAAAACCTGACTGAGGCTTATAAGTCAATCGAAATGGCGATGCACTGGTGATTTTTCGTCGTTCGCGTTTGTGCTTGGACGATCGAAGGTTTTTCACTAGTGAGTTTTCATCGTTCACGTTTCCTATTGGCTAATCCATTTTACGTATCATTTTTACATAATCTTTTTTTCGTGAGGAAATCTCAGTATCTATTATATAAAATGAATTACCTGACTCGTGAATTCCACGTTAAATTTCACTTAAAAAACCAATATAGCCAGAATCGCGAAGCGACGAGTGCGACATCGGTTTTCAAGAATACCTCCCCTAGTTAACCAATCAGGGTACGAGAATTCTCTGGGCTATGGCTTGCGATTTTATTATTAATTCTACAATCAGAAAAACTCGAACCTCTTCCCTAACACTACTTGATAACTTGAAACTGATTTTGTAAAAGCCTTACGAATTGATGCACTCCAGAATCGAGGACAGAAAATAGATCGGCTGTAAAATGTCAAGGGACTGTGAACCGATTTTCTGAAAAGCACATTACCATTGCTTACATGTAACTCATTGAACCTGATCAGTAGCCCACCAAACCGTTCTTCTATTGTAAAATCGGTTTGTTCATTTACCATGAAGGTTGGAGTTATCAGGAGTCACTGCAAAATAGGAGTTAACTGTACTTACTGCATATAACACGGTTTGGACTAACTTGCTGGCTGTGTAAAAAAGTGGCGAGTTTTCTGACGTCCACTCTGGCCTCGGCCATCTTGTCAGGATCTCTGTTGTGGCTTCGTGATGAATTCTCACCATCTGCAAATTACATTATACACTGTAAATCAATACTAGGGGAGGAATGCCCAATTGGACAATGGGAGATAGGAAAAGTACTGACACTGTTCATTTCTAATAGCAAGAAGTGTTCTTCTTACGGCTGCTGGTATGATAACTCATGTCTTAACATCTTTCCCTGCAGTTTCGCGATTAGATGATCTTTCATATATCCACTGGCATAGTACTCTATACCTGAAAAAGCAATCTATGTAAATTTCTTCAATTCTCTTACCCCAGGTAGGCGTGTCTAAATGCTTGAAATGTGTCGTGACAGATGCCATGTCTGTGTCTATTCCAAGGGTCATGTTACCACTCTGATTGGCTGCAAGTATCTGAAATAAACAATTCAATTTGAGTTATAATCCACATGTAGAGGCCACATCACTAGAGTCCAAAGAGTTTTTGGAGGTGCCTCATTCTTCATAACGCTTATCCCTGACACAGGGATCTAAGAAATTGATGATGACGATGACAATGATAATGGTGATGATGATCATTAAGATCATGATGGTGACGATGATAAAAACCAACAAAACCAACCACTTACCAAAAAAGAGCTGAGATTCTTCATTCGTTCAATTACATTTTTCACCACCTTCAGTGATGGCATGTATATGCTAACCTTTAAAAGGAGAATGAACACTTCAGTCTCATAAATGAGACAGTGTAACTGTGTTAAAGCCAAAACCATTGTGGCTAAACCGAACAATCAGTCTTAACACATCAAACCACCATCTATGCATAACAACTTTCCCACTGAAGATAACTTTCACTTGGGTTGTCACTGAACATCAGTTACCAACAACAACTTTTTTCACAACTACTCTCTTCCTCAAGAGCACACTTGTGAACTACTGATGCTTGTAGGCCCAAACTGTTTGCAAAGAAATCCATGCAGTTGCTATTTGAAAGGTCAAATAAGGCTTTTAGCATGAGACATGTCCAGGCATCCTGTGGACACCCACTTTTTTAAAGAAAATCGTTGCATTCTCCGCATGTTGCTTTATTGATTGTTGATTTGAGCAGATGCTATAGCACATTTTGGATACCTAGTTTTAAAATCCTGGCTTAAATTTAAAGCCTTGGTCAACCTGAGCATAACAGGCATAGTTCGGTTTGTACATGCACTTAAAAAGAAAAGAAAAAAGGGAAAAAAAAAGAAAAAAAGTGAAAGAAAAACTTTAAAGAAAGGTAACAAAATTAAGATATAATTACTACTCACATCAAAGTCTGGCATGGCAGGCTCCTCATAATCATCCCAGTTTCTCTGAGGAATCACCCCTACAGGTACGTCATGTACCACACTTCTTGTGTGACTGGTAAGGGATGGCTGAAATACCAGAATGGCATCAACATTTAAATACGCACTGTGGACTGTTCTTGCTGATTTTCTCTTGAGCTACATACATTACTCCAACAAGTGAACCCTTTAATTACTGAAACAACTACAGTACAGGCTATGAACCCTCCCTTTGTTCTGCACTCTGGCTGTGTGAGTGTGTAAAAAATTATCCTTGAAAGGCAACCATTCTAAAACAGAACTATTTCCACTATTTTAGCCAAATTTAAAGTACTTATCACAATAACTTTAACCCATTGAAAACTGGAGATTTTTTTACAAAATGCAGCCTTTAGACATTTTTGACATTTTCTGATTAGTTACGAGTTGAACTAGCTCCAAACTACACAAAATGACATTTGCAACATGAAAGCATTGTTTGACCTTCATTAATAACCAGGCACTGGGCAAATTCCTTGGCTGTGATGTTGATTTTGCCTGTCTGGTTTGTTTATCTGAAGTAAAATTTTTCTTATAAAGAAGTTCAGTTGAAAATGTTTTGGCTGCCTGTAAAAACAAGTTGACCTTTTGCTGGGAATGTTAATGAAACCACTGAATTTGGGACACTTACCAGAGTAACTTCAAATGTTAAACAAGGTGTATGTTTTTTTGTCAGTTTTATTTTCACTGCTTGTGCATTGCCTGCTGATTTCATCGCTCGTGTCAAATTCTCTGGCACCAGCTCAAGGTAAATATTGTTGGTTTCATCTTTTCCCTCAATACGATACTCATCGAAGAAGTTGCTCTGAAAAAAGAACAAATTCTTAGAACTTGTAACACAAGTTTCTTCAATAGGCACTTGATGATAAACGCCCATATTAACCCTTGCAGTCTTTCAAGAATCACATAGTTACGTATATAATGTAAACTTCTGAAAGAAATGACCCCAAAAAGAAGTGACCACTGAAGTAACATAAAAAATTGTGGCTGCTAATAAATCCTGAAAGTAGTGACCCTCTGAAGATAGGGACACTTCTGAAAGTATTGAGACCTTTCCACCCTCCATGAATGGTATATATCATATTTTACCAATCGTTAGTCAAGTGGAAGTTACCATAACTTGATTGAAGTCAATGTACAACAAAGAGAAGGTATCGCTGATATAACAAAGCATTGTGAAATATCAATTCCGGCCTTATTAGTTATTGTCGTGCAGTGTTAAAACAAAAACTGAAGAATTTTCTTCAACTAACAGGAAAATTAACTAACAGGAAACTTTGATTCAAATTAAGATCATTTTCAACTGAAGCATATAAAAAAAGATGTTTTTTCAAGTTTAAATTGAAAACTCAACCAGCACACTAAGATATTGATCCGACAAGCTTTCTTGCCGACTACTGATAACACAATCTAGACATGAAGAGCCCACCCATATAGAAGCAACATAGGGCAGCAGGGATGGTGCAGTCGTGAGAGCACTCGCCTCCCACGAAAGTGTTCCAGGTTTGATTCCCTGACCTGGCGTCATATGTGGGTTGAGTTTGTTGTTGTTTGTTCTCTTCTCTGCTCCGAGAGGTTTTTCTCCAGGTACTCCAGTATCAGCCCCTCTCCTCAAAAACCAACATTTTCAAATTCCAATTCTAGCTTGGAAAGTGTCCCCAATTAGTGGGAGAGCGCTAAATACATTGACACTTAAATATAGTCAATTATTGTTATTATTATTATTAACATAGATTTAAACTAAGATCTGTTTTTATGAATTTCCAGTTTTTCCTTCATAAAATAGCTCAGTCATACTCACTAATATGGTATATAACATGTTTTGCTCCCTGTTGGTAACAACCCCTTGAACGTAACGAGCCTCCAAAAGTAACAAGCCCCAAAGGTTGCTAATTCTAAAAGAAACGAGGACCATACTTGTTACTTTCAGGAGTTTATGGTAAATCAGCTGACTGGTTTCTGGACATGTATCTTTTGTAAAATGAATGCCTTCCAAATATTTTGTAGTTGTTCACTATGAAATAACTTTAGAATCAACCAAACTTTGCTTTCACCTTACTGCCAAATTTAAACTGACTAAAAAGATGATAAAGAAGTGCACTCTGGCAAGGGTACGTCATACAATCTTTTGAAAGAATCCTGACATAGTCAACAGAACTCAATCAAACTGAATTTCAATTGAACTCAACCATGAATTGAGCTCAACTGGGTTTGATTCCTGAACATTTGATTGACTATGCCGGGAAAGTTCAGACAGACCTGTGTTAATTCACACCAAATGGACACTCCCCCAACAGTGGCATTGTCAGCTAGAATAAAATACAGTTTTGTTGGTGTCATCCGCAAAGCACAAGTCTTAGCCATTCGTGAGATGGTTCCCAAGACTCCTAGTGGTAGAGAAGTACAAAATATGGTCAAAAATGGAAAAAACATTTTAATTTGTTTTAATTTTAGTCTCTCTGTTTATTTGTTACTACCCTGTGAACAGAGCCTCATTTTGATGACAGAACGATTTGTTCAGTTTCTTAGTGTCCTACTCACAATAACATCATTTTCCGATTCCAAATCTGATAGCTAGATCGTTTAGCTGATTAAGAAAATATCCCTGAAAAAAGTGAGCAAAACCGCCTTTCTTTTCCCCAACATTAGACCTAACCTTGAAGCTAAAATCCACACCACAAAGGCTGCAAAAAGTTGATCCCAGTCCATTATTCATATAACATCAAAAATACGCTATGAAAACCCTTTAGTTACGAAAAAGATTATCAAAAGATCTTACTACTTACGTGTAAAATGTTGAATGCAGTTTATATCTATAATCTTCGCTCGAAAACGCATATTGTCGAGGGTTTGAAATTTTATACTGCAAATTCGCTCAAAACTACCGCCATTTTGAAGAAAAGTCCCAGAATGCGCTACTGAAATTCACGCTTGGGCTCTGGGACGGGTAAACTACTCTGCGAGGGAGACTATGTTCTAGCGGTCGGTCATGGTGTTAATCTTCATTGTACTAGATAACATAGCTTTTTAAAATGATAAATAAACGTTTAGTATTATTATTTAAAGCTTAAAAAGGTACATATTTAAGTTTTAGTACTTCATCGTACTAAAATAAGTAAGTTTATGTTTATATACCAATATTAAGCATTAACAGAGGCGTTGAGTCCTTGTGGCCTAATGGATAAGGCGTTGGCCTCCGGAGCCAAAGATTGTGGGTTCGAGTCCCATCAAGGACGTAGTAATGATAATCCTTTTTCTTCGTGTTTTTCACTTCTAAATTTTTAATTTAAGAAGAGAAGGGAAAAATATCACAAAATCTTAGGTGCGTTAACACCTATCGCAAGCGAACGAAAAACTTCATGGATATTATAACAATCGGATATTCCCCAGTTTTAGGTGGAAAAACTTTCCAGTTACCTATTCGGAAGACTTGTTTCAAAATCAATTTCATAAACATGAAAATTTATCACAAATATTTGTTATTCTATACTCTGCAGAAAAAAAGAAAAACACTGTGCACCGACATCCTTTTCGCATTATACAGTCACATTACACCATTAATTTTCAAAAGTGGTAGACAAAAAATTAAAATAGTCATGATGCTTTGAGAGCATCTCTTACCAAGTAAATATTAATAAGCCTTTCTTATTAGTAGTGACAATGATCAGTTGATCATCTGGGGTCATAGCTGGAGGCCCCGGGGGGGTACTCCCCTATATAAGGCATATAGGTATGTGCCGCCCCAAAGGGTATGGTTTTTAAGCCGTTTTGGTCTGAAAATGGGTATAGATTTTGAACATT
>OMLO01001523.1_pt1 | contig 17913 bp, 8 predicted proteins | sample 1674811 | NCBI WGS metagenome assembly OMLO01 (sample SAMN06265003, study PRJEB25207) | coral metagenome | isolation source: Coral host | place: Mexico:La Bocana,Puerto Morelos, Mexico | collected 2008-11-13 | reverse complement strand
ACAGGTGAACTGTGCTGGACTACAAGTTTTGTTAGCTGCAAATGGGAGAGAATAAAATTAGCTTCCAGAAATTTCTTCAGCAATGATATGCCAAGGCACATACCATGAAAAGAAACTTAGCATCAGCGTGCTGCTATTCTTGTTTCTCAAACAAGTTAGGGGGCTAAGACTTCTTGTCACTCCGACACTACTTGTGCCTCTGATTTCTCAATCTAACAAATTTTCAAAGCAATGTTTATTCCCTTCAATTCAAAGGTTAAAAAATCAGGATTCCACTGTACCTGACTTGATTCCCATATGCCAGTTGTGCATGCACAATTGAATAGCTGGCCTTAAATGACAACTAGACCACACAAATAAAAAAAAAAAAAAAACACTTACGACAATGGGTTTCATCAGAGTTATCACCACAGTCATTGTCATAATCACATTGCCATGAGTTTGTGATACACTTGCCATTTGTGCAGGTAAACTCATTGGATTTGCATGTCTTGTTACCTGAAGAAATTGTTCCTTTTGTTCAGAGAATAGTAGGGTAAAATAAAAGCAAAAACAAAATAACAAATTAATAGAAATTCCAACACCAGACAAAGAGAGGATGTTTCCTTGACGTTTTACTTTTTATTGTTATACTGTTAGGGAATTACTTTTTCTTTAAATGGTCAATATTTTAAATTGCTGCATGATTTAAGTCTAATGATCAGCTTGAGAAAAGAGTCACTTGTTTTTACGACAACTACATTTGAAGCACACAGAACACCTTATAGGGAATAGCACTTGTTTTAAGTTCACAGGGATGTCTAATGGGCCAAACCTCCAAAGCTATTGATTATTCTTGAATGTCATTAAAGGCAAAAATGATAAATGCTGTTTATTTAGAAGAGCAAGGGTTGGTAAACAATAATGAGCTAATATCTTATATAAAATTGTGACACTGCTAATCAGACATTGGGTTTAGTTTAAAAATAACTTAAAAATAATAGTATTAAAAAAACAACATTAACATGACAAATATGATATACATATATTAAGTTAAATTTCAAGGAAAAGATTTACAAATCTACAAGCAACTGAACAATTAATTTAAATATCAAAATAATTCATAGTACTTTGTAGAAAAAAAAATCACAAATACGATAATGTAATGTCACTGAGAAATGGAAAAATGATGGTTAAGTGATATATTAAATTCAATTATTTTATAGTTAAATGTATAATTCTTTTGAGTTGAGGAGGTTATTTTTTGACATTTTTAATTGGACTGAACAAAACCAAAATGCTTCGACTGAGTTTATGATGTCAGTGGAAAAAATGTTCTTGATTTTTCAAACCAGAAAAATCAAGACTTATGTTGCTCCTTTAGGTTCATTTTTTAAATCATTCATTTGAAATTGTTAATTTTTTTTGGTCATCCTCCTCTCGTATGCCTGGTGGACAAGCCATTTCAACACCTTACCACATCCACGTTCATCACTACCATCCTCACAGTCCTTATCACGATCACATAGCCATCGTTTTGGAATACACTGTCCATTGCTGCATGCATGTTCATTGTCTGAACAAGTTCTTTGGGCTGCAAGTAATTTAATAGAATGTTAAGCATTATCAGGGGATTCGTTAAGGTCCAGGTTCCCAGCAAATTACATAGTAACTGCTGTAAGGCCTATTTTTGCCTGCCTAATTCAATCATCTGAATAACAATTATTTTCCTATAAAGAAGTTCACTTTAAAACGTTTTGTCTACCTATGAAAACCAATTGCCTTCCTGAACACATTGAACATGTCCAATGCATGACAGATAGAATGGACACAACACAAATCAAATAATATTTAAAACCACACAGTGCAAACTTTAAGAGACTGTACAGTGTTCCGTGCAAAGATTTTAGTTTAAGATCAACTTCAGCAAAACAAACTTTGAGATTTCCACAAATAAATAGATAGTTTGAAATAAGTAAGTAAACATGGAATGACCCTTCTGCAGTCAGAATCAAAAACAAATATAACACTGTATTAACATACCACAATTTGGAGGCTCATCAGAATTGTCACCACAATCATTGTCATGATCACAAACCCATCTTTGAGGAATGCAACGATCAACAGTTGTGCACTGGAAATTGCTTGAAAGGTCACACTTTGTAACAGCTAAAAATGAAAGCAAACATACGGTTACAAAAATTACCAAAAGCAGCTGCAGCTGTGTATGTAAACTCATACAGCTGTACTTGACTGTGGGCTGGAGATTAACTAATATTATGATTACTGTATTAACTACATTTGGAGCCAATTATTTTGAACCTTTTACGCTGCACAGGTAGGTAAGTAAAACACTTAGTTAATATTACCATCTATTTTGAATTAATATAGTTGAAGTACACCTGTGGTAAACTTGAAAAGCTGACAGTTCTAACATTAAACTTTTGAAATAAGTTGGTTCCTTAAATTGTCAACTTTTCAATGTTGTTACAGTACTTTATTAAACCACACCACTCCATCACAGAGTGTATACACTGACTCTTCTACCTTAAGGGACTGTTTAAGGGAATATAACTTATCATATTTGAACTGTTCTATTTGTACCTCTTATTTTCACACTAGACAAGACAGAAAATGTGTTAAAAATGAGTTACTGTTGCGCATGTAGTGCATGACTGACCACTTGTCTGAGCTGTGTTATTCAAATAACTTTACAAACTTGTGCAGTCTACCCCCTTCAATTTCTTACGATGAAACGATTGAATGTAAGGTTTATGTCATGGTACCCAGTGAAACAACATAGAAAATCTACATTTTATCCACTGATGTATTTGCCATGCGCAATAAGAGTTGAGGGAGTGCTTGGAATCAGCAATTGTCAGGTTGTCAAAGAAGACTAAAAAATGGTTCCTACAGCCTTTTTCAGTAAAATTGAATGCCTCGTTGTCCGAGGAAAATATCACTAGACAGCCCTGGAGCATTTGAAGAACTTAATGTTACAGAGAAGTCCAACAACAAAATAAAGATGTATATCAAAGATTTAATCTGGTGTACTGTTCATTGATGGGTCCCACAAAGAGGTTATAAAAAAGCACCTTGCTTGCTTATTTTTGTGATTTTGGAAAGCAAAATTTTCATATCTGTGATCCGTAATCCTCTACTTTTTCAGTTCATGAACTATGTCAGAGACCCCCCTGTACAGTGTATGACACTCTTTACTCAAATGTGGCACCTTAATACCCGTCCCTTCACAGACAAGTAATCATGTGCTATCATTGCCACAGTACAGGTGTTATAAAGAAATTATAACAAAGCTGATCATTATAATCTCTCTTCCCCTTTCTGCAAGAAAAAGGTTACATGGACAAGCTTGAATAGAAAGGATATAAAACTGAAAATCACTCTGTGGACCACTCAGACATGTTACTGATGGATTTTCATTTTCATAGAGCATACATAATATTGCCTTGCTACAAACAGTCTGTTCAAGTGACTGACGCGTTGTCATTAAATTAGATGTACATGTTGTTCCTGTCTGCTCTACAGTATAAAAATAGGACTATTTGAAACGGAAATTTGAAAATGTAACTAAAAACTGATGGCATACTAAGAGCAAGTTCCTTGACTTAAATTTGGCTAATTACAAAGCGACACAGAACAACATCAAAGCCCTCATTTTCATTGTTTGCACTGACGTTCTTTTCGTCTGGACCATTAAATGGATGAATGGATTAGAAAGTGTGTTGAAACGTGTCTAACACACGTTAAAAATAGTGGACAGATCTGTGACAGAAGAGAACTTTGTACCTACCACCAGCGATTTTCACGTGCGCACCACAAACTTCACCCCCGTAAAACAAATACGGTATTGGACAAGTCGGGGACTATTCGACAGGAAACAGAGTTACTGTACAAACCCACGTCAAAAAAGTGTGCATGTCGATCAAGAAGATTGAAGCCTTGAAGTTTCCAGCTTTAATTTAAGTTTGTTAATCGAGACGAATTAAAAACGCAAAACGGCGCCTATAAAACGACTGGAATGTTACCACAACAACTGAATTTGAGCGCAAATATGGCGTGGGTACAAAGATAAATTGAGACGGCAGAGTCGAGACATCCAACAAATTCGGTGGGGAAATAAGCGAGCGCGGCGGGCTTTGTGTTACGTTCGTATTTGGCGTGAGAACAAAAAAGTCCCATTGGGCAAAAAAAATAAAATAAACAAGTTAGTCCAACTGTTTACGAATGCTTTCCATTCTCTCAGCCAATTGTGTTCTATGTTCCACCTGAGCTTATAGTCTTGTATGCAAATGAGTACGACGAACAAAAACAAGCCAAGACTCGGAAACCTGAAAATCACTAAAAATTTCCCAGTTTAATCGCGATTACCTGTGTCCGGCCAAAATTGATCACAAAACCTTTGTGGACAATCGCAGAAGTTAGGGTGAAAATATAAAAAAATATCTAGCGCGTAATAGGGCTAGCAAAAACACAGACACAACCACGAATCGATGCCAGAACAATCCACGCACCCGGAATGAAGCGTCCATACTATTCACGATAATTCTCGATATTTTTACCTCTCTCATTTTAAATTAACGGCATTCTTGCCAATACACACCATTGACCATTTCCAGATTACATTTGTCTTAATCCTACAACTAAAAAAAGAAGTTTCGAACGATTTTCATTCATCCAGTATTATACTTAATGGCGGGCTTTTCACGTACAAGCACATCGACACGTAATCCAACATTTGCTGTTCTTTGTTGAACTTCGATTCAAAGCACAAATTTGCCGTCATATCAAAACTACAAAAACTATGAGGTATATAATGACAGATAAAACGAAAACGAATTAAGCGATGGGACAGAAAACAGAGAAAAACACAGCTAACGAACGACTGCTCCGTCTCGCTCCTTCACAACAACAACAAGCGGGTTCTATATTACACATCATCAGGGATCGAAATACTTACGACAGTTTTGCTCGTCGGAGTTATCTCCACAGTCATCATCTCCATCACATCGCCAATTTTCTGGTATACATGTGAGATTCGCGCAGACGAACTGATCTTCACCGCAGCGAAACGCTAAAAGAGACGTATGGTCGTTTAGGACAAGGCAATAAATATAAGGGTTCTCACAAGCTTAGACACAGTAAGATTAACAGCGATCCAACACGGTTTGAAACGTGTCGAGTCTTTAAAAACAACGAAAATGTTCTTTAAGAACTATAGTCTTAATGTTTAATAAGGAAATACAACAAGGCGATTTTATGATGTTTTAAAACCAAAACACGATTAGCAAAGGGAACTAATAGATGTCGACAAGCTTGTTGTACTCATGTTGTCGAACTGAATCGCTTTCCTATGCCGGAAGATTTTGCAAAACAATTGTGAATCAAACGCAGGAAAATAAGGAAAATAGTACATTGCTGCTGAAGGGAATCGAGATCGAGATTGTTGTTAACACTACTTTTTACGACAACGACAATCACAACACAACGTAACTAGCACACTACGCAGCTAAAGATATGAGCTTACCTATTGTTTGAAAAAAATCCAAAGAGACCAACAGACAGACCAAAATCCCAAACACAGTCCCTCCGAATCTTGCCATATCCAAGATTCCCTTGAGGAAGATATATTCTAAAGGCGAAGGAACAGAATTAACAACATTTAACTACTATTTCCGCACAATAACACATCAACTCCATCCAAGAATCTGACGTTTATGTTGTTGTCACACATACCAATCTGTTGGCGGGAAAAATGCCAAAGCCGTCGACTGAATTCCAAATAAGGTAAAATATAGGTCATGTGATCATAAACGACCAATCACAGCATTCAAAATAAATGGCGGTTTGTCACTGGTATTTCCGGAATAATCTCGTTAATTCCTCGGAGAAAGATATGTGTGTGAAAGCAAACAACTTCACTGTGATTTGCGCATGACATAATGTCTGCCAGGTGATACGATACAGTTCGGATACGGGGTGTCTTTTTTCTTACCCATAAATCTACAAGCTTAACAGCAGTCATACTTTTTATATTGTACTTTTCTGTTGTTTTCAAGTTTGGAAGTGAGCCAGGTACAAGAAAAAGTTTCTTGAAGGTTTAGCTTCAGAATACAACATCAAAAAATTGTTTCTTCTGCTTCCGACCAGTTTGGTACTTTCAAAAATGACAAACGGGTGTATCAAAAGGAACCTAATTCCCCTAATTAAAATGATGTTGTTGTTGTTTTGGCCCAAGTTTTTTCAAAGTCACATATGCTCTGATTTATTTAAAAAAATAATAAAATGGCGAAATGAAATTATTATTCTAAAAGTAGTGTCTTGTGACTCTAACGTCAGCAATATTTACATCAATGATGTTATTTTATTATTAATATAGAAAAAGCAGCCGAGTCATCTAAATTGTTTTCAAAAAATATTTAAAAAAAAAACTGTATGTGTATAAATTGCAAGCCCCCTTATAACGTAGATACTAAAGATCTGGAGAGGTTGTCGCTTTGCACAACAAACTGGGACCCTTACATCAGAGAGCAAATACGCAGTTTTAAAAAGAGCACAATTTTCACCATAAGTTCTCGAATTATTTCGTGTTATGAAAATTAAAATTTAGTGTTTCGCATGGCTAAACCCCATAGAAAACAACCAAAAACATAAAATTAACTTTAGAATAGAATGCTCTACACAAATGTGTATTGAGCACTCTTTAGCAGTGTTAACCACAACTTCTCATGATTAAAATTAACTTTAAGCGTTTTTTTTATAGCTTGCGTTACACTTTATCGGGCGTCCTGTCGTTACATTTTCAAAGCACCAATTTAGCCGACAAGGGCCTTCTCCTAATATATTAAAAAAGAACACGTCTTTTTTTCCAAAGCAGTATATTAATAGCTACTCTGAAATATTGCCCGTCGTAACTTCAAGCCAATATAAGTTGATGTCTGTCACGAAAATATTTTCTGTACTGAAAGCCGAATTTCATCTTCAAACCACGAAACTGTCCTTATGTCCTGTCGCTGTTGTCTTATTTTTTCCGACGTTTTTTTAAAAGAGAGATATTAGCAACATTTTTGTTTGTGTTCCTCAAGTTCGGTGCATTTTTCACAAGGAAATCCTTTTGACAGAGGACCGTGCGTTGTGTCTCATTTACGTTGTGTTTTAAGATTCAAACAACCTGTTTCAAGTATGAACCCCGAAAGCCAGACCAAGTCAGAAACAAAATGTAAATAACTACTTCTCGTGAAAGTCGTTTTTTATTTCTCTACGAAACTTGATTCCAAGATTTCTGCTCTGGCAAGGTAAAGCGATTACAACAAATTACTTCTGAGTATAAGTTTTCATAAAATAAGCTTTCTTACGATCCTTAATCCTATTTTTGCAAAGAATTCAATTTATTGCAAAGAATTCAATTTATTCCAAGCTGGAGAAAGCATTGTGTTCGTCAACTTTGGCCACAAATCGTAGCATGGCGTAGCACCTTTCAAAACAAAAAATAAAAAATAAAAAAAACATCGAACAACGAGAATCAATCTTCGTGAGCACTCGTCCCTGTTCTACCGGCTTAACTGGTTTAACAATGTTGTTTACATGAATATACAGTGACTACCGGAAATAGTTATATGTGGTTTTATGTAAATCCATCCAATTTATTAAGAGTCAGTACTTCGACAAACACAACGGAAGAATTCAATGGTTGCTTAAACTAATTCTTCAAAGATGATCGATGTAATGCGTCACATTTCCCGGCGTAGTCTTTTCAATACACTTATCTACAACTGAAACATTTTTCTGAAAAAAATTTCACCGCATTTTATGTGTTAAACATCTTTGAACGAGCAGAGCATGGAAAATTTGAAAGATATTCGTAAATAAAAAGAAAAAAACGTAAAAACCCGACTTATCCTGCAGCTGTGGAATAAGAGGATTTTAAAATAGGATATAAAGATAAAATGTCATCAATTTCGAGAAAATTCTTTATCAATTGTTATCAGTATTTTTAAAGAAAACAATTGCTAAATAAACAAGAAAATAATTCAATTCTTATTTCTCTCTACAAATAGAAGAAGAAGATCCAGTTTCACAGAGCTAACTGTCCTTGATGGAATCAATGTCACAGCAGTAGATTGCGTTAACAAAAATGAAACAAGAAATTAAATGGCACAATCCATGACTTGTGTAAATATGTACACTTTCAAAAAATGATAATTAAAAACAAAAGAAGAAACCTGCAGTAAAATTTTGGAAAATCATTTGGAAAGCCAAAATTATTCTACTTGCACTGGGGTATCAAACATGAAACTGGACAAGTTTGAATTACTTGAAGGATCTAATACCTGCTTTTTCGCATCACGTGAGAAATTATTCATATTTATGTTGTTTACACAATGCATTCGGGTGCTCTTCCTGAAGAAAGATTATTCAATCGAAAGGAAATGACTACCGAAAGTGGAGGAAATAAAAAGAAAATGAAACCTCCCTCGATGCTGAATTCACTTTCTTTATACGTGTCTGGCTAAAATTATGTCTACGCATACATTGAGTTGTCAAGCATGGCTCAAACAGTTATCAAATCCTTACATCTCTAGACTGTCTCGGATCTCGGATCGAAATAGCTTCATGAGAAAGATAATCATCCTCTGTGTTTAACAAAAAGGTGTGAAATAAAAGACACGTTAAGGTTCTCGAAGAGATCGACTTGGTCTGTGCAAAGACACGATAGAAGCGCGGCTTGGGTTCGAATTCGTTGCGCTGCACTTAAATGACTTAAATGCATTCAAGTGGCTTCCAACATTGCAAAGAAATTCTGAATTGTATGAAACGATTTTACTTAGGACTAAAATAAGTCAGCTATATATAGCCGTCTATACAACTAGAACTGCATTAACAGTCGTTATGAATAAGCAACGTACCTTAGCAGAGATCGGCAGATTTTTGGCGATGTTCTCTGACGAAATGTAACAAGATTTGGAAATCACGTGCGCTCACGAAAGCGCTATAAAAAGAATCTGTCACTATGAGACTCCACCAGAAAAAGATCCAACGCTATAAACAGCTGAAATTATGGATTTGACGCTGAATTTCCAATAAATACGCCGCTTGATCCACTAAAAACACGCACAGTTCAAAAGCTTGAAACGCAATATGACATTGTCCCTTTTCTGGTTCACTTCCCCGGGGGCCGGTATTAAGCAAAATCTATGACGCAAGCTTCATTTGATATGATACTTACGAATTGGAAAGTATTCCGTAAATGACATTTGAGGTCAGAATATTGATAACAAAAGCAAGTACACGCCACTCAAAGCTTGTGCTGTATTTGAAGGAAAATACGGGAACCTCTGCGGTAGTATGCGACTTCGAAAGACTTGGTTTTGTATATGTTTGAGCATTTTCAGCATCGGGCATTTTGTAAGGGAAGAAATATACGATAGCCGTATCGAAAACGTCTTCGAACAATTGGATAAATCAATAAACAGTCTCAAAACAACGAAGAGAAACTTGTGACTTACGCGTTGTTGATGGTGGAAATCCTTGTCCAATCCGCTACTCGGAGCAAATGGAAAACGTGAGTGGAACTTGCTTTAGCGGGGTTTTCCTCACTTCTGTTTAACCACAGATGTACGATCACTTATTCTACGAGTCTTAACGCATCTTAATTCAGCTAATTCATTGAAAAAATCCTCGAGTATTTGGTTCTTCACAACACACGCTCAAGCAAGGGCCATGTGCTGATATAAATATGTATGACGCTGTTAATTTGTTTAACAATAGAACGTTCAGTCCTATTTGAAATCAACTCACGTCGCTGCATACGCGAACAGCGACCATCCATTGTCAGTGGTGTTTTCAAAAGAGTTCATTTGTCCGAAGCGCTCAAGTGTAAAAGGATTCTAAAGAATTTAAGCACTCTTCGACCAACATTTCTTTCTATATCTTTTTCAAAATAAAAGGAGCGTTCTTAAGCTATGCTTTTAGTCTTATCGCCAAGCGACCAAAGCCTCGAGCTTAATTTCTACCCAATATTTCGCAATCGGACAGGGATAGGTTCGTAATTATAAAACCCCATCATTTTGTTATGTCTCTCAGTAAATCGAAAATTGATCTAATCATACTTTGCTATTAAAAGATATACATATTAATTGTAAATGAAAAGTCTTTTTACGCCCGTAAAAGAAGACTACAATTTCAAGTCTTAATCCGATAGTTATTAAAACAAACATAACAAGGTAAAAATATGGAGACCTACATTCGAGGATGTCCTCAAATATATTTTCCATAGTTATATATTGTTGAACTTTAACGTAGGAAAAATATAAATATTATTTGTAAAAACGCAAGTACTCAACGAGAAGGGTTAGGTCCGAAGTTAAATTACTAGTGTAGCACGCAAAGAGCGAATTACTTACGTCCAATTTCGCCAAACTTCAATGTGACTTCAATGTTGTCTTCTCTGTTGTATGAAGAGGCGAAACGCTGTTATATCTGCACTGTACTATTGCGGAAGCGATCCTCGAGTTTCAGATCTATCGCCAGTACGTTTACAGAGCAGATTTTGTCGTCATCGGTGGGGGCAAAAACGGGGGCGTACTTACAGCTAGGTTAAATTGAAAAGACAGCAGCCAGAATTTTAACCAATACGACGAATTGTTAACTCAGCTGTGTTTAAAATATTCTGTACAATGCTGCTAAGATTTAGTAGATCTGTGTTTGGGTTTCGTGCGAAGGAAACAGTAATGTGAGGGTTTCCTTGTGCAGGCGCCAATTTGGCGGATAAATTTGGAATGTATTTCCTGCCGACCCTCTGCTGTCGACCTTTGCACGTGGCTCGAGGCTGTCCGCAACGGTCTCTTAGAACTAAGGCAATACTTAAACAATATAACGGCATACTTCTAAAAAAACGAACCCACCGATGTTTAAATTAAAACAAACAGTGCTTATTATTACTACCAGAATTTGGGCATAAGGTTGTGTGACATCATTGAATATTTCGAAAACTGCACAATTTTGAAAATAAATAATCATTGTCGTAGCTTCTCTGTACTTAATAATGGTATGTCGTTTTAAGTAAAAAAAAGTAATTATTTGCCTCAAAATTATTGCAGCTTTTGCCGAAGCCGTTTACGACAGTTAGTTGCAGTAAAAAGAACAAGTGAGAAAAGCGCAGGAGAAGAATAAGAATGACAAAAAATTCAAGTGAAAGCCCGAGTTTTGCTGCATAAGAAGTTCTAGTTATCATGGCAGATACGATGGATTCCCCACCTGCATTTGGAATAACAGCACATTTTCGGAGCCTTGGACAATTTGGATGCAATTAATTAATAGTTGGTCAGAAATTAAGAGGGTACTTTTGCCAACCTAGCTAATTCAATTCACACTTACATCCATCAAGCATTTCTTATTCTGCGGGTTTCCGGTGCTAGGAAACTTAAGCAAACTGGTTTACGCATTTTGTTTTTCGGCAGAGTCGTATATCGGGTTTTCTTTAAGCTACAAAGTAAAACTGTAAACACAAAACACCTACAACCAGCCTGATTATCAGTAACAACTCTGGCGCTAAATCAAATGCTGGAGTTTCATTACTGAAACAGCTTAAGGCAGTTTTAACAATTCTGTAGACGCAATGAACATTTTGAGCTCTTATGAATGAATAGGAAATGGTCACGGAGCATTTCTGAACCAATTATAGGCCTCAATAACAGAATAAACAGAGATTTCCGTTAAGTTGGAAATTTTTAAACCCCTACAGTTGGAATTTAAACCTCATTTTAATCTTGTCCAACATTGCAGCCTCAATTTGTTTCCTGTTTTTATAACTTTTTAACGTAATAGATTTGCCGAAAACGTCGCCATTTACTTTTGGCCTGTTTATTAATCAAATATACGTTAAAAAATGATTTAGTAATGTCAACAAGGGCCTCAATTGGTAATTGTGTGCTGAGCAGTACTTTCATAATATTACTTTATTTCATGTTGTTCAGGGAGACTCTTGCATTATAACTTCCGTCTGTGGCTCAAACCCAAATCTGTGACCATTCAAATGAAAGCTATTGAGTAGTATTTTCATGTAGTACTGTTTATTATGCTGTACAAGGTTGTTCTAATGTTAAAATCTCTGGCTTAGACCCTAATGTGTGACCATTCCAATGAAAGCTACACAGCAGTACTTTCATTTATTGTTCTATATGATGTCAGTTGTTTTGGTAACTCTTCAGTTTTCATAACTTCCGTCTTTTACCCTGGGTTGTGACCGTTCATATGAAAGCTATTGAGCAGTGCGTTCATGTCTTACAGTTTGGTTATTGCAAGGTCAGTGGTCCTAGCTTTTACTGTGTGCGACTCCGGGCCAGTCATATTTTAAAACCTTAGTGTGTGACCATTCTCGTGAGCAGTAGTCGCGCCGTTGTACTTCATACGGTACGTCTCACTTCTTGTTTTGGTTTTGGAGTAAAAGAGTTAACAGGATCAGCAGCAGATCTACACAAATTGATTCTTAAATGCTCTGATCGAACTTCCAAGCTCGACTAACACTGTTGTAATCTAAAAGAAACGACTTCCGCCAACCTGTCTTTAAAATGGCCTGGGCGTGAAGTTTTCTACGTGATCAAGGGCGTAACAGGAAGCGAGTCCTCAGATTACAAACAACAATCTTTTTCCACAGACTTGTAGCATCCATGACCTCTGAAAAAAGCGATTAAATTTCACGGTTCTCAAATGCGAAAGTACGACCAAAACAAAATAGCGACATCAAAGTAAATGTTTTTTACTACTAACTATGATCAAACAGACCTCAACAAACAGCTGAGATTCAAATGTGGATGATGACCCGGTGATGCAACGTTATTCGGACCGTTACACAGTCACAGTATAATGTGTTTTTTTTTTCTTTTCAAGAACTTTTATCCTTTACATCCCCACATATTCAAGTTTTATGGCTTTTTTAAAATGTCATTTTAGCTTAGTTCCAAAGCTGTCAAAGTCGAAAACAAGAGAAGGAGCGATTGGAAAAAAATTGGCTAAATCTTAAGCTTAACGATAGTTAAGAAGGCCAGGTAGGCTAAATCTTCGGTATTGTTCTCGCGATCGCCTCATGTCTATACATTACGGACTGTTTTTTCGTCACGTGCTTTACAAAGCTTTACCAAGTCACGCACTCATTGTTGCACGTTCATGTAACGCGTGACCTCTTGACCCACAGATATTGAACGAAATAACTTCTCGTCCTTGCCGATCTTTGCACAATGATGGCGAAGAACCAGAAATATGATTATTAATTTTGGCAAGTCTCGTATCTTTTGATTTCAACGTGTTCAACATTGAATTTCTCTGCATAAATTTTAATACACAATCAAGCATAATTGGTCATGAGAACTAAGGAAACGATCATGAACTATTTATTAAAAAGCTAATGCCTCCAGCTGGTACTTCATGAAACGTGCGAAAACCAGAAAGAAGGAAATTGAATTTTAAGATCAGAGCTATAAAGTCAGGCCGTCGTTGCAAGGTACGTGCTTCTGAAAGACTATACGTGTAAACAGTGGAAGTTTGCAACATTTCTTCATTCCTTTCAAGTGCAAAAAGGAAGCTTTTTCATTGTTTACCAGAGTGCAAGTCGCCTCTTGTCTCTGTAAATCGGAAATAGTTTTGAGATGAAACAAATATATCGAAATTATCAGCTTTATCGTGCGAGGACAAGAGGAACACAACAAATGAAGATATCGGATTTCACAGCATTATTTACTGACGAGTCTATAATACAAATATATACTTAAACACGTTTAGTTAGAAATCTCAGCAAGGAATAAGCATTGAGGTTTTTCTCGACCACGAGGAACCAGTGAGAAATAAAAAAGCAAGACAAAACGAAACCCTCACCGATTAATCCATTCAAAAATCTCCTGAAAACGGCCTAACTGACCGGGACATGTATCCAAAAGACAAATAGGGGGTTGGTAGCTTCTTCGAGGGGATAAATACCCCTCCCTCCGCTGCCCCCTTTACCCGTCCTCACCAATGACGTGGAATGGCAGGAACCAGAACAAAACAACTTACCAGTTCGGAATTCGACTGAAACAGAGCCGTGCCAAAGCAAACTAGCCGAGTGCAACAGAAGTAGCAAATTAAATATGCTTAGAAGAGCATAATTTATGTACAACTGATAAATTTTATTGATTTGCTGTCTATGTCTTTGATTCGTTGTTTGTTAGTTCAGGAGTTACAAAATTTGTGGAACGTGCTTCGCGTCACGCATAACGAGGATACATTAAGATATCAGTGGCAGAAAATGTTATTTCCAGATCGAAAGTGACCCAGCAGTGACCCCACTCGAGACGAGATGACGAGAAATCCTGAGAGCAAATATAAAAAGCTTCTGTCTATTGATCGTTTAATCTTTAAAATTACCGTAAATAACAGTCACTGTTTAAGCTTTATCTGATTACAGTGTAAGAGTATAATTGATTTTACCCCTCCCTCCTTCCCCTCAAAACCGAAAATTCATAGAACTCTCATTCACCAAGTTGTTGTTATAAAAAATAAATTAATTAGAGATTTTCATAAGTTCTGAAGTGTTCACTTTTCTGAATTTCCTGATTATCGACAATGCACACGGGCTTGGTTTTTTCGTGTTCACTAGCATGTCTTCATTGTTTGCTTTGCATGAAAACACGTTTTGACATTCAAGACGGTCTGGCTGAGCATATATTTTTCCATAATCATACGTAAAAGTAAATACACTTATTATTTTCAGGATTTTACACTTAGAAACACTTTAATAAACACGTGAAATTCAAAGACGGTTTCAAAAAGCACTAAAGAAGGTTTGTTTTGCGTATTTCTGACAGTTGACTGGCATAGCATAATTAATCAACAGTTTTTTTAAATTTTTTTTTGCATATTCCTAGTCCCTAATAACAAGTCGAAGCAAAACACCTCTGCATTCAAATGCTTCGAATTTTTTTTAGTATTATTTTAACGTGTTTTGGTCTTACGTATAAGCAACATAACTCAGCAGTGATTTGAAAACCACTTGATGTCACTGATATATATATTTTTATTTTTACTGGGATATACTGGCATGCAATAAGATACAAAATCAGCCCTGTCCACTCACAGCTCGGTTTTGACTTTAATCGTTTTCATAGGTTCTTAAATGTTGGCATCTCTCCCTTATTCATTTAAAACATATTCAGTTTCGTGAAGTGTTGAATGCGATCCAACCCCTGTGGGGAGAGTCCATAGATAAGCTATAGAGATATGAACCGCTGTGGATGGCACATGGCCAGTGGAGCACTTGAGTAATAATTAAAACGACTTAACAATGAGAATAACAGATTCATAACCTCACCTGTTATTCAGAACACTCAAAGAAAACAAGATTATTATCTTCGCTCCACAAAGGGGTTAGAAATGTTGCAGATAACATTAAAAATATATATAAAAATAAAGAATATATTATTTGATTATTTAAAGAAGATGAGAGATAACTGCAGTCGGTTTAAAGCCTTCAGCTTGTGATATTCATCAAAGGCGACCTGAGGAAAAACACAGCAGAAATGTAAGAGGAATTCATGTCTCAGCACCGTGTCTACCTTAACGAGAAAAAGAGATAAAACTTACGTAAAAACAATCAAATAAAAAAACAAGACGATACAAATACAAAATAAAGTTAAAAACAAAATAAAATGCGAGAAAAACAGAGAGATCTACAAAAGATAAAAACAATCAAGCACAGAAACACGATTGCCTCTAACTTGGCAAGTGAAATATAGTGCAATGCTCTCACTCATAACGCATAAGGCAATTTTGGTAATGCACTGTCTCACAATACATAAAGCCTGAAATGCCTTTAAGTAAGTTAAGCCTCGTTCTCGATGAAGGTCTTAGTGTAAACATGATTTCCCATCTTACTCGACTACAATTTACATTAATAATTTACATTAAATTTATAATTTACATCAATGAATTGCCCGGTGTGATTTCTGAGGGCAATAAGCCTATAGCTCGATGCTAATGACAGTAAACTTTATAAGGTTATTCAAGCTTCTAGCAGGACCTAAATAAGGTGATAAGGTCAGTGAGTGGTGTGTGACTAATAAGATGAGATTTAATGCTAGGAAATGCAAGGTTGTGAGAATTACCAAAAAAAGGCCCCTTTCAGCTACGACTATCATATTGACGGGGCTAAACTCGATTCAGTTTCCTTTCTGGGTCTGTTAACTAGTAATACTCTTTCTTGGAACATTGCCAATATTACAGCTAAGGCCAATAGGTTTCTAGGCCTTATCAAAATAACATGTCGAGATATCAATAATGTAACAACTCTTAAGACTCTATATTGAAGTCTTGTGAGACCTTAGATTGAATATGCCTCTAAGGTATGGAATCCCCACACTAAGAATAATATCAGTCGTAGAGAGTCAATTCAAACAAGGGCAACCAAACTTATTCTTAAAAGTGATGATGAATGTTTGGTTAGCCACATGAACTCCGCTTGGTATCTTTAGAGGATAGAAGATTTATCACTGATGTTGTTTTCTTTTATGATTAATGACAATATTCGCCTGACCCTTGATTCTAGAGTTCGGTTCTCTAGGGATGTTGACAAGGGATATGCATTGAGGAGTATGGATACGTCGAACCTTTTAACCTGACGTTCAAGGACTAATATATTTAAATTTAGTTTCATGAATAGAATAGTTGGGGACTGGAATGGTCTCCACTCTTGATATTAGGAGACGTCCTCTGTGGCAGATTTGAAGTTGAAGATTTCTTCATTTTTAGCTTATTTTTGAATTCCTGTATATATATTTTTATATTTATATATTGTGAGAGGAAAACAAATTTACAAGTTCATCCCTACAAGCCTTTTTCATGGTTGCCCACTCATCAGGGAATGATGAGTGGGTAACCACAATATATAGTTCGCTCTACTCCTCCTATGTATTGAGCACTGTTTTACTAAAATCAAACTTTAGACTTCATTTTTATATTTATGTATTTTTGCATATATTATATTGTAGGTTGGTGTTTCCTCCTAGAATGGTGCTGCGGTGCTTTTTGAGGATTCTTTCACGTTTCAACACATTTCTTTGTAATAATCTTTGTCCTTGAAATAAAGATTAATATATTTCCAAAGGCATAATTTTCAAACTCTTTACTGAGATTATGCGTAACATCTCTCCATAACTGTTTTTCGAAAGGCCATAGTTGTTTGCAAGTGTCTGCTAGAAATGACATCAGCTTAACAGTATACTGCACGAAAAACTAAATTTAGTACAAACAATAGCGTTACGTGCTAAATAGTTAACAAAAACAAAGGTGTTCTAACATCCAAGTTTAAATTTAGGTCATAAAGACAAAGAGTTCAAAACACAGAAGGCAATGTGACATCCAAGACCTGTTTACGCGGGCGATATAGGACACTAACATAAAAAAGTATAAAACGTTTATTTCGAGACGATCTGAGTTAAAGCCGCGAAGCTTGTGGTGGGTCGTGTAAACACTTTTCAATTAACTCCCCAAATGTTAGCAGCATTAGAAACAACGGGTTGCGGGGCTGTTATTATATCAAAACCAAATAGGATATCGGCATGAGATAGTATGTGTATTATGGGAGTCTTAACGAACTTCATTGTGTAACGAACTGATTAATTTACACAAGCAGCGAAGGAAACTTTAGAAAACATCAAAGGCTCGCTGTTAATAATCCGCAAACAAAACGTACTGCTTTTAACGGCACGTGCCAACACAATACTTGTTTTCGCGTGCTTTGTCTGCTTTCAATTGGCTTACAGCATGTGAACTAATTAGCGTACAACCAAAGCAGCTGTTAATAGGTTTCCCAGGATGTTACTAAAACGGGGAATGGGGAATGGGATGATTCCGGGGAATGGGAAATTGAAATGGGAATTTGAAAAAAAA
>OMLO01001521.1_pt1 | contig 17916 bp, 12 predicted proteins | sample 1674811 | NCBI WGS metagenome assembly OMLO01 (sample SAMN06265003, study PRJEB25207) | coral metagenome | isolation source: Coral host | place: Mexico:La Bocana,Puerto Morelos, Mexico | collected 2008-11-13 | reverse complement strand
ACTCACAGTGCCTTTCTCCTCCCAGGCGCATAAATGGAGACCGAGTTTAATGGTGGGGGTAACCCATCCTTGGAGATCCTGGGGCAGTTAGTGAGGGCAAGGAAAACACTAAACAGGGAAGAAAAACAATTGGGCGAAGAAAACTCAATCCCAATTTTTTTTTTTGTCACCCATTTGGACTTGGCTAATTAACCAGCTCTGCTAACTCTCCCTGGTTCTCTGAGGATAGGACAACAGACTAGCATCCCATCCAAAGAGGATGCAAGCCATGTTGATCTTGTCAATCCATAGCAGTACTATTCTTGTTCATGTTTTATCTTTGATGTTTTTCTATCTTATTAAACTACTATTTTGTGGTTGAACCCAATTCAAACGTAATCTTTTAACTGTCCAAAATCCCTTGACTGAGCTCCTGTCTGACATTTTTGGTTACATGGTTACATTTTTATTTATCACAATTAATATGGTTACATCCACAAATTAAAAAAACTTCAACTGGAGAAACTTACATGAAGCTTAGTCCACAGGCAGCAACTGTATTAAACACAGGAATGACATAAATAATAAACCGAAGTTCCTTGTGAGGAAGAAATGAATATAAAAACACAAAACCAACACATGGTGCAGCTAGTGTCCAGGTCCTTCTGTCCCTCCACAGACCCAGAGGGACTAGAACAAGGCCAAATAGTAAACATCTGGGAAGAGCAGAGTAGAAATACCACAGAAATGGAGATGTCTGGCACTTAGTGAAGGAAATGAGAATTTGTTTTTATGTAGTAACTCCTGCAGCACAAATCTATCTTTCTAGAATGCATAATAAGAACTACAGAGATGCAGGGCATATATAATATTACGGTAAATATTGGGCATATGTAATATTAATTAATACTAGGTGAGCTTTCACACAGAAAAATAATATCTTCACAAGCGAATATAACATGAAAAGATCAAGGATGCAATGCTTATAAAATAAATTGTGCTTTTTGCGGTGAAAGTGCAATATGGTTTGGTATTTAATTGATGTTTATATAGTAAATTATATAGAATATTAGACAGCTGCTTGGAGATACTAAATGTCTCCCGTTGTGTTGTTCCACTCAGTCATGAAACATATTTTTCAGCTCACCCAAAGACAAGTTCCATATCTCAGCACAGCCAAGTAATATATAATATTTAGACCTCTGTTGACTTTTGTTTATAAAGACATCTCGGAGGCGTGCTGGCCTCATGATTAGTAAGCTCAATTCCCAATCAAGTTGTGCGGTTTGAAGTCCTGGCTGGGGACATTGTGTTGTGTTCTTCGGCAAGACACTAACTATCACAGTGCCTTTTTCTACCCAGTAGTATAAATGGGTGCCAGTAAATTTAATGCTGGGGGTTGCCTGTGATGGACTTACATGTACAGTCAGGAGCCCATTACATAATAGGCTCCTGCTTACAGTGTAATACTCCTAATTGCATGATGTTACAGAAACTGGGATAAGCCCAATCCTAATGGGCCACTTGGATCTCAAACAGACTATGAACATATCTAATTTGGTTATATCAACTAAGTTGAAAATGTAAATTGGCCACTGTAACGAGTTAAAAAGCTGACATTTCGAGAGTTAGCCCTTCGCCATTCGCTCTGACAAAGGGCTAACCCTTGAAACGTCAGCTTTTTAACTCGTTATGGTGGCCAATTTACAATTTCAACTTAGTTGATATAACCACCAAGGCAGCACCACAGTTTCTTTAGAAACTTTCACCCTTAATGAACATATCTAAGTTAGTGCAAGAAAGGATACACCCCAGTTTGAGCTTTTGTTCCGTATTGTGTTATACCACAGCACCTCTCCTTCAGGCCACAGGAACCTTCTCCAAAATATTGAATCCACAGAAACAGTCAGGGCTGATAGATAAAGAAAAGAACCTGTCACTCAAATGGACAGCAGTTACAGACTTGTAACCTTTTTATGAATACTTGTTATACCAAATCTGAATATTCCTCATCTATGCTTATTTTAAGAAGTTTCCCTTTGTTGTTCTCTGACTCACCTAGAGCACTAACGCCTGCTAGAGCGGCATGGCAGAATCCTGTAAGCAGAGACAGACGTCTTGTTACAAGCTCCAGTAGTAAAATTAGGCCCAGTAAAATGCACAGCTCTGATCGGAAGAGGATTATGGCGAATGCTGAAGTCCATATGAATTTTGAATGACAATGATCCAGCCAATACTGGAAAGCAAGAAGTACTACAGAGATAAAAAAAAAACATATGTATTAAATAATGTTCAGTACATGTTGTACATGTGTGATGTGGGAAGCATGGCAGAAAAGTTGTCAGTGTCTTAGACTGTGGATAGAGTAGCCTAGTTTTGAGCCATGACCACCAATATTGTATTGTGTTCTTGGGCAACATACTTTACTCTGTAAATGGTTTGAACCCAGGAGTATCAGTAGTTTGTATAGTGTGATCGTCCGGGTGAAGGTAGTTCTGAAAAGAACTGTTGTTGGTGACTGACGTTTCAACAACCTGAGTGGAAGTCATCTTCAGAGTCAAGTGAATAGTGTTTGTCAGGCGATGATGTTATATGTCTGGTTCGTTGAAAGTGATTGGTCAGTTTAGCCATGATGGTATTGGCTGAAAGACTCGTGTAAAGTCGTGTACTCTGCCAGTACCTTCCTCCACCTAAGTGTATATTAAGCAGGGACTAGTTACTAAATTGAACGTTGAGAGGGTTACCCAGTGTGGACTAGCATCCCATCCAGCGGAGAGTGCAAACACTCTTTGGCCAATGTTGACAGCATTGTGTAGTTCCAAAGAATATCCATGCCCACCCCATGAAAGGCATTAAAAAATTCCAAGGGGGTGGGTGGGTATCTCAAAAAATGAAATTTTAAATGAAAATATGAAGTTAAACTGGACTTGAAATCTTGCATGGGGGAAGGGAATCATGGTTGTTTTCTACAAGATCTCATTTTTAAAATTTGTAAAATAAATAAAATAATAAGTTGAGTACATTTACCAACCTAAAGTAAGGGCAAAGATGTTTGGTAGTGGCCTTGAAATGTAGAACAAGAAGTGAAACTGTGTAGCAGTAATCACTGCTAAAAAGTTTCCAACATCCTTTCCAAACCTGAGTGAAACAGAGTTCCTGAACTTGGAAAAGGCAAGCAGGGAAAGCAATCCAAGAAAAAAGCGCACTGTAAAAAAACAAAACATGGAAGCATCGTTAAGAATTTATAGCATGCAAGAAGATCCATGATAGAGCATTTAAGGTCTATAAGTATATTTCCAGTAGAGAACAAACCTATGTTAAATGTATTACCTGCAAGCTGCGCCCATAGCTTTGATGTGTTTGCAGCCTTGAGAAGCGTAACAATGGGATATGAAAGAGAAGAGACAGCAACTGGACCAAGGAAAGTTCTAGGTACGACACCAGGAAACTCTAGATGATCATACTGCAGTGATATTTGAGATAAAAATTGACACTACTGACTTAAGACTGATGTTTAACCAGAATCAAAGCAAACATTTGTTCAAAACAGAATTCTCATTCTCAAGGCTCACCTTGAGACCTAGAGCTAGGGTTGTGGGGAGGAATTTGCAGCTCCCCAATTTTTATGTAGAAGAGAAATTGATTAAAACAATGCCATTTTGTAAGGGCATACCTCTCCTAGAGCCCAGATTTCCCATCCCCCCCCCCCCCCCCCCGCCCAACCATCCCCACTCTTTACCCTATAAGAATTCCTTAGGCCATGTACGTATATATACCCCGGTTCAAATTTTTGTATCGACGCTTTCACTTTAGAGATCTTTGCATAATAACCATACTGTGTTTCTCGACCTTTCATTATTCAATTAGGAGTCTAAAACCAAAGCAAGCAATTGACTATCCTGCTGTTAAACCAATTAAGCTTATATAAGCTGTAGATCTAGGAATGCGAACTGTACGTGTTTGTCGTAAAGCTCAGTGCCGAAGTGCAGCGAAGATATCACATACCTCACTAATGTTTGTTCCATGGTACAGTATATCGTGCGTTGCTTGCATATTAAAACTTTCTTCTACTTTGGTAAACGGGCAATTGAATAAATGAACACAAACCACAACGAAAAGTATCACAAAACATAAATTTGCCGCCATGTTGGATTGGTATGACACCGCTGACCAACGAGAGACGAGGGAGACTGGTACTGACTGGTATGAGGATCGCATTGATCGCATGGAACATGTTGCTACAATAAACTAAAATCTAAATTTTGCGGAATACCTTGCTTTATCACAAAATGATTCTCATCTTTTGAAAAAACCCATTTGCTCCCGAAGCTTTGCCAATTTTTTGCCGCATTTTTTGGGCATTTTAACTGCAGGCATTTGGAACATGACAGTATGCCTTTCTTTCCACTAGCGTCGCGTTTACGACATTTTTGACCAGAAAGCGACTTACGACTTCTCGGTTGTTTTATTATTTATTATTACAATCATTTTTTTCATTTCCTTTTTCTCCTTTCCTTATCTTTTTGCTGCAGTGATTGACCTGCTACTGGGCTTGTTTCCTGTTCAAAAATTCCAAGGAAAACATATTCGAGGCGGGCAATTCTTACTAAGCTAAGCGTAGTCGCAGGTAATATTGCTGCGAGTTTTTCACTCAAATTTCTGAGCATTTTTGTGCATATCTCAGGCTCCACTGAGCCGATGACTCCGCCTGACCTGGGTGTTTCGTCAATATAATGAAATATTAACTTGATTTCCTGATTGATTTTGATTGACCCTAAATTATGCAATTACGCCACGTGAATAAGCCGGGTTTCAGTTTAGATATTTTAGAATCGAACATACGTGCGTGTTTTGCTGACCTGTCTTGCTGACCCGTCTTCTGTTATACTCTGACCTGTTTTATCTGTTGCTGACTGACACTGTGAAACATTCCTTCTAGGCATCGCCGAAGAAGTAAGTTCTCAGTGCTGTAATTCTAGCTAATAGCTTTACTAGTGTGTTAATGTACCGATGGATCTTGATCAGTTGCTCAAATGTAATTCGTTCTTTTCTTTAGATGGAATAATAATATATTGGGATAAATTATACGATTTGCGTAACCTAGTAGGATTGCCTGTTTGGTTTATTGGACCACTGAGTATCATTGAAAAAAATATTTCCTCCTGCAGAACTTCAGTATAGATGATGATAATTTTGGTCAGTGCTGATGACGTCAGAAAATGAAAAAAGGCCAACGCTTGTCATGGGTTAAACAAGAATTGTGAGAAGAATGGGGATCATTTCGGGGACGGAACAATATCGGAATCGATTTGGGGATCACTTCGAGATGGGGATCATTATATTTCGAGTCAGGTTTTGTTAGAAACATAGAGAAATAAAAATTTAACAAATACAAGTTTTGTTTTTGCCCCCGCAGAGGCCAAAACCCAAGGAGGCACCCTAGGAGTCCCCAGTGTATACATACAAGGAAAAAGGAAAAAAAAATGTGTTTGTAATGGGAGAAGCATTCTCGATTTGACGAAACTAGGCGCGCACGGTCGTCTCGGGTAATATTTTAGCAAGCGCGCACGGTGGTGTCGGGTACTTGCAATTTCGTCACCTCCGTCTTCTAGCAGCATCTTGCAGCATTTGTAGGTCTTTCATATACGAGTTCGCGTTTGTTTCGTCGCCTTCGAGCTTCGCCATCTTCTAGTAGCATCTGGCAGCATTTGAAGGCCAATATATTAAGGCTTCAAACGTTAGTTTCTCAGCAGTTGTATACACAATATTTGTATTCAATATACATCCAATAAACCGGATATCAAAAGCGGGGGCAGCTATAGTGAACACTATTTCTAGTATATTTTGTACGAGCTATCGTCTGCATGTTTCATGCGCAAGTACACGAATTTGGTTTTCGAGCGCTAGAGGTAACCCTTACGTTTGCAAGTGCAGCAAAAAACAAGAATTTTCGCTCAAAAAGCCAATGCCCATTTACAGATTCCAGAAGGCTGCGAAGATTATTGCGTCTTGTAAAAAAAGAGAAATCGGAGACGAGTCTCATCCTCCAGTCGTTTGTGGGACCATTTCTGGGGACAAAAGCAGCCTCGTTCCCAGGGCCTTCAATTCGACAATGAAACAATGGGGAAGGCCCTAGGGAAGAGGTCGGGGATGAAGATGAGAAGTACCTACCCCCGTACACTAACGGTCCCACAGGGAACTGCGAGATGAGACTTGCGAGATAAGCCAGGGCAGATTTCTGCTTGTCTGTAAAGTGCGGAATGAAATTATGTGCAATTGTGACGGCACCGAGCCAAATCACATCCCTGCGTGCGCATTACTTTCTGGCCTTTACAAATTTGCAAAGAAAAGTCGTCAGATCACGAGTCTTTTTCCACAATGACTCGTCGTCAATGAAAACGTGTAATTAAATGTTCCAGCAGCCATACATTATGCACAACCTGGTTTAAAACAGTAACAATGCTGTTGAAGATCCTTTTACCTACTGTCAAAATACAGAACATTTGCATTTTTTTAAGTCATTTTTTCGGAAAGACTTCGTTAACTTCCTGGTGCAAATTTATGGCAATAAAAATTCACCTTTTTTCACCTTGTTATTAAAACGTCAAAGATAACAAACTTAAAATACAAAGATTTGAACAACTTAAGCAAGGAAAGTTAGTGGAAAGTTAAGAGAAGTATGATTTAAGTTGGGCATATCCGGATTAAATAAATTCGTTATGTAACGATCACTTGAAATTATGAAGACACCACAGAAACCTGAAAAATAAAACAAAATAAAATAAATAAAATGATTTTAAGTTAATAAACGTCATTTTGTCTTTCTGCAAAAATTATATTTTGTTGCCCAACGAGATCCTCTCGCGTGCTAGCTGAACTTGGAGATTTCTTCACTGTCGTTGGCTCAGAGGCTGACATGACTTGTGGGGAGAATGAAAAGGAAAGACCGAGCAAAACTTGTAGAGTGTGGAAGACTGGGACCTGGCGTACAAAGAACTAGAATAAAGCTGTGATAACAGCTCCTCTGATTGAAATTATATTGATCTTACAGTTTTATGAAATAATCAGGGTTACAGTAAAAAACCTTAATATTCTTCGTCTGAAAAAAAGCTTGACTGTGATGTTGCTTTGGCGTTTGGAGCTTTCTTCGCAGGGTTTGATTTCACTCCAGGAGGAGGTGGTGGTGGCGGTGGTGGTGGTGGTGGAGAGGCCGCCGATGCAGGTGGTGGTTTTGAGACAGATGCAGGTGCCGACTTGCGCGGTGGTGGTGGTGGTGGTGGAGGTGCCGGTGGAGGAGGGCCCAGTCCTTTATCCATTGGGATGTTCTCATAAATATGTTCGACATGCGCATTGGGTTCCTCATAAATGGGATAGCTTGAAAACTTTCGCTGTTCAAAGCCCTCAATAGATTCATCTTCTCTACAGTGAAGGAGTTCCTTTTCACGCTTTCGCCTTATTCGTCTCCTAAATAAAACAAGAAAAAATGTACAATAAAGGTTCTAGAGAACGTGTTATAAGTAGTATAGAAAACAACTTTGGGGAATTCTTCCAACTGTACCATGGTACTTGCAGATGAACTTTTCATAAATATCCAGTCTTTCTTCATTTCTCCAAATTGATTTAAAATACGCTTTCGTCTACTACAGGTTGTAAGGAGTTGAAACTGCGCGAGTGATCTCTTATATCTTTTCTCCCTGCTGATTGAGGTTAATATGTTCAAATTTCTTCAAAGCTCACCGGAATGAAGAGAAGTCGATCGATATCGTTGTAGAGATTTTTTCTATTTACTGGTGTGAGTTTTATCTGTCGAGGTTTTCCTTCCATCCGGGGGAGCAAAAAGAGTCTGCGGCCTTCAAAGTTTCGTCTGCGACAGATTTTTTACGATATCTTTTTTCGTTCTATGTATCGCACTAGTTTGCCGTTTAACTAAAACACTGTCCTCTAAACCTACTAAAATATGCATCCTTACTCATTATATCAGGTCGATAATAACCCATTTGACAATGATGTGGCATGTCAACTCTGTTCCGACATCACCGGTTAATTTCTAACCTTGTCGGATTAAAATATGTTGTTTAGTGATTCTCTCACATGTTGAGTTCAAGTTCTGTAAACTTCAAAATATGGTTTCATACCTGCACAGACAGATCGTGATTGTCAACATCATAAGCCCAAGACATGCTGTTCCGAGGACCACTAATATTAAGTGCTTTTTAACTTGCCCAGCGATTTTGTTGTAAAATGACAACGTATTTTTCAAGATAAATTCATGCAATTGCGTAGGCTTCGATTTTTTGGTGGATTTGTGAGTTCGTTTTGATGTACTGGACATAGTCGCTGGTTCTGTAATCGAAGGAAGAACATAAAAACTGTTTAGTTTAACATAGGTAGGCTAAGTTTCTTCTCACCCTTCCCACCCCCACCTCCCAAAAATAAATAATTCTATAACGATCAATACCGCTACTGAAATCAACGTCTTTGATTAATCAATGCTAAGTTTTGAACTTTCGCAGAGTGACAACTAAACTTGTTTCCATCGTCTCTCCAAGATGGCGGAAACGGTGAGGAAAGTCTTTTCTCGCAATTTCTGCCATCTTGGAAAGACCATGACAATAAACTGACTGAAAAACTTTATATTATATTATATTATATTATATCAGATTACACTACATCACATCACATCACATCACATTACATCACATCACATCTATTAAATCTCATCACATCCATTACATCACATCATATTACACTACATGACATTACATCACACATCACATCACATCACATCACATCACATCACATCACATTGCATCACATCACATCACATCACATCACATTACATCACATCCATTACATCACATCACATTACACTACATGACATTACATCACACATCACATCACATCACATAACATCACATCACATTACATCACATCACATCACATCCATTACATTACATCACATTAATTACACTACATGACATTACATCACACATCACATCACATCACATCACATTACAGTACATCACATCACATCACATCATATCACATAACATCACATTACATTACATTACATCACATCACATCACATCACATCGCATCACATCACATCACATCACATCACATCACATCACATCACATTACATCACATCACATCACATTACATCACATCAAATCACATTACATCACATCACATTACACTACATGACATTCATGACATTACATCACATATCATATCACATCATATTGCATCACATCACATCAAATCATATCACATTACACTGCATTACATTACATCACACATCACATCCCATCACATCACACACCACATCACATCACATCGTGTCGCATCACATCACATCACATCACATTACGTCACACATCTCATCATTTCACATCACATCACCTCGCAACACCACATTACACTTCATCACATTACAACGCATCACAGCACATCACAGCACATCACAGCACATCAAATTACATCACATCATTACATTACATTACATTACATCGCATCACATAGGAAGCCGTAGAAAGAAGTGTAGGGGAAAACACACTACACTACACTACACTACACTACACTGCACTGCACTGCACTACACTACACTACACTGCACTGCACTGCACTGCACTGCACTGCACTACACTGCACTGCACTGCACTGCACTGCACTGCACTGCACTACACTACACTACACTACACTACACTACACTACACTACACTACACTGAACTACACTACACTACACTACACTACACCGTACTACACTATACTGTACCCGTACCGCATCCTTATCGGACCCGTACTGCACCCGTACCGCACCCGTACCGCTCCCATACCGCTCCCATACCGCACCCGTATCGCATCCCTTCCGTACCCGTACTTACTCGTACTGAACCGCACCGTATTACATCAATTTATATTATTCTATTATGTTATCTGGATACCTTATACTTGGATATTTGTCCATAGACATAAGGTTGTCTTTTCAACGGGGCTTACAGCTCGCTTTGTAGAACAGATAATGTTAGCGGACAAACATCCGAGCATGTTTTTGCGTGCAATGGAGGTTATTGTTTAAAGGCGTAGTATAAGTGTTCATCGAGAAACAAAACTAATACCTGCTATCTTTTCGCATTTTTGTCCGTCCCCTAAAAATCCTTTGTTACATTCACAAAAGAAGGTTCCCTTGCGAAGATATATACAGGAAGCGTCTGAGTGGCAAGGAGAATGCTTCTTATTTTCACACGGGAATTCAAGATCTGCAAGTAATTAGTAAAGAGAGAGCAAAACGTTTCACGTAATGAATCAAACAGCAGAGACAATGTTTCATCGGGATATCCAAACACCGAGAAGAAAGTTGAAAATACGATGCGCAGCCGAGTGTTTTTGATGAAATTCGAGTTGTTTGGATAGCTGATGAAACACTGTCCAGAGTATGAATTTATGGTTGATCAGTGCAGTTATACAGTGAAATTAAAACCTGAAAAAAATCCAGGCCTGAGCGGGATTAGCACAACTGCTTAAGTTGTGTGTGTAACCGTTATGATCATATCTTTCTCCGCAGTTCAAATATATGATCTTTCATTCTTTCATATATTTATTAATTTACATCCTTCACCTTGTACCGGTATCTTACGAACTCACAAAGTTACCAGCTCCCAGATGGCTTGATAGCTCAGTCGGTAGAGCACCGCACCGGTTTCAGGCGTTAATTTCACAACTGCTTAAGTTGTATGTGTAACTGCGATGATTAATTCATATCTTTCTCTGCAGTTCAAATATATGATCTTAAATGTATTCATTTGCACATGTCCCGAGTGTTTGATATATCTTCTCAATCGAAACAAAAACTAAAGAGTGATCGGAGAGGTTAAATCGTCAAAATCTGTGCTAATTAAGACCGGCCTCCAAACCTCCTTCGTGGTTGCTGACTTTTATGTTTTAACTTGATGAATTATTTATGAGTTGCGAACAAATATTTAAACATAAAACTCTTGATTTCTGCAAGATACTACAATTCCTAAAGTAAATGTTTGCGCGTGTGAACGCTTATGATTTGGGAGCGACAAAAACGTCGTAACCATAGTAATTTTATTTAAATGGATAATTATTTTCAAGGACTGAAGAAATAAAAACCCGGCAGGCGCATTTAAAACTTTCGACCAAGGAGAGTATTTTGAAAGCTCGTCTGCTCGTTACTGTATCTAAACATTGTCAGGCCAATTTGAAATGAATATTTTTCTAGTCTTGAACACCCTGCAGGTATATGCTTTGATATATTTATTTTTCAATGCTTGATGCTGAACAAAGTTAAGACTCTAATCAACACACAGACCAATACAGTTGAGGTCATCTTGCCCATTTCCTTTTGCACGAAGACGGCGTCTATTTTTGCACCAACATAAATTGCGAGCACCGCAAGTCGAGCCTTGTGGACAGTCACTTTGTGTTTCCTTTGAGCAAGGAATAGTGTAATTTCCTTATTAGAAAACAGAAAAGGAAGCAATTTTATTAAAAACTCATTGACTACGTAAGCAAGAATGTCCCAGGGAGTGGCCAAGATCTCAGAAATGTGTTCAATATCATTATATAGAGGACAAATATTCGGCTTTCCGCTAGAGGCATTTCATCCTTGTCTGCCCTTCCCTGGAGAACTCAAGTGGAGTGCGAAGACAAGAGGTCGGTCTTAGCGGTTCATTTATCTCGACTCAGTTTGAGATCTGGGTACGAGAAAAGGCGTGCAGTTGATTGCTCGTTCAAAACGGTTGAATATCAACCAAACCGAATCAGTCTCAACTAATTTCTCGGTACTTCTCTGGAGTGAAGACGAAAGTGAGGTCTGTTTAATTCGGCTTATGGTTAACGGAAATAATCTTCGGAGCTTCAATTGCAATAAGCTATACACAGGTAAGTGTACACTCGATTACCAGCCGTTGTTCGAAACGGGAGCTCGGGATCGTTCTCGAATGCTTAGTTTTTTAGACCGCATTCGAGAGGTCGGTGAAAATTGACACCTGCACAGTTACGTTTACTTACTGAATGGCTGGCCTGTCATAACCAATTCTAAACTTCCGCTTATGTAGAGGGCAGGTCCGACATTTTTCAGTGCATGCAGCATCAGTAGCGATGAGTTAGTTCTTTGGATGACGGTTTGTTCGGATAATGACCCATTCAGTTTTAAAGCATTTTTTCTGGCAGTTCCAGCTTTAATGTCAGTATACCCTTAAAGAAAAAAGAAGATTAAAATAAGTAGTATGAACGAGCACGACGAAGATACTTTAACAAAGAAAAGTCATTTTTTCATTGCATCTTTTGTAAGTTGTCCCATTTCAGTCCTCACCGCCCTTGTTCCTCTTACCCTTCCTATAGTCAAGCGTTATTGTGGGAGTTCTCGGTAATTTTGCCTCTAACAAAGTAAATATAATTTATGCATCTCGTAGTCTTAGCTGCTTGTTAAATCTTCTCTCATCATTTAAAATTTCTCAAAATTATCTTCACGAGGACTAACTTATTATCAATTTTCCCTACAAGGGAATTTTAATCCGCATTTCGACCTAGTGAAGGTTCCACATATTTTAACCCCATGATAGATAACACTTACCTTTCGGTTCGTCAGCTGAGTCGCTATGAAGTCTCTCAGTGAACGTAGCTGTTTGGAGCGCCGACTTCTGTTTTACAAGAGCTGGTGTTAATGTTAAAACTGTAGAAATGCCAGCGAGGAGTAAACAGTTTCCGATAAACACGAAAAACCGACAAGCTCTCATATTTTTGCCCGGTTTGCATGAAGATGGTGCATGCAATTAGTGCTATGACGTCACTATTAACATTCGAGCACGCGCGTCATCACTGAGTCCTCAATTTACAATTATGTACAATTGCAAATACTATAATTTATATCAGGCAGAATCCGAGGCATATAAACCCGATTTTCGCTGAAAATTTAGTGGTAAAGCAAGTTTGGCCTTCAGTTGGTAGCAGCGTGTTTCACTCGTTTACGTTTCCGGTAGGATTATATATTTCTCCTTGTCAACTTGAAGAATTTTGTACTACAGTTAAGACAATATTACTTAGCTGATTCCCTTATTCTCATCACCTGACTACTTCATTTTGTAAGGATATGTAAAACGAATTTTTTAGGGATTTATCAGTCTTGCTTTCAGAGCTTGCACTTCTATTCTGGAAACTCGAAAATAATAGTTTTGCACCGCACTGGACCACATGTTTGAGCATGATATCGTAGACATATCAGCTCTGTGGCATGATATCACAGCATATCAAGACAGTAGACACGACTTCCTAGTACGGCGGCAGATACTGAAGATCACTTCAGTTGACGTTATCAACAGCGTACCAGTACTACTTTCTCGCAGTAGCCTTACTTTTTACTACGGGAAATTGCCTGGTTTCACGAGATCTTCACTACGTGAGCATAAGTCTGCTTTTTCCTCCTCTTTTAACGCTTTTTTCACTGTTGTACGAAACATTTGAACGATTATACAACTGACCTACCGCGAGATGATCAGGTCCGTCACATTAATATCGGGCCGAACAGCCGTTGGTTAGAAAGCTTCGTATGCACTAAGCTGGGCTATAATTGTTTAAAATGTATTTTATTCAGAATCAAAAGTTCTGTATTTTCAGGCTTATCACGGATCGTTGTACGAACAACCTGTCCGTGCTGAAATCGAGCTTTTTATCTCCATTAACTATTTCTTTTGAAAGATGAGTACAGTAATCTAACGTATGCATAACACAAGGCCGAGATAAGAAAAGTTTATGTTTATTATTTTTCTTTTAACAAGAAAAATGCCATATATCCTTAGCACAGCGTCGCAAACATGACATGTATATATATATATATATAATTTTTTTAACGGTCTAAGATTCGCAAATTATTGCATTAATTAACCGTCCCGCCTTATTGTTTTGCATTGCTTTTGTAGTCGGAGAAGCAAGCAGTGGATGACAATAACTTTTTCTTGGAGAATTCGCAAAAGTTTCCCCGAGTCTCAAATTATAAATGAACGCGAACAATTTTGAGTTGTCATAAATTCTACAGTAACTTTGAAGCAACAGACCACGCCGCTCGGTGACTAACTTGATGAAAATTGGGTCATGTTGCCAGTCAGTGACAAATTAGTGTAAAAGGCGGATCAAGCCGGCTCTCGATGGGATGTGCGCTTGCTCCTCCAACCTACCAATCAATGAGTAATTTCCTTTAGCGGCCCATCTTTAGCTCGTTAGAGACTTGGATAGGTCAATTGGGTCAATTGGATAGGTCAATTGTTAATATGAAGAAAAACGAAAGTTTTGGAAAACACCAATTGCTTCTCTTTAACATAACATTGACAATAGAGCGGTATTTCCATGGACTGTCTTAAGGTGCAAAATGCTTCCTAAACTCTATAGTAGTTTTAAAAAATTGTGTGTAACGCTAAGTAATATTTTACCAGACCACTTAGCGAGCCGATGGTGACTTTCTTTACAGGCGGTTACTCGATGGACACCTGTTGTTATGTTGTTGTTTTTTTTCCGTTCTTGCAACTGCTTAGATATTCTCTGATGCCTGGCGCCAGTTGCTTGCTTCCAACGTCGAAAACCAGCTTCACACATTTTTTATTTCTTGCTCGCTGTTTTGAAGGCGTTATCATTTCAACTTTTATGACAGTCAATTTGAAACCACTTTTTTTTGTCAACTTACGAATAAAGCCACTCATCTACCTCAACAGAAAACTACCCCATACAACTATAAAAAGATATTTCGCTACTTGGGCGCTACCCTGGGTACGAGGATTTTTTTCTGCACGTGCCACGACGACTCGGATACCAGAAACCCTGCATGAAAGGTCTCTGTCACCCAGGGTACTTTGGTTTATGATAAATATGTTAATATTTGAAAAAGTAAGCCTACTATCCTTCTTCACAGTTTTATTCAACAAATCGTTGTTTTTCGCTACTTGTAAAATTGATTTCGCTATGGATTCGCTTACACACACTGCCAATAGGCCACTTCCCAGATACACTGCGCCTCAGTTTCAAAACGAGTTTCCAGATACACTGGGCCTCAGTTTCAAAATGAGTTCCCAGATACACTGCGCCTCAATTTCAAATCGAGTCCTCGTGCAAAACATTTCATAAAAACATGAGTTTGCTTTGCATGAATGTGCACCTGTATGCGGAACACATGTTGAGATGAATGGTTTCCCACAGACTCGTTTTGACACAGCGAACAGAAGCAGCTCGGAAATGGCCTGTGCATGTAAGAAATGTCATACACATATGTAGCGTCAATTAACATATCCATATGAAACAAAATACATGTTCCACAGATATTAAAGGTACAACACAAGTAACGACCTAATATATAAAACAAGCTCTGCTCTAAGGTCTTAAACTCGGATTAGATTTGGGAGACTTATTTTTTAGGAAAAGGGCGGAGAAGGTCATTGTCGAAATTTCAAGGTATTTCAAATCAGTGATACATGTTACTAAAAGGTAACCCCTTACATTCCAAGTGTAAAATATATATTCCCCTTACTAACTGCCAGCAAGTTCTTTCATGACAGTAAGGAGAACGTGGCAGTTCATCAAAAACAGATATTGGCCTACCTTCTCATTACCTAACTGCTCAAAATAGGTTGATACAAAAGGGAGAAATTGTACTTAGATCTAAGGGTTAATCTTCAAAGCAAGGGTTGTTTGAAGTGTCAGGACTGCAACCAAGATAGCATGCATATCTCTTCTCTAACTTGTCCAACAGTACTTTCATCTCATCTTGTAATGTCTTCACTTGTTGAATGAGGTCTTCAAACAGAATGGTCTCCCTCTCAACCACTGTGAAAAGACAAACATTAATAAGTGTTACTGAGCTTAGAAATAGAAATACGCTAGTCGCCACTTGCTACAGAAACTGAGATTAGCGCCGGCCTGGTGGACTACTTTTTGAACTGACTTTTTCAAGTTCAGAAGTATTATTTTTAATAAACGCGCTAACAGGAAGCTCACTCGGCTTCGTTTTAGGAAAGGTATCATTTGTAGGGTTCTCTTCGGAGGAGCTAGTTATGAGGAATTTTTGCCTTTCGGGCTGCAGTTGGATAAGACTTGGTATCTAAACAATGTCGAATTATACAGGAATACCGGATGGCAAAATCTCTCAGCATAATGTTGAATACAAAACAAGGATCAGGAAAACATCATAAATCACAACAAAACCACAAACACAACAAAAGAGGACTTCAAGGCTCGAAGTAATGCTAGCTGTTATCTTTCGTTTTTACCTAAAATCCGTTCAAGTTTCCTTTGCAAGTTTCTCACTAAGGCATTTCCGATACTCTGTAAATCTTGGACTTTTGCGGAGGCATTTTCTACAGACTCGACTTTCTCATCAATTCTGTCTCTCGCTTGCTTAAACAGCTCAAGTAAGTCATTAGCCTCCTAACAATAAAAGAGAGAATCAGATATAAAAATATAGTAATAAAACCGACAATCAAACAAACAAACAAACAACCAAACAGAAAAATCACAAAACAACACGGCTGATCTTCAGAAATCAGGCGGCGAAGGTTAAGGCGAGGGGGAGGAGACTTGTGGGGGGAGGGGGTCGGAGTCTTTCGCGTCTTGTAAAATGGCTCATTCGCACGCAAAAATTGTCTGTTAATTCTAAAATAAAGGTGTTGTGGAATTTTGAGTAAGACAACTGTAAAATCCTATAACAAATTGAGAACAAATCACATTTTTGTAGATAACTCAAATGCTCTTGTGCAGTTATTCGCAACAATGTTGAGCGAATTTCTAAATATGGAAAGTACACAGATTGAAGGCCTGCTGACAATTTGTTACATGATGGTGGTTGTTAAATTCTCAAATATAATTCTCAATTCTTAAGAGCTTGAGCCTCTACAGTTCTTAAGATTCTACACTGGAGAACAGAGTTAAACAGAGCACACAATCCCCAGGGAGCGGGGGTATGTCTGTAGTTCATCTATGGAGTGGGGGTGGTGATAGTAAGAGGAAAGAGGTAAAGTTCAGTCGCTGTATTTTGAACGACATTGGCCTCGTACAAAATTAGCTTTAAATAGAAGGGAATCTGAAAATGAGAGTTAACTAAGATAGAAAAACACCAAACAGATAATAATAAACCGTAAAGGAACAAGGATGGTTAAGGATGGAGAAGATTAACACGGATTACAAACGACGAACTTGAAAAATTTAGGCAAATTTTTTCAAGATGGGTAAACCGTTAAGGATAAAAACAATTCGAATTACAAACCCGCAAAGCTATTTGCGACTGATTGTGAGCATCCATCGCGTTTTTCTCCGTGATGGCAAGCTGTTCTTGGTTCTTCTGATACTGTTCTTTCACCATAGGTAGCATTGATTGCATGTCTGTGACATTTCCTTGGGCTGTGTCAACAGCCTTCTCTAAGGAATCCAGGGCCGCAAGAAGCTAAAACGAGGCAAAATAAAACAGTGTGGTTCATGGAATGTCTTGGATCATGGAAAAATACACTTGGTTGTTTCTTTAATGGAAAGTTTATCATTTCAGAACTAAGGAAGTAATAGATGATAAAAAAGTGAAGCAGCTCGCGTTGAATATGCTTGTTGTCAAGCCACGTCCCACTGTGATTGCTTGTCAACGTGACGTAACGTCGTCAATATTCTGTCCTCGTACGTAAACGTTCTTTTGATACGTCACGCAATTTTAGCAAAGATTGCATGACAAGTAGAAGATTATTAATATTGTCAATTTGCATATGACATGCCGTAGTGACAGTATCAACTAAAACCGAAAAAAAGTGTGGTTTTCCGCCGGCTGAGGGACGAAAGAGGCGGAAAACGTTTTTCTCACACGCGGCTGAGAGTATGGGCTCGAGTGCGTGGGGGGTCTCAGGTCATGTGAGAAGTTCAAGGTTCACTTTGCGTTTGCCATCCGACA